>Ga0126342_10004990_pt1 | contig 22953 bp, 20 predicted proteins | sample Cyp1metagenome_FD_92528 | JGI IMG/M metagenome (GOLD analysis project Ga0126342, IMG submission 92528) | Coral microbial communities from Lord Howe Island, Old Settlement Bay, Australia - Cyphastrea 1 metagenome | ecosystem: Host-associated > Invertebrates > Cnidaria > Coral ...
CTTACTCTTTCTCTTCTGATCTTCTCTCTTCTAATCTTCCTCTTCTCTCTGCCTCTGCCCTGCTCTGCTTTTCATCTCTCCATATTGTCGGAAGTTTGACTTCTAAACTTCCTTCGATAAATATATGTATATATATATATGTCTTTGTAAATAGATGGGTGTGTAAACAATATTATTTGGCTTTATCCGGAAGCGCTACTCTAGAGGGGCCTGGACACCAAAAAACAAGATATCATTGAAAAAAAAGCACCCCCCAGAAGAGGAAGGATTACTTCAGAGAGGTTTCCCAAAAGCAGGTGACACATATGTGCCTTAAATCAAGCTCTTTTTAAGCTTCTTATGATGTATTTTATGTTGGTTTTGTGTTGGATATTATGACCACATTTGGTTATGTGTATGTGCATGTGTTCATGGAAGGGTTAAGGATGATCAGGTTTATGTGCACTTCATTTTGAATCAAATAGCATATAAACGTGGTTGTGATATCAATGAAAAATATATACATGATGTATACATATATATATAATATAATGTATATATATATATATATTTGTGTGTGTATTTTATATAATTATATATCACATATATATATATACATACATACATATGTATATATATATCACATAATGTATATATATATATATCGCATATATATATATATATATATATATCACATATATATACATCACATATATATATATATATATCACATATATATATATCACATTATATATATATTTGTATACCACATTTGTATACATATATATATATACATACATAAAAATCATGCGAAGAAGCAGCTCATGATTGACAGAAGCAGCGCATGGTTGATGGCGGTTACCGTTTGGACCCAATCATTTTGCCACAGCTGAAGTTCACTTGACTGTCACAGCAAGTGAAACCAAAGAAACTGAACATGTGGATGTCTAGTGTGTGTCGAAACATGCAACTTGCCCGAAGAAATAATACATCATCAAATTTGCCTGACAACAGTATCAAAACAAAATTAAACATTAATCAATCAATCTTGCCTTGCCATTCAACATCAGATCATCATACTGGTTGCCAAGCACATACCCGGTTACCCTGGACTGCGGGAAATCTAGCTCTCATCGCCTGCAATGTACCTCGTCAAAAACCCAAATCAAGTCGAGACATGGTTTCCACTCGTACGACTCTCCAAGGAACAGGAACTGAAAATAATGCCAAACACATGCCAAGTGACACCCTCAAGTGAACCATTTGCTTGAAACGAACATTGATTAAGCTTTTCATTTCATGACAATGTGTCCCTTAAACTGCACTGCCTTCAACTGGCGCTTCCTCATATCAAGAATGTAACTATGTAGGCACATTCATGATATCATAAGAACACTGCCGGGATAGGTTCCAGACCAAAACATGGTTACTGGCAATTGCTGAAACCTCAAGAACAAGTCAAATGTCGAAGGAGGAGCTCTGGCATGGAAAGCAAAATGTCAAATGGATCGTCAAAAGACCAAGTCAAAAGTGACAGTGTGAAATCTGTCTGAAGCCAGGAAACTTGCATCAATGTCAATGACAATGAATGAATGTAACTGTGCGCTTTTTAATTTTACCATGCCATGCACATGAGCGGCGACTAGCAATGTATTTTTCTCACGTTCAACGGCAACAAGTTTTGGTGGTCTGAACCCAATCAAGTGCGAAGTCTTCGCTCTCTCCAATGACCTGACTTGTACGTCGTCTGAAATGCGGAAATCGGCTTCCCCAGGATTCGGAACCAGGAAGTCTGACCCTCATAAACCAAGTGGCATTGTCCCTCGAACCCGGCTGTGGGTCATACTTGATCTGACCAGCAATCTGGTGGCAAGAAGAGCAAGCCACATCCTTCCACACTCCAACATAGTCCCGAAGATGGACCCGAGGAGCTGGGGCCGGGGCGGCAGCCGCTGCAGCCGCTGCACGTGGAAGCAAATCAGCCAACACAGTGTCATCAGAAATTTCTGGTGCTGCGGCTGCTGGTTCTGCAACAACTGCATCAACACGATCAGGAAGCGTGTCTTCAGATGGAACTCCAGGTGGCACAACATCCATAACACCATCAGAACCTGCAGCATGCACGTCAGGACTGGAAACTGCAACCTCCGCATCAGGAGGGACTGGAACTTCAGCACCTTGAGGGTCAACGACCTCGTCTGCTCCAACTTCAGCAGGTTGGTCAGGAGAAGCCTGGTTTGTGGTTATTTTTTCATCAAAACAATACACAAGCACAAACGCTTTTCTACATCAAATAATCATGTGTTTCTTACAGGCACATCAACCCAAAAAAACATGTCATGACACTGCAAAAGACATATAGGACGCCTGACAAAGAAGTCAAATAATAAAGCGCGACAATCAACACACAACATGTTGCTACAATAGAAAGCAAAGCCACGACCACTTCAGCATCCTCGTCTGGCGCAGCATCCTCGTCTGGCGCATCACACTTTGAGCCCGATCTCAGAGCAGAGCGTGAAATTTTCCATGGTTTGGCTTTGCTTTTTGGCATGGTTTTTGGTTTGGCCTTTGAAGCTGCTTTGGCTTTGGCCTTTGGGGCCCTTTTGCCTTTCTGTTTCTTCGGGTTGGTCACTGCCTTCCATTTCTGCTCAGCCATGGACCAGCCAAATTTTTTCTTGGTTTCCACCTCTTTGGCCACTTCTCTGTAGTCGCCTTGGTCTTCTCCCGGCAGCTCCCCATAGACAAACTCGTCCAAAGCATCTCCAATCACTTTGGGTTTTTCTGGCTTTTGCATGTCAATCTCAATCTGTTCAACATATTCTGAATCGCCACCGGCCGCATAATTGACCAAGGCCAGAAGCAAATCTTGGCGTAGGCTTTTTGATGGAAAATCTGGAATGTCCAAAAATTGCCCCAAGAGTTTCATGTCAGCCACCAGGAGGCTCTTGCGCATAGAAGCAGAGCGCAGGAAAAAATTCAACAGGGACTCTGTCTTTGCCTCATCGGGGACCATGTAAATTCGACCTTCAAAATCTGCCGCCTTTGTTGGAAGCACCTGCCACTGCATCGGATTCAGAAGGAATTGCCACTCAGCTTCACCATGAGGATCCAAGTACAAGGCTGAAAAGCCAGAAGAGTCATCTCTGAAGAATTTCACCGGCCAAAACAAAGCCGCCCAAGTTGCATTTCCCAGGCAAAAGCCCATGTAGACCACATTCCCATCGGCATCACGTTGTTGCAGAAATTGCAATGGGACTGCTAGCTTTGACATCTGCCCATGACTGATGCGCACCCCTTTGGCCATCATGCCTTCTGAGCAGTAGCTCTGCAAGAACACCCATGCAGCAAAGCCTTTGTGCAATGTCTCCTCCGAAATGGTCGCCCATTGCTTTGGCCCCATGACCTTGCTCCAGGCCTCAGGCAAAGTGTGGTTCCGGGCAAAGTACCTCCTGGCAAACAAAAGGAGCTGCTGGACATCCGAACAAGTCAAGGCTGGAAAAAACACAATTGAATTCATGCTTTACATGTACAAGCTTCCACATGACATGATTTGGTGTCCCTGTCCTTTTGCGCTTGCGGTCCCGGGTATGTGGGAACCTTGTCAAAAAGATGTCCCGGTCCACATGTGGTTGATGTGGCACTTGTCGGGTGCTGAACTGGTTCCCCTGTGTGACAATTTCTTGAATGTGGTGCAGCGTTTGTGTTCGCGTTTTCTGACTCTTGCCATCGTTTCTGATCAAAGCGTGGACGTCTTCGATCAACTTACTGTCCGGCATGGTCAGCAATAAACCTTTCAACATGTGAAGTCCGCCAGGAGAACTTGATCTGTAAGAATCTTGCTCGAAGAGAAGCAACATCAACCGCACAGCAGGAGTCATGACAACAGAAAGTGCATCGAGCAAGGGAGCATTGGCCTTCGCATTGGCAACTTCCTGCTCCAGGAGCAATAAAGCTTGGTGATGGCGACACATGCTTTCAGCTGCAACCTTCAGGGCACTTCCATTGTAGTCAACAATGAATATCTCGGAACATTTGCCATAATTTTACCTCCATGATGTTGATATACTACAGCACTCAAGTCAGGTGTTGAATATCATGACTGCAAGCCTCTCAGTCTGACAATGTTGCACAAGTTCAGACTGAACAACTCAATGATAATAGTGGGAACCAACTCAACGATCAATGGATAACCACCTTAGCTGACAATCTCTTTTATAATTGACATTGAATGATGTTGTCAAGGGGAAGTGATCAATCAAGAAATGCATGACGGTGAGGGCTGCTTTAAACCAATGAACACATGATGAACAAGTAAGCAACCATAATGAGCTGAAAATCTGTAAATTAAAAATCATCATATCTATATAGTGACTCGAAATGAAAATATAAAAACATAATCTGCTTGTGTTTCACAAGTGATGACACCCGGGCCTGGGCCAACACTGGATCATTCCCCAGCAGCTCCGAGTAGCAGTCTGGTGGTGCTGCAGATCGAGACAGCGACCAAGCTCGTTTTTCCAGAAGGCGAGCGCTGAGTTCGAAAACCTTCTCTGGAGTATCTGTGATGCCTGCAAACTCTCTTCTGGTGAGAAGCTGGACCACTTCATCGCATTGTGCAGTTGGCACTCCCGCTAGCTCTTGCAAATGAACAGATCGTTGCCAATTTTGAGCAAGCCATGCCTGATGGCAGATGTTGTCCTGGACGTTCTTCAAGCCCTTGACACTGTCACTGTACCATTTCCAGATGGGTGCAGTTGTTGCTGCTATGATGTGCACAAGCTGGAGGAGACGCCATGACATCAAATGCCAAGCGAGTTTGAGCCCGCCCCCAAGCTTCTCCTTGAGCAAAGAGAATTGTTTTCTGTAAGTGACATGTTCATCTTCATCTGGGTGGTCCATGCGTGCCAAACGATCAAGCTCCCTCTTCGCCTGCGCAACATCAGGATCCAGGCCATCACCACCACCAGTGAAGCTGAAATGGTACTGCAAGACCATCTTCAGGATGTTCCAAGATGCCACATTCTCATGGTACGACTGGTTCCAGCTGAACCAGAGCCCTAGCTTGGGCATCGTGCCCTTGTTGCTGAAGCAAGCAAGGCTTGGAAGCACCCGCCATACTTCAGAAGCACTTGCAGTCTGTGGCATTTTGAGATCATCTCGAATTGTTTCCCACCATTCATCCCACAGGGCGAAAGATTCGGGATCTTCTCTTCCAAGCATGACTTCTAAAATGCGACGCTTGTCTTCAGCAAACCCACCAGTCCCAAATGGTCGGTAAGAAAGTGCAAACAGATACTGCGAGTGCATCTGCGCCTGGAACATCTCACCCTCTCCGCAGTGAAGCAATGCAAGTTTCACATCCCGAATGCTGCGGTGATATATGTCCCACCGGCACTGGATGAGCTTTTGGAGCTCCAGCACTGCAAACCTGAAAACATAGTTTGATAGCATGAGCAAAGACACCAAGCATGATCAAAAACGATTCAAAAGGTTGCAGACCTTGTACAAGTTGCAAACAAAGGACAACATACCATCTGTCATGTTCATTTCACAATTTCTCTTGTCACATCAATCATTGCCCAGCAAAACATTCTTCACAAGAAAACTTGACCGAAAACATCAACTCACAACCATTGAAGTTTTGACTTGTGGAATCCAAGTAGCGCCGATGAAGCGCAACAAGTGGGTCCCTGATCGAGTTGAAGCACTAGTAGTGGGACATCGATCCAAAAGTCGCGAGCTTCAGGCAACAATGATGTTTCAACACCAGAGTTCACATCTTGGAAAACAACTTTTCGCCTCGAACCATCTTGGCGCACAAGCCGCTGTTCTCCAGGTTTGACAGCACGAAAGATCACCCCTTCAGGCGCAGAGAATGAATCAAGGTTTGCAAGACGCCCTCCTGTCAGGAGCTTGACCTGGTGGGACAACGCTTGCAGGTGTCTGTATGAAGCTACCCGGGTGAGCTTCTGCTCCTGCAGGTTGCATTGCATTGAAATGATGCCCTCAGTATTATTCGAGACAATTCGAAATCACAATAAACAAAACAATCTCTGAAGCTATAAACAAAATAACAATTCCATTCATTATCATTAAAAATGCAAAGACTAGACTGTCAGCCTTGCTTCACATGATATCAAATTATTTTGTCAGAAGCTCCTTGGCAAGAGTCTCCACGAGGTCAGTCAAGTCGATCTCATTTGGCGCTAGCTGATCCAAGGGCAAAATCACCTGACAATTGCACATAGCAGCTGTCTGGTTTTCCCAGCTCCAAGCCGCTGTGACCAAGACTTCCTTGTTGGAGTGACGGCTTGCGTCTGCAATCAAATTGATATGCGATGTACCAGCAAAGGCAATGGTGGCACGGGAATCATATATGGATTGCAGTCTGCGCATCCATGCATCCATGCTGTTCGGGTGACATCCTGCTGCATTGCAAAGACGGTCCAATTTCTGCAGAAATTGCAACGCCTCCCTTCCGGATAGACCAGACTCCCGAGCTGTTGACACCACTTCCCAAATTGAGTCTGGCGACATCGAAACCTTTGGCCTCTTTGCAACTGCTTCAGCTTCATCATCTGACCCACGTGAGCGCCGCCGATTGGAAGCTGGCACTACCTGCTGAGTATCATTCTCTTGCATGTAAATCTCAAAGACATATTTGTCCACCATCTCACCCAGAAATTTCACAACAGCAACTTGCATTGCAGCCAAAACGATGCCAGATGCGCTCGAGGATGGCCAAATGTGTCTGTGCGCAGCACGTCTTTGGCGTTGCACAGTGAAGACAAACCGAAACAGATCAGCAAGAGAAACTGAATCATTGTCATCAAGAGGACCTGTGAGGTCACCTGCTTGCAACATTGTTTGCCATTCAGATTTCCATACCTGCGCTATTGTGGCATGTTTGGCAACCAGCGCCGCACCAAGCCCAGTGACATGTCCATTTGTCTGAACCGTCATGGTGATCATGTTCTCCGCATGCAGGTCTGAAGCAGCAGTGGAGCCCCACAACGCCCGACCACAAATCTTTGGAATCCAAAGTTTGCAAAGATCAATCACAGCCTTCGTTCTTGAATCCCTGAGGCAAAATCCCAGGAAAGCAAGAATGGCAACAGATCTTGCTACTGTTTCCTGGAGTTCAGAGTCACTCTGCTGAGCTTTTCTGCAATGAATCCATTCATCATCATTGGCATGGGACAGACACTTTGTTTCTCGCACACCATGAAGGAAAAACTGCAACCACTTGTAAAAAGCTCGGGTGTCTCCTTTGTCTTGAAACCTTTCATGCAAAAATTTCAGACTCCACCAGAGTTGCGTCTGTTGGACCACGTAGCCTCCCTTCGAAAGCAAATCGGAGTCTTGTAAAAACGAAACGTTCCGACATTGCTGCAGCAACACAGGCATGTACTACATCAATTCATCAAGACATTTGATTTTATACACATGATTTGACAATGTGGTTATTTCCACAGTATTCATGTCACGATTTCATTAATTAATTCCAAGGCTGCCACAATTTGACTGACTGCAAGTCAAGCACTGCTGGGACTATGAGTCTCTCATGACGTTACTGTCTCATTGGATGGTTGGAACCTATCTCATCCGGTCTGCATGATGCAAATACAGCATCACTGGCTGAGCCTGTTTTAATAGGGACAGAAATTTCAACAAGTGCCGCTGACAGGATTGCAACTTATTTATTCACATTTGACAATGACTTCTGACTGAAAGCAAATTGACCTCAATTCAAGCAATTGAAAACTTCAACTCTTAAAACTGCAAACTTGGATCGTGGCATCACCATCACCATGAGTGAGGCCCAGACAGACAAGACTCACAGCGCATTCAATAGGAGACGAGGGAAATTTGACCTCAGACACAAGGCCATATTCAATGCAATATATGTAATCAGTCAATTCCATTTCCATTGACTCCTGGTCCACGAGTCAAGTGAAATTGGATGGCAGGTTCAACCATGCAACTTGCAACTCAATCAAATTCAATGTGTCTGTCATTGCAAAAAGTCAAAGGCAAAGGCATATCAGAATAAAACTGCATGGGGACAAAGAATCGCACGGCATGTGTTTTGCCACCCTCAGACTTAGAATAAGATGATCACATCCAAACAAAAACTTCACCACTGCTTGTGAGCGATGCCAACATTACTACTTGGTCAAACGACGACGCTTGCACAAACTCCACTGCCATGAGGCGGCACCATTTCTCAAGGTCAGTGATGGTGATGCAACAGCGTGAGGGGTTCTCCACGGACGAGACCACATATGCAAATGCAGCTTCAAATGCTTAGATGCAAAGTTGAATAACGTCACGGTTTGATTCATGGCTTCGATGAGGATCAGTTTCCCCCTCAAACCTTAGCAATACATGGAACTGCAAAACAACATTACCAACAAGCCTTCAAGCAGCATGCACATGACATGACATGTTGTCAATCAAAGCCCTCAAACTTCACACACATCACAAGGTTTCAATCAAATACTGTATTCTGAAGATTCTTGGCAGGCAACCTGTCAATTCATCTGCAGCATTCTCCAAGAGATGCAAGACATTTGCCATGGACAAAGCTGTTGTCATCTTCCCGACCAAGGAAGAGTAGAACTCATCAGCGCTAAGAGCACCTTTAAGTCCAACCTTGCTAGGCTGCTTGACATCAAAGAAGTTCTTGTTGCTCTGTGCGAAGAACCTCTGAAACTGCAGCTCCAAGCCAGGTGGCCTGCTTTGGCAGGCAAGGTACTCCAATCCGCTGGAGACGGTCACGAGCACATGATCGAAATGAAAAAGGAATGCACATTCCTGCTCCACATCGGGAACAAAAAGCTCATCCAGAATTTTCTCAATGAAATAGCTCGCCTTTGCCAATTTGTGATAGATTGTCAAAATTACATGAACTTTGTCACTTTCCACTGGGTACATTTTGATCTCATTGAATATGAAGATCACCAGAGCTTGCACCACCCGATTTCGCCACACAGCCCAGCTCATTTCGTCCAGTGCAAGCTGCTTCACCATCACAAAATCACAGAAGTGAGGAGGTTGTTGCTAATGAAATCAAAACACCGCAAGTCACTGCAAATAAATTGAGCCCAAGTCCAAAACACAAAACATGCACAAGCAACACAATCACCTTCACCAACGACACAGTGTCATCATGTCATAATGTGACTAGTTGACTACAGTTACGAAATCAACGTTTCAAAACTCCAAGCCTCATGTCAAACCATTGCCAAACATGACTCAACTGCATGTCTCTTTCTTGGCGTTTGTGATCATGTTGCTGACTTTCCTGAAACCATGGCATGACATCCGGTCTTTGATATATTATATAATATATATGATATATATATATATATTAAGCGGGGGATTAAAACGATAGGTCCCCAACCACTCTTTTTGGGGACCTATCGTCTTCATGGTTGGTGAACATAATGTAATAAACACTTTATGTTTCTCTTCAAACTCTTTTGATCTACACACCTTCCAAACATGTCTGTCTGTCATGTTGTTGCCCATGACCCATGCAATGCACAATCCGCTCACAAGCCAAATCAAAATGTTTGCTCCCCAAGTACCAGATGCAGTCAAACCAAGCATCAACAAACGCAAAGCTGACTTCCAGCAGCAAATTTCGAATTGACTTGGACCACTGGATTATGGTCTGCAGACTACTAAATGTCTTGGCCCTGTTGCCAATATCTAATTACTGCCCTACCAAACTCCAATGTGTAGTGTTGGGACTCATGAAGTTCTGCATGGATGCCTGTGAAAGCACCTTCTTCTCCACGAGTGGCAAGTTGCTCATCCGTCACACTGCCTGGTGGTTTGGCACGTTTCATTCTTTGCATCCAAAGCTGCGACGACCAAAGTTGCAAGGGCTTCAAGGTGTTGCCACCAAAGAGGTAATGATATGTGATTGTTCTCTGCGACTGAATGAAACTGAGCACAGCTACCAAACAGGCTGATTCAGGTGCCACCGAGTTCTGGGGTTGTTCAAAACCATCTTGGAGCTGAAGAAGATAAGAAAGGAGGAGCACCATGCCACTGATGTCAGCCAAGACATTGCCTTCCAAAACGCACCTGTGAGTCTCATTGCCCATGAAAAAGTTTTCAGTGCATCTCCTTGTCACTGATCGGCACAAAACAACAAAGGATGAGCAGGGGCATCCAACCCATATCAATGCACCTGGCATTGCACAGGTTAATGCGAGTAGCCACAAACGCAGTCCTTGCCCTTCCAAGACATTGTGGTTTGGATTTGAAGAAGAATCTAAACTCACAACTTTGAATCCCTGTTCTATGGCTGCCCGACTCAGGTTGGCTTTGCCACAGAAGTACTCCACGTATTGCAGCGTTGCCTTGCCACACTTTCTGTTACTCCACGCTCTCAAACACAAAGCAATGATCATGTCTGCCAAAGCCCATCCTTGCATGAATGGATAGGCCATGACCAAGTAGAGAGGCCACATACGTTGCGCCCTTCCTCCAGCCAGTTGCGAATCATATTGAAAGAAGAGATTCAGCTTGGCTTTGAGATTCTCCAGCTCGGCCATGTCATCACATTGCAATTGTCCCTGCTCATCTACTGGAAATGCTTCACAGTCTGCAAAACTCTCCAAAGTGATGTCCCTGCTGGTCTCTTGCTGAAGCTGAGTAACATAGCGCTCTTTCTCCAAAGCCGCATTGACACGCTCGCGCAGCAGCGCTGCATCCATGTCGGTTGCTACAAATTGTTTGATGAGCTTTTTGTATCAAAGAAACGATATATCATTTTGATCCCATGTGACACAAATGTGACACAAATGTGACACAAATGTGGCATGTGACATCGATGTGACACAAATGTGACACAAATGTGACAAAAATGTGCAAGATCCGACCGGTCCGACACTGTCAGTAACGAAATGCTGCCCTTTTTTATTTCCCGTATAGTTTAGGGTTTAGGGTTTAGGGTTTTACATTTTGTTAGCAATTAGTGACTATTACATTTGCACTGTCTGTTGTGCTCATAGCTGCTCTGTTTCTGAGCCAATCTTACGCAAGGCATCTACATCATGATGCAGAGAATTGAATCGACATGTCCTGCAGTAGGGAATGTTGCAACGAGTCCCAACAAGCACATGTCACACCACTCATGGATGCCCCAAGCATGCAAACATGACATTTTTCCGATCTCCCATAGCATCAGCTTCTGCCATGCCAACGCAATCAAATCAACTATGCACTTGGCTCTGGCTCCTGCCATCCAACAGGGTGAGCTGCGACTTGCATCAACCACCTTATAATTGATTTTCCGCTGGGAATCCAGCAGTCAAAAGCTTCATCTCAAATGCAAAATTGGCCTTTTCACTCCGGGCTCCTTCACAAGGCAATGCCAACTGACAGTTGGGGCACCACGCTTTGACTATGACCTGGGGCTTGCATGGTTTCATCCTCAATCTGCGCAGCCTGTTGACGAACATCACACTTGAAAGGACACCATCCATGCTGATGACCACCGATCTGCCATGCTGAGAACAAACACGATTCATGGTGAGTGTGTCCACACTCCAACGCCAAGACTGGCTGGTCATCCGTTGCTGAGCGAAGAGGTTGCTGGCAAATCACACACAAAGGTTCATCTGGATCACCGATCATGACAGCTTCCTCTGTGGCTTCTCCACCATCACCACCTGCCATGATTTCATCCAAGCTTTCGTCATCAGCACCGGCCACAACAGCAGCTTGACCAACTTCTTGGGGAGCTTCAGACTGCACAGGTGGAGCCATCTTGGGAACAATAACCAAAGGAGAATGTGCTGCAGCTGGCTCAGCTGCTACTCCTGGCATCTTGGGTGGCACCGGAGCCACTTTAGCCTTTGCCACGGGTGTGGCCACACCCACTGATGGAGCCGGACCCTTTGCCAGCACCTTTGGCATTGCCACAGCTGCTGCACCTGCTTTCAACACAGGAGATGCAGCTGGAGGTGGAGCCCGCAAAGCTTGACTTGGTGGAACTTTCGGGATTGCCGCCAACATGCCAGGAAGCGTTTGTTGATCAGCTGGAACAGGAGCATTGATTGCCTTGGATTTGCCTTTCACTGCGACAACCTCCTGAGAAAACCATGCCTCGTCAAACCCAAGTTGTTGAGCCAGGGCTAGCAGCGGTTGTTCCTTGATGGCCTGCATGGTGGTTATCATCTCCGGGCTAGTTGCTATCAGCCTTTCGTGAACTCGCCGAAGGCGAGCATTCAGCACCCCATAACTCTCCACACGCAAGCGCGCGAGGGAAACATTGGGCTTCTGTCTGCTCATGATCCAAATTAAGCGAGCAAGACCATGCTGACTCAAGTCAGAAGTAGCAGTAGGATCAAGAGCATGATCAATTGCTTCGCAAGCTTCGGAAAGAGGTACCTACACCACAGACGACTGATTTGAAATTTGTAACATAATGATATTATCATGAACAAAGCAACCACAAACAAAATCACACTTTTACACATATCAAAAGCTCTGCATGGAGGCTTTTGGAATTGAATTCTAGTAGTATACTCAGCACATACTGTTGTCTCAACTCAAACCATGTCATGTCAAATAAACAAGCTAGCCAATGTAAGTTCTGAAGATTGAAAAACTGATTGATAATTACACTCTAATTGTCTGTCACTGCGCCTTGGGGATGGAGCGCAAGAGAACAGCATTGCGGTGGATCCTCCTGCTGTTGTCATCCCTGCTGTACAGCGAAGCAGTTTGCTGGTCCAAATTGGCCATCGCCTTTGCCACTGCATGTCCTGTTTCCACAACAGCAGGCGCAGCTGCAGCTGCCTTGGCGCCAGACGAAGAAGAACCTTCAGCTGCAGCGGCTGCCACTTGCAAATGCCCCGAAGAAGCAGCAGTAGAGCTTGGCGCAGCATCAGCCAATGACGATGCACGTGCAGCACGAACCCTGGCATGATCTGATTCATCAGAGCTGGAATCCTGCTGCTGCTGTTGCATCGCAGCCATCATAGCAGCCATCATTGGATGCATCTTCGCGGTCTTGGCCTTCTTAGCACCGTGTCGGCCCATATTGAGTCAACAAAAAAAGTAAGAAGAGAGCAATGGCGTCAAATCGATCCAGTCACTTGCGACTTCAGCCAGCAGCTACAGTTGTTACACGAACATCAATGAATCAGATCATGACCAAGACGTACACACATCAAATTCCAATCATTGACCTCTAAAGACGATTTGCTCTGCATCATGAAAACGAGCAGCCAGAAACAATCAATGAAGTCATGCCTGGCACTGAGACCCAATTCGAAATTCTGAGAACCAGACAAGTTAGTTAACAAGTACGTGTCAAAGACAAACTGATGTAACGCCACTGGCCTAAACCAAACAAGACACTTGCACTTGCAGCAAGACAGGCACATGTGTTCACAATACAACAACCATGCTCACAACCATGTTGGAATGACTCAGTCAGAAGGCCGGCAACGTCAAGCTCATCCAATCTATTTCACTTCATTTTTTCTCAGATCAAATTGCAACGACAAGTGACAAGTCAAGGGCTGCAAAGCTTCCCAGCAACCCGCGGCAAATCCACTTTGGATATGCACCACACTTAATTTTCAATCAATTGTCAATTTTGTCAGCAAATCCTAATTAACTAAGCCACTCAGCATTCAAAACAGCAACAATTGTGGCCCTGCATAATTGGATGGAAGTCTCCCAGGTTCGCTTTGACATTTTGTCACATGCTGCATCATCCCAAGTTTCAATGGCCAACGACTTCAACACGTCCGGATACTCAATATTGAAGTGTTTGCATCTGGCTACCACAGCATTGAGCACCCTGCGGCGCTTCCACCGTCTAGCAGCCATGTTCACTGTCACTGAGTCTGGATCAGATAAGCGCTCAGCAAATTCATAACTGAGAGCGTCGTCAAGCAATGAAACTTTGAGAGGTTGGTCTGCATTGGCCATACTGCAAGCATTCTCCCCGCACGCAATCTTGAAAGGTTCCTCCGAAAGAAAGTTCATCGTGCTCTCATCACTCTTGACAGCAGCATCCAGGAAAGAGCTGCATGTCACCATGGCAGGCTCCTTCAGCACGATATCGGGTTTGCACAAACAAGCGGTGTGGTCCATGATGCAACGACGCACACACTATAGGCAACCGCCTGAAGAACGTATGGCGCTTTGAGCAGCTATCCAATCTTGTGGTCGAATGAACAGCAGGCCGAGCATACTGATAGACTACATGAGTAGAAGCAAGCTCGAAAATGATTGCCATGCCACAGTCAATGACATCTTCTTAAAACCAACATGCACATCAGAATCAACCAATACCATAAATGACATGAAGAACAATGAAATAAGGACCTGGACTATCATCACATGGTAGGGCTGCGGCATTCCATGCCCAGTTGACGACAGACGTCTGCCTTGGGACAACAAGAAGCATCCGCTGAAACTACTTTACAGTAATTACACACACTGGATAAACATGTGTCTCACCAGCTGCGATTAGCTTCCCAACACGAGAAACTCCAACTCAACCAGTCTGAGCTCCTAACACAATGCACTTGTAAGTAGCAGGACACCTCAAGCCTCGGACTCATTAGAACATCAGGCACAATGGCATCATTAAATTGAAGGGGCTGCAACTTTCAAGACATCACTGTGCCTTGGATTTAGGACCAGGATGAATCGATATCCAATACTTAGATAAGTAGTTCTGAAAATCAAACTGATTGCACACAACAGACAATGCCTTCAGACAACTGTTTACATGCGGATCTCAACAGCATGATCAATAATCAATGCTTTGAACTTAGATAAGGATCTGGATCTGCTGAGTTTGAGGCTGGCTGTGGAGTTACCAGAACAAGCCTGGCAACGGCAAGTTGCAAATGCATTCACCAGCTCTTTGCAACACATGCAAGGAAGAAGCGCAAACTCTCACCACCAACTCGGACACCTATTTCACCTCACTTCAACCTTGTTGGAGACAGGCAGCAACCTCTTTTTCCCAACTGCTGCTGACATCACATTGGATGCTAGACATCGCATTCACCTTGGCCCTAAATTGAACAGTTGCCGCTGCTGCTCCGCATTCAAAATGACCAGGCCCATCAGATTTCCATTCGCCCCCGGTTCAACGTTGTCCTTGCATGCGACAGCTAAGCACTATTGAAGCTGCACCAAAACGAAACTGCTCTGAATTAGCAACGACCTGACACAAACATTGCACAACAGCAACAGTTCCAACAAGGCACACCATCATCCCTTGAAGTCAAAGCAGATCTCAGCCGCGACACCAAACCATCTCTGCTGCCGCTAGCTGTGCCACTGCGATAGCTGAAGGTCTCTGTCACTGACGAAGCCTTGGGTGCGCAAAACACAGCAAGATGCAAGTACACCAAAGGACCCTGATACAAAACCCGCAAATTCCACATCAACAATGGCTGGCACCAATGGCTGGCTGACAAACTTCTTAAAGGCTTAGTGCTTTACAACAGTAATCATCTATCAATGAATCAAATGACTACGGCAGCGGCTGGAAAAAGTCGGGCCAAGCAACTGGTTCTTTGCGCTTCTTTGACTTTGAATTTGAAGGTGGCAATGGCGGAGGTAGCAACGGCATTGGCGGTGGTGGTGGCAGTGGTGGTGGTGGCAGCCACCTCCGAGGCCTCTCCTCCACAACAACCTCCACCTCTTCCTCCTCCTCATCATCATCCTCCTCCTCTTCCTTCACCTCCTCCTCCTCTTGGATCTCCTCCGTCTCGGTCTCATACTCAAAGACAGAATGTTCCCTTCGGAACCTGGCCATCCAATCCCTCAGCTCCTTGTCCAAGTTGGGAAGTCTTGTGGCGCCATATAGCCTGCAGAGCCATCACATAGAAAGCCAATGACGGGAAAGCCAATGATGGGAAACCACAGAACAAAAACAACAACTAACAACACTCACAGAACCAGAGACATAGTTGAGCAGCAACAATTCCATGTCTGACAAGAAACACATTTTAGTTTCAAAATCAATGGGTATTCCAAACCTTTCTTAAACCACCATTAAATAACACCGATTCAACGGAAAATTGTTTCAAGTCTGAAAGCATCGAACTGTGACATGATCTAATATGACTGACCAAGGCACCCAAAGTAGCTTGGGAGCAGGACCAAGCTGTTCAGCACAAGCCCTGCCAGCATAACTGCTGAAGCACTGCGATGCCTTCCTTTGGTACCTCAGATCACATTGATTCTGCGTTGATGACCTCCATGCTAAAACTTTTTCCAAACATTCCTTAAGTCTAACGTATCAAAAAACATATCAAAACTCAGGGAGAGGCTTCTCTGAGACCGAACGGAACAGATTGATCTAATCTGAATCTAGACCATGAGGCTGAGACAAAACTCAAAAGCAAACACTCACCCTCCCCACTCACATTTCCTCAACTGCTCAATGGCCAAACTTTCAAGTTGAAAATGGAATAAGTAAACTGAACGTTTTGGTGAGACCCAAGACAGATTTGATAAAGTCGGTGTGGTGGAAACCTAGTCAACCAAGAATTAAAACAACAAATCAGAATAATCATGTCATGGACACCTGGTGCTGGCAAGAGACAAACAACTGACAGCACAAGCATGTGATTGCCATGCAGGTTGCGGTGCATCTGAACCATGTTGATGATCTGCTTCAGGGCCTTGCGACCAGACTGGCACAATCCAATCGTCTTCAGGGCGTTGATGTCCTTCACCACGTTGCCTCAAGTCAAATAGTCAAACGAGAGCAGCTGAGATCTCATGTCAAAAGGATCCGGATAAACTCAGTCAATTAAGTTTCACTTTTACTGAACAATCAATCTAAACAACAGATTTTGAGTTCCATGCCTTTGGCAACATTGACTAATGAATTTTGTTTGTTGTGTTTCACTACAACAGCTGGCACAAAGCAAGGCAGGAATGATTTCGAAACAGTTGACAGGGCAAGCTGCCAGCCCCGTGAGTGTCCGGATCATCCCAGAAGCCACGGACGTCAAAGGAAATGTGGGTCGCGTTGGGGTATTGGCCTAAACAAGGCAAAAGCTCAAATAAAAGCAAAATCAGGACACTGCTGAATCATAGTGGCAAAGAAGCAAAGCTGTCCAGAATTGCAAATAAATCCATCAGGACCTGCACAAATGTAATGCAGCCAGAATACTCTTCAACCACCCAGGCATACGATGCTTCCCTTGCACGCCATCGTAGTAGTACTCGACGCCCCATGCTACAAGCACCACCGATTCATCCAGCATGGCATGCAGGCAACGACAATGGCTCAAATCAAAGAGCAATGACTCAGAAGGATGAGTAGTTGTTAACTTCTGACTTCTGTCTTATTCACTGGCCGGGGACATGGCTTCAGTCAGTTAAATTTCAAATGTTTCTTCTGATTTTTCATGTTTGAGGGCTAATGTTTGCCTCATCACTTGGGAACATTCCCATACATAAATGCGCATAAACGACTAGTTTCAAAATGGCTGAGTGCTTTGTTGTAGTTCTTGCTGATGTTTACTGAATTAATCATGAATTGGGCTGAAATTTCACAGCCTCTGCTGCGGCAAGTGGGAAGAATAATAATAGTCAATAGTGCAACTTTGAATTCACACAGAACTCCAATGTCAACCCCAACCCAAAAACAAGACTACTAAACCTTCCAGCGCTGCGACATGAAATTCTGTCTCAAACCCAAGTCAAGGCATCATGATGGCAAATAAACATGGTGTTTGCACCTCGAGAAACGACGAAGACGAAGATCACAGTGAGGTCATCATTCAAGTCAACAAGTGGTCCTGCGCCAGAACATCAATTGTGTATGGCATGGATGGTACATACTAATGACACAACAAATCTGTGAATGAACCACAAATCCGAGCTGAGAGCAACTGAAAGCACACTGACAAACCTAGCTCTTACTTCACACCAACCTCTGCAGCAAACAAAGCAGGAAGCAGCGTCACCTCAAACATCACCACAAACATCACCAAAGCCAACATCAAACAGCCACAACGATGTGTAATAAGTTGTCAAACAACACGCAAGTTCAAAAGACGCCACACCAAGTCTGCAACAATCTCTTCAAACCTCAGGCAACCATGATCAACCATGCACGTCACAAGCCCATTCATCAATAAAACATGATCATCAACACCATGCCCAAAGACTTGGCTTGATTTGAACTGGACGATTTCCTGACTGAGCTTTACACAGACGGGATCTCAATTGCAAACCTCATTGTGAAGGCAATGCACAAATCAAATCCCATGTTGAAATCTGTGCACACACATTCTTCCAAAGACTAAACCAAAGTGCTGACTGCAATGTGAGTGAGAGCACATGAGGCGACAACACAAAAACAACTTTTTTCCTCACGATCGAAGCAGGGGGTGTACAATGGAGCCCCGTGTGAAATGAAATTGCAATCAAATCAATGCCACAAATGCCGCAAGTGACAAGTAGCCAGCTTGGATGCATGACTATGGAAGCATGTGTCTGAGTCTGTTGACATTTTGATCCATCATTGTGGAGCTACAATTGTCCATTTTTTTACTATTCACCATTTTTTTGGCCACCTTCCAGTCCAAGCCAACCTTCTAATATCTAAGCCAACATCACTCAGTTAAGCAGCACCAGGAGCATGAACCGCTGGGTCATACGGGATGAGGTACATGCCAAAGGTCTGGAACACAATCTGGCTATGCTCGTCAGGTCCGTCAGGTCCTGGACAAACATTCAATCATTGACAGACATATCTGAAACCTAGCCATAAAGCCTCAATGCTGACCAACTTGCACAGCTCACTGACAAGGCATGCATCTCTTAAAATTCAATGCTTTACTCAACACAAACTGAAGACATGTGAAGCAACTCACTGCAATCAGCCAAGACGCCAACAGCTCGCCAGACATCAGCAGAATTGTGGCTCATCCGTGCCAACCACATAGCCCCTCGATATGGCACCAGCACCAACGGCACTTCAATCGACTCCCACTGCTCGTTGGCCCACGCCACAAACTCTCGCGGCTTCAACCGTCGTCCACCCTCCGCCAACCTCTTGTCTTCAATCTCCTTCAGCTTCGCTCTGGTCGCCTTCGCGAGCTCCCGGTTGGCTATCCTGAAAGTGGGACAATTCAGATCACAGTCACATCAGACATGACATCATCAACAGACATGACATCATCAACAGCACAGCCATGTATGTTTTCTAACTATTGTTTTCTGTGCTACATGCATTACTTTTATCATTTCTATTTGTAATATTTTGAACATTTACAGTATGTCATGTGCACACGTGTTTGCAAATAAAATGCAAGAAAGTAGCTTCAATTGAGGATGTTCTTGAGAGTCCTCGTGCGACACCACGATGGCCCCAGGCTCATAGTACCTGGAGTCGTTCAGGTCAAGTCACATGACTCATCATAAGTTAATAAGTTCATCATAAACGGTTTCTGAAACTCAAGTCATGATAAGTGCAATTTAGAAACCGTTTGCCTGCCTTTCCTTGCCATCAATCAATCCAGCCCCACAGGATTCAGACAAGGCACTCCCTTTGGATCTCAGGCACTGCCGGCAGCTCTGCACTCGAGGCCGACAGCAAGCCCATGGTTCTTAGCAATCCGCATGAAAAGCACAACAGTGGCAAGTTGGCAAGTGTCAACTCTTAGCCATTTCAAATTGACAAATGGTGGTTTCACATTGACAAATGCTGTTTATATGGCACACACACATGTATCATCACAAACCTTGGAAACCTGACATGGGCTTCTGAAAAATCAAAAATGATTGAATTAATCCACAACAAAGTTTCACAGGAGCGCTGCCCAACATCCGCTGAACCTGGTTTTCAGTGAGGTCAACACCACCAGCCGCCAGGTACTCGCGGACCACAACGTGGCTCAAAGCGCAAATGACCATGGCTGCAATCACACAGCGAACAGTCAACGACCTTGAACCTAGAAATGTTGAAGCCAAAGATGGACAGCTATGACAATGCCACGGCATGCACATGTCATTATCAATGCATGAAAAACAATTCAAAATCACCCAAGAGCCTGAATGTTTGATACATGTCGCTGAAGGCAACTGACATTGAGTCTGGGTTCACGACCACACTTCAGGATGCTTCCAGTGAAGTAGGAAGACCGGCAACACCAGCACCTGGGCGACAGAGCAAATTCAAAGGCGTCACCCACTGGTGCAACATGCTACTGAATCAGGGCGACAATGACTCAATGCACATCATGATCTGATATACCACCAAATGTTGCAACTGTACAGAACCAATCTGACATCACTGGATCAGTCAGGCTCTGGCCAGTAACAAGTCAAGTAGGCTCTCCGAAACATCAATCATGAGCCAGGGCGGCGAGGACTGCCAACTGGAATGCCATGGAAAGCACAATGAATTCTACTTGCCAAATCAGATGTACCAACTCTCAATCAACATGCCACAAGCACAAGCCACAAGCCAAGCAATCCCAAACACCATGACAAAAACATCAAATCAAGTCAAGCAAGTCTTACGTAAATCTATTAGATTCAAAACCATGCCCAAGAATGATTCACCTTGTCACTACCAATTGTCAATGAAAATTATTGATCAAGAATCATGGTGGGCCATCCTTCATGTTGTGGGGTTTGCATGCATCAGTTCTTTGGTAACCTTCTTTAAAAAAACAAATGATTATCAAAGCAATCTGCACAAGACAATGTCATGTTGTTTGTTGCAAGCCCCTTGGTTCAATTTCACCATTGTTTTGTATAAGGAACGTGACACATAGCAGTTGTCTCCAGGGATTTTTTTGCATTCAGGGCAAAAGAAACGATTTGCTCACTTTTGCTTTTCTTTAAGAAACGTGACCGTGTCCAAGGTTTTTTTTGCATTCAGGGCAAAAGAAACGATTCACTCACCTTTGCTTTTGTTTAAGAAACGTGACTGTGTCCAAGGTTTTTTTTGCATTCAGGGCAAAAGAAACGATTCACTCACCTTTGCTTTTGTTTAAGAAACGTGACTGTGTCCAAGGTTTTTTTTGCATTCAGGGCAAAGGAAACGATTCACTCACCTTTGCTTCTGTTCAAGGAACGTGACTGTGTCCAAGGTTTTTTTTTGCATTCAATGCAAAGGAAACGACTTGCTCACCCTTGCTTTTGTTTAAGGAACGTGACTGTGTCCAAAGTTTTTTTTAACAACCAGGGCAAAAGAAACGACTCGCTCACCCTTGCTTTTGTTTAAGGAACGTGACTGTGTCCAAAGTTTTTTTAACAACCAGGGGCAAAAGAAACGACTCGCTCACCCTTACTTTTGTTTAAGGAACGTGACTGTGTCCAAAGTTTTTTTTAACAACCAGGGCAAAGGAAACGACTCGCTACAACACTTGCCGCGGAGAAAACGACCACATACACGATTGCCAAATTTCTATGCCAACACATTCCAGGCAGCAAGACAAGAATACAAAAGAAAGAGTAAAACCACATAAGTGACACATCCAAACCTTACAGATCTAAACCTCCCAGATGTAAGGGGCGAATGCGTGTTTAGGAAGATATGCATATGTTACAGCATTTATTTTTGCATATGTTTGATCCATTTTCTGACGCAAAGCTCTGCATGTGTTTGCATTTGTTGTGGCATGTTGTTGCATGTGTTGTGGCATTTGTTTGCATTTGTTGTTGCCTTTGTTGTTGCCTTTTTTTGCATTTGTTGTGGCATTTGTTTGCATTTGTTGTGGCATTTGTTTGCATCTGTTGTGGCATTTGTTTGCATTTGTTGTGGCATTTGTTCAGGTTTGCTCTGCGTATATGTTTGCAAATGTACTGACACAAAACGTAAATGCTGGAACAGATGTAAGCATATACGTAATTTATGTAAGTACATAGTACATATGTAAGTATATGTATGAATAAATGCAACAATAAATGTATACTATATTATTTTGTGACGATAGGATCGTATTTTGTGTAATGACATAAAATAAGAGCCTATTTTCGCAAAATAAAACATATGCATTTGTTGTTGCATATGTTTGCGTTTATTTATGCATTTGTTTGCATTTGTTTGCATTTGTCGTGGCATAAGTTACATGTATTACTACGACAAATTACGGTCCAATAAGAGCACATTTGTCGAGCACGTGCCATATATGTATAACCACAAATGTCGAGCAAGTAAAGACATATGACGTGACATATGTCAAGAAATGCAAACACAAATGTCGAGAAATGCAAGCACAAATGTCGAGAAATGCAAACACAAATGTCGAGAAATGCAAGCACACATGTTTTTAGATGTAAGGTAAATGTTGAACACCTAAAAATAAATGCAAACATATATGTTTGTTTGCGTCGGTATAATGAGTGCAAAATAAATGCAATAAGAAATGCGGTACATGCACGTATGTTTCGTATGGGGTCTATAGAGAAGGCCTTCAAAGAGCTTTTGGATTAAACTAAAATATTATTGAACAACTCTCTGATATTCCCAAAAATGGATCGTGGATGTCATCAACATATTATCAGCGTATTCCCTTATATTCAAATACTAATCATCTAATCAGCTAATATCATTTAATATCCATTGTCATATCAACGTCATCCACTTGAGCAATGAAAAATACCCGTATCCCATCCCATAATTATACAGGTTGGTTAGGACATATTTTCCGTTAATTATGACTTAAAATCATCCCCAATAAACCAGTTAGTATCAATTTTTGTAGTTCCCTTCTCGAAACCGATTATCGAGGTGTTTTTTATGGTGCACTCCCAATTCTATGGTTGCAAATTAAGACTATTTCCAATCACCAGCATCATCAATGGTTATAACTAGATGGTACACGCCGCACAGACGGCCGTGGCGTTTCGGTCACTTTTTGCAACTCGCACTGACGTTTGTTCATCAGCACTTCTTGCAAGGAACATCTGCGTATCTTCGTTTCGTCCCATTTTTTTCAA
>Ga0126342_10004991_pt1 | contig 22952 bp, 24 predicted proteins | sample Cyp1metagenome_FD_92528 | JGI IMG/M metagenome (GOLD analysis project Ga0126342, IMG submission 92528) | Coral microbial communities from Lord Howe Island, Old Settlement Bay, Australia - Cyphastrea 1 metagenome | ecosystem: Host-associated > Invertebrates > Cnidaria > Coral ...
CCCTTATTGACCATGATTCCAGTGAGGGAGAACAGTGAGGTCGTTATAATTTACCCATATATAGATATATATATATAGATATATTTACATATATATATATATACATATATATATATATATATCACAATAGGGGCAAGGATGGAAGGGTACATCCTGTGGTTTTGGGCCGCGGCACGCTGCGCATGGCTGCGGCCACCAGATTCAGCAGCTCCTCGGTGGCCTCGCGACGATTCGTCTCGTAGCTCGCGTGGATCTCCTGTCGGGATGGTTTTGGTGTATATATAGATATGGGGATGGGTCAAAACCCTGGTACCTAGTGAACCCCAAAATAGCTGGTAAATGGATGTTCATCCCACTAAAAATGTATCTATAGGTATTGATCCATACCCATATATACACCTGTGTGTGTGTAGTTTGGTGTATAGATATATTTCTTTTATTTATTATTTATTTATCCATATAATTATACATATATATAGTTATAAATGTAGACTTATACTTCTATATATATATAGTTATACTTATACTTATATAGTTAATTATATAATATATAGTTATATAGTTATAGTTATATAGTTATATAGTTATATTATATAGTTATATAAATCTTAAATGTGCATATATATAATATATAGTCCGAAATAATCTGCCAACGTTTCGGGTTGGATCCTTTTATGGCCGCAGTTTGGTGCTGTGATCAGATATGAGGAGAGCTACCACATGCTACCACCAATGGCATGGATCCAGAAACAAACCCATGGAGCTGGTGAAGTTCGGCATCGAGGTGCCAAAATTGGATGAAGAGCTACGAAGAGCTGATTTTGATATATTTTGATGTCAAAAGATGTTGGGTGCTGAGAGATATTTGGGCAAGCTGTCCATTTTCCCCATCCCCTTTGTGTTCGATCTTCTTGTTTGAATGATCTCGTCCAAGTCTTATGTCCAGTCAAGACAAGGGAGCAGCTCAGCGAGCAGCGACCCCCTGTTCCAGTCCTCTGGTATCCTTGGCTAGGACAAAACTCGACAGCGCGATCCAAGTGGTCTGTAAAAGAACTTCCTCAATACCTTGAGATCATGAAATGCCAATAGCGGTTGTAGACGTTTGTAGCCTGTATACAGTCGCTTCCATCTAGCTGATACCGCTGTTGCATCGTGGGTGCAAAATAAGCATTGCAATGCATCGGAGGGTATGGCTGGCCATCCTCTGGCTACTCGCTCTTGGACAGTTACCCTTCAGAAATCTTCAGAAAGCAATCCAACTTGGCACTTCAAAATTCTAATTTTACAAGGAGAAAAAAAAACATCATCATCATCATCATCATCATCATCATCATATGGAAGTTCGTGATCACATATTTTCCTACAGCAACTGGAAAACTATCCCCCAAAAAACAGCCAAAGTCCAAGGCGCATGATGGGCGCCCCAAACTCCACCACCTCAGGCCCGGAGCGTTTCCATCACCGTTAAGGCTGCTATATTTACCATCCCCAGTCAAAGCTAAGCGCAGCTAGGCGGCAACTCTCCCACCGAACCTGAGCAACAAGCCCAGTAAGCCCGGTGTTTTGGAGTCAAAGCGTCAGGAAATCGCAGGAAAGAAACCCAGTATATAGCAGGAGAAACAATATACTATTATGATGTGTATATATATATATATTACAGTTTGCGCGTGTGTGTGTGTGGTGTGCATCTGTGTGCATATACATACAAATATACAAGAATGAAAAATTACGGCAAGATTTCACAGATTCGCCTTCTTTTTTGCATTGTCTCCTGTCTGAACTTTCAAAGTTTGAGACTCAATGGTTTCATAAGCCACAAGATGGGGATTGTCACTGCGAATCGTCGACTCTCATTGTTCAAGTCACCATGGATCTTCTTGCCATTTCTGGAGAGAGCACTGATGCAGCCAAGAGCACTGATGTCCACGGAAGTAGTTCAAACCAACTGGGACAATGGGAACGTTGAGATGATGTAGACCTCAAAGAATGGCAGTTTTTGTGAACACCGGATGCATGGCGGCACCCTCGCATGCAACATTCAAAATAAAATATACCCAACAAACAAATGGAAGGTTTTAGGATTGGATGTTACGAAATCTATCTTTGTGGGGGTTGCTGTGCAGAAGGCCAGAAAATCAGCATATGATATGTATGATCCGTTGGGTTTCCTCTAGATGCGAGTCGTAGATAATCTCAGTAGAGAATCAACCTTTTTAGCACTCGACCTCTTCTCGGATAACACACTCACACACACACACTCATATATATATATATATATATTATTATTTCTATATATCTATAGATATATATATATAATTCTATCTATATATATATGTATATATATATAAGCCTTGTAAGCCATCTAGGTGCAAACCAGCAATTGTTTATGTAATTGGACGTGGGTCACACGGTCACACCATGTTCATTAATTTCACATACTCCACTCAACAATCAAAATTTGGGGCAAGGCTTCAATTCTGTTGGTGGAAATGGGAACATGAGACCCCTAATTACATCAAGCACCAATATGAGGCCCACTGCTCAATGAATTACATCGTGAAAAATATTATACATAATTATATATATACCCCAAGAATCTCCCCAGAAGATTTCCATACGGCAGTGTGTCAAAACCTTGTACCCCTGTAGTTCACATCAAAATAGCTGGTAAATGGATGTTCATCCTCCTAAAAATGGTATTAATAGGTATTGATCCATACCCATATCATGCCTAAGATCAGCTACCTAAAAGAGAATCATCCTCCGACCCTCCGCTGGGAATCCGCTGGGCGCCCCCCACTGTGCGCTTCCAACGCGATCACGGCCACGCCCGCTTTCAGCGGCAGCAAATCTGTGCGATCGTGGCTGCCACCTGGCCAATTTATCGGCTTTCTCGTAGATATGCCATAGACCATACAATGTGGGGCCCCCTAGATAGCTAAGTTGGTTTATAACTCCAATAACTATGGTTTATGATACTTACAACTATAGTTAATGGGATTTATAAACCAACTTATAACTGGGGGGCCCCACATTGTAGTCAATTAATATCTATTAATGATGTTAATGGATGTTAATGTTTGATCAATTTATGACTGGGGTTATAAAATGTTATAAAGAAAATTATGACTGGGCACCACCTTGTAAATCCAATGTCATGTTAAATCGTCTCCGGTTTAGAAAGTGGGACATGATAAAGCGCACAACATATATATATAAAGGTATGTGTATCGGCATGCGTCAGTATCATGTTTTTTCTCGGGTCACCAGATTAGGATGTAATTCCAGTTGAGTGCTGCCAAGAATTGTACCTGAAGACTCAACAGCCCAAAATCTGCAAATTTCTCTGCTTGGAAGAGCACCTTCCACTTCCAAAACCATCCAACTTAGAACCCAAAACCCAGGAATCTTGGAATCTTGCTGACTTTCAGGGGGTTGGACAGGTCTGTCACTTATTGTTTCTTTTTCCACTCGTTTTTTGCCAGGAACTCCTGAAAAAATGGGCCCAAGCCGGTAACCCCGCCTTCCGGAAAGATTCCCAGACACTGTCCGGAGCACAGGCTCTGATACCTCAGCTTCCCAGGACAGCGACAGGATCTCAGCCTTGAAAAGGTTAAACAAAAAACAGATCCTCCGGTGATGTCAAAATAGCTATTGAAAATGGCCATAGAAATAGATGGTTTTCCATGTTTTCCCATTAAACATGGTGATTTTCCATGGCTATGTTAAATAACCAAATGGTATCTACATGATTTACACATCGTCTACACTGGATAACCAATCCAAAATAAAGGTCAAAACTAACTCCAGTTTTTGAATGACTCAACTATCTGGTGGCTGAGCCACCCATTTATCGTATGCAGTCATCTGGGACCGTCATCGTGATAGGGTTAAAATGTTGAAACTATGGCTATAAATACAATTTTTAGGTGGATGAACTTCCATCAATCCCAGCGAAATTTTGATGTGAACTACAGGGGTACCAGCGGTGACTTGACCCAAGCCCATATGTCAAACCACCAGCCATAACTAGGGCCAGTGAAAAGGCCTTGACTTGTGAGTTCGCCAGGAAAATCCCTGCCAAGTGACACCTGTTTGTACATGGTGGACTGGTCGACCTCACCACTTTTTTCTAAGGAAAGATGGGGGTTGTTTTGGTGGGAAAAGCTTTGGGAAAAAGGATCTGAGACGATCTGCCAGGTGTTTTTTTGATGGTCGACGTCTTGTCTGAGATTCGTCGCCCTATGGCAAGATGTAGCCAAACAGCAGCTCTCTGACTTGGTCAAATCGCCAACTGCAAGTGTTCACTTGACTTGGTCAGATCCTCATTGTCGACTGACTACAGTATGAAATGGCGAAATCGGACTTGATTTTGGGACTGATTTCATCGGATTTCCCCACTTCTTGTTGGTGTGAGCTCCTCATTCTCTGTTTGGTTTTGGAGGGGTTACAATGTTGTCGGTCAAAATCCTGAGGTGTTTTCTGGTGATGCATTCAATATTTTTTGGAAAAAAAATACCTTCTGTCGTTGAATCTCGTGTTGACATTTCTTCAGCTATCAAGTCGCCCTTTGAAACTCTGTAGCTCCAACTGTGGTCGCTCCCCATGTTCCATCCCATAGGATCCATGTATGGTATATATGCTAACATTGGGGGTATATTGATGGTAAATGTTACCATATGTAGCATACATGGATCCTATTGGGCATGGAGATACACCTCCCGTCGCCATCCTCGGATCGCACCTTGGGGTGCACCTTGAAGCTGCCGGAAAGGCTGCTGCTGGCCACAGATTCCAGCTGCAGCTCCGTGGCGCTGAGCACCTCTGAGAGCGACAGAATGGAGGCTTTAATCCTTCAATGGATTGGTTTAAGGGAAAATCTACAGGAAACCATGGTTTTTACCATCAAATATAGGGCTTTCCTGTAAATTTTCCCATCATCCAATTCTATGAATCCTGGGCTAAAACAGGTTAAAACTATGAAAATCTATGAAACATGGGGGAGTGAGATGGATGAACTCTCCAAAAAATTGGGGTTATATAACGGTGAACGGGTTGACCATCAAAATTAGCGTTTGATCATCCAAAATGGTGGTCAATATATATATATATATGTGTGTGTATCAATTAAAGCTCTGGGCTGCTGAGGGTGGGCCTCTGCTCAGAACTTGAAACCTAAGATACCTTGCAAGGAGAACATGGGATAAATATCCTCTGGACATTGTAGCTATGGCAGCTATTGCCATGTTTATATATAGCTAAATCGGTCTTGATATTTCAGACATCGGTCCTTTTCCATCGCTAAAAAGCCACCAATTCGGGTACCAACGCGCTCCACGGCCTCCTTGACCTTCAACAACTTGGGATGGCCTTTGACATCTACTTGACTGCCGGGTGTCACCTGCGGAGGATGGGATACCCTCTGGTAAACTAACAGTTTGTTATTGAAAATGGCCATAGAAATAGTTGATTTATGATGATTTACTTATTAATAGCATGGTGATTTTCCATCGTTATGTAAACGTTTACCAGAGGATAGTCAAACAGAGCTGCTTTTTTTAGCCCCAAGGTACCGTAATAACAAATTCTTACATATTCTTACCATGGTACTTTCAGATCGGAATGCTGTCAGAATTGATGACACTAGTTGTACATGTTCGCCTCCCCCTTGCTGCCATCACTCTTTTGCCAAATACAGTGCTTGTGATTTGTAAGTGTTCCCAACGTTCCCGAGCGTTCCCATGCCACAACTGGCCCAAACATCCAGCCAACCTTGGATACCCTTCAGCAACCCACCTCTGTGCCAAAGTGGGTGTCCACCCCCCGCCTGTGAGCGAGACTGAGATGTGCGATGTCATGATGTCATGATGTCATGATGTCAGCTCTGGGTGCACTTGAAAAACGCCAACATGGCTTCTCCAGGACCTTTGATATCCTTGGGCTTCTTCCCGCATGCTGAAACTTTACAGTTTTGTCCCCCACAGGATGTGCATCCAAGCAGCGCATTTGCAGATCCTTCCTCCAAAGTGATGGTTCCTTGACCCTTGCAGGCCATGTCCTGTCGATCCACTGGCCCATTCATCCCACACAAGTACCTCTTTGGAAACCTTCCCACGGACCAAAGCACGGAAGTATGTGTGAAAGTGGCACGCTCAAAAAAGGCTGCAGTAAACAGCCAGCAATAAATAAACATACATGCCCACCCCGGTAGACATGTTTGGGAGTTGCTATGTGTGTATATCGCATCTGGTTGATTAATTAAGGGGTCACAAAAAAAAATGGGTAACAATTTGCTACTTACAAACAGCCGTCAACAGATCTAAAGAACAAAAAAAGGATGACAAAGGAGTACTGAAAATCAACCGTACTTTTGTCACCCTAATTTAAATGTTCGTCCATCTTCTGTTCTATGATTAATTTCTCTGCCAACAGGCAAGGGGTACTTACATAAGTTCATTACAGTAGGTTTTCTTGCGGTGACCCCCGGGAAAAAAATGTAGAACATGCCATTTACAGTAAGAATAGGGTGCAAAAATTGGGTGAAACACACAACTGTGGAACAAGCCAGGCACGACAGGAATTATAGAACATCCCTGAAAATGCCTTGAAAACGGATGAAACGCAGTTATACGATGCAGTTCATGGGTTTTTCCCAGATTTCCCAGTTGTTTGGGGAACCATATCGCATTCTCGAAGAAAGGGCCCCAAAAAACCCAACTTATGTGGATTGCTGCCATGGTTTCACCCGAAAAAATCACCCCCCAGCTGCATCCCCCCCCAGCTGCATCCCCAAGTAGGTGAAGTTCCAGTATACCCTCTGGTAATTTAACGTAGCTATTGAAAATGATCATTTATAGTGGATTTTCCCATTGAAAATGGTGATTTTCCATAGCTATGTTAGTTTACCAGAGGGTATCCCCATTACATGTAAATTAGACCTCCATTGTTGATGGTTAACCCATGTCGAACCACCATTTTCCAGGGTTAACATGGAAAAATGATCCCATGAAGTATCCATTACCAACAAGTCACCATGATAAACCATGATTTCCTCATGAAAATCCATAAAATAGTGATGAAATCACCATTTACGGGATGAAAACAGCATTAATATGGTTCATTATTTGTTCACCATTGAATCACCATTCTTAAACCACGTCTAATCCATATATTTTCACCATGAAATCACCATGAAATCACCATGGTCCTCACGTTCCAGCTCCCTCCTTTGCTCCCGCCTGGGGTCGAGCCACCGGAATGCAATGAAAGGCGCGCCTCGGAGACTCGGAGGTGGTTCTTCGAGGCGGCTGGTGTCAATTTGCAGGATTTGTGGCTGGGGATTTTCAACTACCCTCTGGTAAACTAACATAACTATGGAAAATCACCATTTTCAATGGGTAAATCCACTATAAATGGCCATTTTCAATAGCTATGTTAAATTACCAGAGGGTATACAAATCTAGACCAAGTAGAAGATCATATAATGTCTATAGAATTACTATAGATTAGAATGTTTAATGGTGGTATTCTATGTTTAATGAATCATTTCATTAAAAAAAAAGATTCTTCCAGGATCTTTGGATCGAAGATGTACTCATGTTTGGATGCAAAAGCCTTCGTCATCTTTGGGGATCTTCGAACAACAAAAACATCAGATTCACTAATATTATTGGACATGCATTGAATTAGTAACAATACCATCCTTAGTGGGCCTACGGCCATATTTCAAGAGTCATACTCATCCGCATCGTTGTTGATTGCATTCCATAGTCTTGCACCTTCAACATTGGATTGCGAATCCACTGGTCATTCCCCCCTTTGCTACCCCCTTTGCTTCCAATAGGATTTGGGATTTCTATGGATTTCTTGCAAGAAAGGTTTAGGTAAAACCTCCATCATCGAAAATCTGCCAGCCATGAGAACACTGGAGGCTGGTCATTGATAAGCCCACGAACCTGTTGTTTTTTCTGAATCGCTTCGGAACGTTCAAAGCATAACATTTGAAAAATGAAAGTTAAATAAAGTTAATTAGGACAATATGGAAAATTAGAAGCGAATATCACATTACATAACAGTATATAACCAGGTCGGTTTGTGTTGTGCAATGATACCAATACCGCAGACTTTACTGGTTCAAATCTCAGATGGAATTGAACAGAACATCTTCCAGGATGGGCATCATGGTGCGTGTATCATCATGCATCTAGGATCGTGACAAGATTGAAGAAACAGGGAGAATTAAAAAAATCCAGCAGCACCAAAAATCCACCTCTGAAAACTAGACATGCAAAAATTAAATCTTGGAAGGCCCAACAGCCCAACCAGGATAAAAGTGCTCAACAGCGTGGAAATGCACCTGGACTACAGGACTACAATTCCTGGATATTCAACCAAAAAACCACCTTAAAGCTGGCCCCCAAACAATAGATGGTTGAATGAGCCCAGTGCCGCTAGTGATCATGACAAAAAAAAATCAAACCTTAGTAAAGCCTTAGTTTTGACATGTTTTGACGGCTTACCGGTGGGGGGGCTGGATCCCTAAGATCCATTAACATCCACTCCATTCCACTACCATAAACTGTTATCATCAAGGCAGCGACCCGATGATTCCAACGGAATTTACGACCTTTTTAGGTCATTCGAATTCAACCAGCCACGGGAATGTATTGCCTCTGGCAATTGAACAGGGGCAATAGATCATATCGGGAAAAATAGATGATTTTCCAACTAAAAATTGTGATTTTCCATAGGTTCAACCAGACTATAATTCACCCGAATTGTTGGTTATATATCCCACATTATCAGATTATATTCCCATTATATTCCCATTATATTCCCATTGTTCTCACCATTTCTGGTTGGTTCTACCACTAGATTATCTACATATAAGCTAGAAATAACGAAGCAAAATTCAGGGTTATTTTTTCGCCATAGATCACCATCGAAAAAAAATCGCTGAAGTTTGCCCTCCAGGAAAGCTCAATGCCGAGGCGCGCCAGGAATCCGACCAGTGGACGATCCCAAGACTTCCTCGGCAGAAACCATGGATGAAATCAACTCTCAGATATGATAATGTATGTCCATGTATGCCCCATATGTTTTATACCTATATGAATACCTATGATGATTTTTGGACATGTTTTTTTTGTTTGATGAAGTGCGGTCCATCTCTCCTCCAATTGAAGCCGTGGGGTGTGGGATCTGCATGTTTGGGCCACGGCAAAATTCACCACGAGGCCACGAGGCAACAAAAAAAACTGTGGCGTAGTTTGTATATTTTGGAACAAACTTAAGAAGAAATCAAGAATATAATGAATTTAGAGGCAATAATAACTGATAAAGTTGCGGTGATGCAACTTTAGTTAAAAAGATCCAATCCATGCATCCCCGTGGCAGCCAGTTCTCTGGCCACTTTTTTGGGCACCTGGATGGTTTCAGCATTTTCAGCGGCCGACATCTCTTTTTAGACCCAGTGGCTGCGCAATCATAAAAGAGATCTCACGCGGACAGTTGGTCAGCAACATCAAACCATCCACAAACCTCGGCCAAGCTGAAGCCCGCTGAAGCCTCTGAGAAGAAACCCGGTAAAAAGCATAGCGTTAAACCATGCTTAAAACCCCAAAAAAACCCTACGTTCTTCATCACGTTTCTGGGGCGAAACCAATAAATCGCACCATTTTTACGAAAACGGCCGGCAAATGGGTGTTCATCACCATCCCATCCCAATATTCCCATAGGTATCCATAGGTCCACACACATTATGAACCAGGTATTGGATTGCCTTCCAAGTCCCTGTTCTAATTCCAGATCTACAAATCCAGAATCAGCACCTCCGATTACAGCTCCATCAGCTCTACACTACCATTGGGCCATGCCCTTTTTATATCTGTTATACTGGCTGGTTTATTGTATGGGTTACCACAATGTGCGATGACTTGCAACAATCCCATAATTCCCATAAACATAAGTATGAAATAGTACAGGTATATACGGTATATAAGTATATAGGTAACTCTTATGATCATCCTATCAACTGGATCCAATTGGATTTTGGGCACTCAAATGAAGACCCCCCGCCCTACAAAAAGCCGGGCTTTGGTTCCAAGCCACTGATTGTTGTGATTACCTGTGATGATCACCGGCCCCTCCTGGCACCGTGAACTCTCCAATCTGCCTGGAAAATCCTCATGGCCTCTTTATTGCAATCGATTTGTTGATGTTTCGTCTTAAAATCTTGGAATTCCTATCCAGGTTGATTACCCTCTGGTAATTTAACATAGCTATTGAAAATCACCATTTTTAATGGGAAAATCCACTATAAATGGCCATTTTCAATAGCTATGTTAAATTACCAGAGGGTACCTATAGCGGCTATACCCACCCACCCGGAGTGCTCGTCGAAGCTATGGATCCTTTGGTAGATTTTCCAGGCCCACGATCTCCACAGAGCTGAAGAAGATGTTGTTAAATGTGCATCGAAAAAAGGTCCTGCGCTGGTCACGGGGAAAACAACGGGCGCCCGGAAGCCAGCTTCACTGGCGAGTTTAACATGATAAAACATGATAAAACTATCCCCTGTTTAACAGTGTGATCAATATTTGGATGATGATGTTCGTTGGCTTGAAATCAAAAAATCCATTGAAAGGACCAGCAAAACTACAACGGCTCGTTCGCTGTAGTACGACCCTGTGGTGGCCGTGGCAAACGTCAAAGAGTAAGTTGATGTGGATGTGGTGATTTTGACATCCTGCAGACTGAGACGGCGCAAAGTTGCTCTCACCACACCACCCGAAAGCTGCAACCCATCCAGTCTGCACATCTATTGTACTGCAGATATTTAGCCAACAAGTACCCTGGATATCGCTATATTATACATATATATATATACACATTCCACATCATTCCACTATACATACACACACATATATAATATAATGTATTTTATATTTATATATATATATAATTATTATTATTATTATTATCATTATTATTATTATTATATAAAATTATACATGATATGATATACCACGACAACGTAGCTACATTTAAATATACGGACTTTAAAATATACGAACAGGAATTTTAGACTACCTCTGGGAAAGTTTTCCCTAGCCCGCCCGGCCATTTAAACATACGGAATCCAATTCATTTAAACATACGGTAGCTACATGTAGCTACATTTAAATATACGAACTGGTATTTCATACTACCTCCGGGGCCTGTTCGGTCTTCCCCGCCCTCCACACATATTGGAAATGTCGTTACCGTAATTATATAACATGTATTTATACGTGTCTATACGCATGCACATCACTGAATTTGGTGACATCGAAACGGTGAAACGGTCGTGACACGCTCCTAGCACATGTGTAGAGGATGTGGTCCCGCTGGTTGACCCCCAAGGCGGCCAAGAGGATCGCGGCGGAAACGGAAAAGTGCACCTCTTTTTGGTGACCATGAGGAAATCAATGGTGAAGCGATGTTTGAAGCCGGTGAAGCCATAGATGATCATAGATGTTTGGTGGTGCAATATAAATAACCATCTTGAAAAATCATGGGGTGAAAGTCAATGGGAAGGATGACATCCCATAATTATATGAAATGGAGAATTAAAAAAAATGTTTGAAACCACCAGATATATGTTTGGATAAAACATCATTTATAATCCAGGATAGAAAGTAAAACTCCGACTAAAATTTGGTGATAACGGAAGCCTTCCGATCTTTTTGGAAGCCCACAGATTGCATGGTGCACCTAGGAGCCACTTCAAGCCTCCTTGGTACTCGGAGCCCACGCCTCTGAGACACCGATGACACCACTCGTGTAGCTACATAGCACCTGGCAATGGAAGCCGCTGGAGCCAAGATGTGATGGGGGTGAACCAGGTGAACCATGATGAAAAATGCGAAGATGTGATTCAATGATGGTATATTGATGGTATATTGATGGTATATTGATGGTATATTGATGGTATCATGGGGATATTACGGTATTGTATGATGTTATTAATGATATCAATCTGGCTGATCTATTGTAATTCACCAGCAAATGGCTGAAACTCGCCGCTGTTTAGGAGATGTTTTCTTCAGCATCCCAGAGTACCAGGGTCCCAGAAATCTCACCGAGAACACCTTCCTAGGACCTAGGGAAGGGCATTGCAGGCAACTAGTGCGCCTTGCAAAGTTCGTTTCCCATGCAAGAAGTTGAATATATTTCTTAAGAACCATCTAAACTCTAAATATAAATCATCATTGTAACTCCATGCGCTCATGGATCTATGCCACAAATCACACTTGGCCAGCAAGTGTGGTTTCTGGAAGCGACGCAGCATAGGAGCTGCAAGTAGTTTACTATGGTTTACTGATTGGTGCTTGGACTGCCCCATGAAAAATTGGGAAACATAGTATAATTCATCAACAATCATCTTCCCGTGCAAGCCTGGACATTCTCAAGATCAGAAATGATGCAGGGAATGCAACTGAAAGGGTCATCTGGAAGCATCATCCCCTCAACCAAATGTCAAAAAAGAATGCTTAAGTCGGGTCAGAAAAAAATACCATCCGCGCGCCTTCACTGGGTTCAGCTCATCGCAGGAAAGCAGCAACACCACTACCTATAGCAGCGATATCGCATGATATCGCTATACTTTCAACAGGTTTTGGACCAGTCGTTAAGCCACCAGACATGTCATGACATGTCAGAAATGGGTCTTTTTCGGACGCCAAGATATGATAATATGGTGAATTATGGTGAATTGTTGTTCACTGCGCTATCAAGATATGATTGTTTTTTTTTTTTGTGAACCTGATTTTATAGTACAAGTAGTCAGCGGGGATTCCTTCGACTCTCGAAGTTGCGGAGCTCCAAAACATGCCCCAAAAGCAGCCCGGTTTTAGCTTAGAAACGATCAGCAGCCCCAACTCGCGCGCAGCTGTTCGAACGGTCCTTGGGAGGTTCCGTCACTATGCAGGAGTGCTATGTCACCCCAAACTTTGTCAGACGAAACAAAGGCTTGAGAAAATAGTAAAGGACTAAGTCAAACATGGCCGCAGAGCTTTTCTCACATTTGGTTCTTGCTGGTTAAACAACCATTTTGAACCCTTCATTCAACCTACAAGTGGGTAGAAGGCACCATAGCTACACCTTGGGATGGCCACGAGCCCGTAGCTACCCTGTTCCCCAAGTTTTCCACGGCTAGGTGGCGGCAGCTCTCCCTGTTGCGCGTCACCGTCATCCGCAGGCTGCTGCATGTGGCCTATGGGCCCTACCAAATATGAAGGGCCATGGCTTATACTTCCCATATCCCCCAATCAAATCCAATCAATACAGTGGTAGCCAGTGGGATTATTTACATAAACGGATCAAAACAGCAAATGTTTTTGGGCAAGTAGACGCAGGAAGAAAAATAGGAAAAGTAAAATGCCAGAGCTAGCCCCAAAAGACAGCACTCGAGCCATCTTGAACCACAATTTCCATCAATTTCCCCCAAAAGACAGCCCGACTTGGATGGATTTTGGACCTGCCCAGGGCCCAGAAAGCCTCGGCTCACAGGGCGACCGGAACGCGACTTTGCACACCGCGTCCAGCGCGTCTATGCCATGAAAAGTGACTGTAATTTGTGAAGTCTTGAGCTTTGCAACCTAAGTTTGGGACTTCAAGTTCGCTACCTTCTTTTTTGGAAGGGCTGTGAATCCAAAGTTGATCAAGCACCGGCAACTCGCCGGCAACTGTCTACGCAAGCAGAAAAACTTGCTTTTTGACGGGTTTGATCTGCCACGACATAAGTTTTGAGGTGAATAACGCTGCAGAGAATCAAACACAATAGTGCTAAAACTCCGCGACAACAGTTCAACACGTCAGAGGTTGGTCCAATGATAGTTCAACTCCCCATGCTTCAAAGTTGGTTCACGGTGTTTGGACTTGAGTATGTTCACAATTATGCTACTAAAACTTCAGGCCACATATGGGGGGCCCTCCCGACACATATCGAAAACATGGACTGGGGAACTTTTGAATTTCAACAGGACAGTTTGCTTTGTCTCAAAGGGAGGCATCCCAAAAGTGGCGTTTCTTGATGGTAAAACATGGTAAATTTCAAAGACAGATCATGTACAGTATCTCCACTGTAGCTGACCCCATGATGCCATGATATGCCATGATATGCCATGATATGCCATGCCTACGCGCGGGGCCGGGCACCCGACAAGGCCCTATGGAACCGCGTTGCGCGCGCTCGACAAGAAGGTGGAACGGCTGCGGGGGCCATCCCTGCATGCTTGACCCCGCAACCGGGATATATTGGGAGATACAATTGGGATATATTGATACAACTGGCCGATATATCCCTATTGATCCAAAACCGGGAATTATGCAGCCTATACATTTGCACAGTTTGGATCAGTTTGGAATGTATGTATTCCTGACAGGAATTCCCACTAGTTTGAGACCCTTGCTTAGCAATCGACCAGGGGTCTGTGAACTCCTTGGCCGTGTTAAACAGTAAACATGGCAGGGACTCAGCATATTTCCCTCGCTGAAGGGGCCAACATGGACATAGGTGGCGGCCTCGAAGCTAGGGCGGTCAGCAATGCAAGACTGCCAAGAAACCTGCTTGGTGGAGCCAAGCAGCCCACCAATAGTTCATTCATTGCACGATAAACAAATACAGTATATAAATGAATGAAAGAGTAGATACATGAAAATACAACATATGTTATTATCTTTATTCTTATCATATATACAGTATATATATTATAAAGAGGATGAAAGAGGCTGTCCCAGAAGCTGAGAGTCCCGGACGGAAAAGATAAACCTCAGCCGCGGGAGGTTTTCGGCTCCTTGGATTGGTGGAAGTCTTCAAGGAAGTTCAGAATTTCCAGGGGGTAAACATACAAAAAGATGTGGAAAACCCATGGTTAAAAAAAAACATATGTTTTAAACCACATCAAACCCTTACTTTACCCCAAGGTACTTCATAGAAGTTCATATCACTTCACATCGCTTCACATCACCTCACCCTGGCCAGAAATTTCGAAAATTTCGGCCTCGCAGTCAGCTCTCAAGACTGGTACCCACTAAAAGTTTGCTAGTTCCATTCACCTGGAAGGGAATGCATCTCGGCTTCAAAAAATATTTGCCAAAAACAATCTCTGCAACAAGAAGAAACACATGCTAGAAACAACGCTCGACATGGCAAGGAGTTTCTTTGGGGTCCATGTTTTCACTAAAACAGCAAGGAATTCATGCCAGGTCAGCGTATCGGTCCCAGATAGCTATAGAAAACTGCCCATTTATACAGTAGATGGTTTTCCTATTTTAAACATTGTGGATGTTCCATAGTTCAACCATCATCATCATCATCATCATCATCGTGATCATCGTGATTATCATGATCATATCATTGTGTTTATATATATATATACATATGTATGTATAAGATATTGAACTATCATTCATTGTTATCATTATTGCTATATACGTGCTAAATTGCAGTAGACTAGGTTGGATAATATTAGATTACTGGAGCGTGTATATCTGTGTATGTATGTATGTGTATATATATATATATTTATGTCTGTGTGTATATGTATTATAGTGTGTATATCTATATATAATTGAGAGGCCGGCTTCAAAAGAGAAAGTTGATTTTAGCAAAAAAAAAACAATCAAAAACAGAATCACAAAAAAAAAAAATCGACAGGAAGAATCACCAGAAAAAAAGAAGAAAAAAAAGCTGGATTTCCCTCAGTTTTTTTTGTTTTGTTTTGTTTTTTTTTTTTTATTTTGTTTTCTCTTGTTTTTGCTTTCTAGTTTGTCTTTTTCTGTTTGCTCTGGTTTTATTTTATTTTTATATTTTGAATATGTTTGATACAACCCTATATTCTTTGTGCTGTTGGACTCTCAAATCTATCATATAATATTTACATATAATTACATACATATCTCTCTCTCTCTCTCTCGTATTATATTTTTGGAGTCCACTCTGAACAGCAACCACTTGGGACTTCTCCCTCTGCGGCCCCTGAGGTGCTCACTGGGTGGGGATCATCTCCGGTAGCGGATGCCGCTCCTCCTCCGCCTGCCGGATCCTGAGTCGTGGGTTGGAAACCCATGGGGAAACCCATGGGAAAATGATCCACAATTTCTATGGACTTCTCCACATCGAACTGGACTGGATCTGTTGGTTCAAAAAGGACGGCAAAAAAACCTGCTCCAATGATTTTGGATGGGAACTCAAGATCTTTTTAACTGGTTTTGAGCTAATTATAGCCTGTAGCCGCTTAACTTTCGAATCTTGAGAGGAGAAAACCTTGCATGTTCTCTGGTGTGTTGATGAGAAGCGGACCTTTATATATTTTATATTATAGAAATACGGAATAGTTCGGGAAAGTGCGTGCATCAGGTGTTTTTTTCGGTGGACCTTACGGCAGGTGAACTTCCCATCAGTAGGGTGGGCTCAACCCCGGGCAGATCAGCCCAGGGATGCCCATGGCACAAATGAAGAAATCTAACCACAAAATACGCTGCAAAATCATATGCAAATAGATTCAACTTCTCCCCCCCAAGAAAAAGGAAAGAGTTTACAGTACTTTATGTACATCTTGGCGTCTTGCCTCCCTCTCTGACCCTCTATCCCTTCACCCCACCCCCTCTTCTCGACCGCTCGGCTCGTGGACTTTAAGCGAGGTCGAAGGGTTTTGAAAATGTCGAAGAGGTACAAACCTCAGCTTCCCCTTCCAGCAGCGCTGAAGGGCACAGGTCTGCACTGAAGGTTTCTGCACCTGATTATCCCAGCAGAATCCACCAAAGCAACCTGAGGCTCCTGCGAGTCAGACCCTGAAACAGTGCATCGGCCTGTTTCCAGGACTTTCTACATTTGGGAATGTGTAAGCCTCCCTGGTCTACGTATTTAGAACCGGGTTTTTAACATAGAGTTCATGTTATAACTACATCATTAAAACCGAACCAGGGGTTATACGCATTCATCTTATAACCTCAAGAATAAGTGGTTTGGGGCGGTCATTGGCCAATTTAATCCGATTTGGACCGTGTCTATACGGCAAATTGCAACAGCTATGAGCTGGGATAAGGGATAAAAATGTCAAATTCGTGTTAAGCATGGCCAATCCCCTGTCAAGAACCACACAACCAAATGCCGGCTTCATCCCCATTCTTGTCTCAACACCATCGCCTTTTCTCTTTTCTCCCCTCTCAGCAAACCCTGGCAGGGTCTCACCCTGCAACTGCCCTCTGCCTCTCAAAAGATCCACTTTCTGAATCCGGTCTCCGCTGGTCGCCGCTTCCAGTTGGCACGGAATAGCATCAATCTTGATATAATATAGGTTACTCTCATAATATCTTATAATATTTCCTGACAGATATCATCATATATCTGGAGCATGGCCATTCAAACCCACAATCCTGGCTTTGTGATCATCATTTCCTAAGCCAACAGTATATCACCTTCAGTGGCTCCTTTGGAAAGCCTTTCGGGCATGCCCAAACCACGTCACAACTAATGTGGCAAACTCATGTGTAAAATACGAATTGTTCGTGCTGCTAGGTACAGTAAGCCTTGATCAAACCCTAAAATGCTCGGATTAAATTCAGAGCATCATGGATATATTCTTCAAACAGCTCAAATTTCATTCAAAAATTACAGTAAGTTGTAAATAGTTTCAACACTTAGGCCCTAGGCGCCGTATACAGTATAAGATAGCATAAGTATAAGCATTCTTGGCTTCTTGGGTTTACCACCTTAGCATACCTTAAGCTAAGGAATCTCAGCTGCTATCACTGGACTCGTCCATAGCACAGGACCGCAGGATCTTCGCCAGGCGCTTGGTGTTCACGTCGAGACGCTCCGACCACCGCGCGGGCGAGGCGAGGGACCCCCGCGGCTCCCGTGCGGGCGAGGGGGGTGCTTTGGGCCCGGCATCTGCGGCCAGGTCTTCTAGCCTGCGTTTGGACGAGACCCATCCGGTGTCAAAACCATGGAAGACATGGAAAAAAAATGGTGGTTGAATTGATGGTTGAAGAATTTCCCCAAAAAAACTGGGAGAACATGGGAAAACAGAGAGTTTGCTCCACTGAAAGCCGGCCTCTGTCGTGGCGTCATGGTACTCCTGGTGCTTCCCAGGCCGCTGAAGCCCGCGCGTTGAGGGGGGCTGGGAACGCTGGGGCTCAAGGTCCAGGTGCCGGCCCAGCGGGGCTTCTGGGGCCAACGAGGAGGCCTGAGAGGTGGAGAACTTTAGCCAAATGATTTCATATTACCATCTGGTTATTTAACATAGCCATGGAAAATGGCCCATAGAAATAGATGGTTTACCTATTATAATAATGGTGGATCTTTCCATGGCTATGTTAGTCATAACCAGATGGTATTTCCCAATTGAAAGGAACATGATTCAAAATGCCACGTTTTGTTGACCCCGGATGCCTCTGCTGCAATCAAAGCTGTTAGGAAATACCCATGGACGATCCTTGCTAAACCAGTGCAATGCTCAAGTTTCACCAATCGTTATACGCTGGCATGATGTGTTGTTCCATGTTGTTCCCATGTTTTTTTCTCTGGATTTAGCTAATGTGAATCTCTGCAAATGTTTCACAGTAGTTACCTACGTATGTTGATCCATTTTGTAAAATATATAGTCAATTTGTGTGTGTGTCATGGTGTGTCCTTATACTTCTTTTATATCATCTTACCAACTTGAATAAATATATATATATATATATCATACTTGCACACCTTTGCTAATTGCATCTGATTACTAATTACTTCATTTTCCATGTCTAGAACTTCTCCTGACAGGTGAGTGCGAGCCGTTTGGCAGCTTGCATTTTTGGTTGACGTTGGTGGAATGAATCCATACACATCTGTGCAAGTGAGTAGCGACCGTGTGGCGCCCCATCCATCCAAACGAGACATCAAAGTGGTCTCATTTTCCACCTCCCAGACTGGAGATGCTGGAGACATGGGCGAAGTCGCTCTTTGCCTGGTACTGTACCGGGCAAGGAGGTTTCACGTGAGCACAGCTGAAACGCTAAGCTTTCCAATCCTTGTGACGCTGCTCCTACATTGTGTCTAGATTCTGCCTGACCCCATGGCGCATTGTCGTGCCGCAATGTTACCACCCAGCTGTGCTATGATCATTATATTCCGCTCATTTCCAGCCCATGCCTTTGTTGTTATGCCCCCAACCGTCATTTCCCATCAGCCCACCTGCGGAACGACACCATTGGTAGCTCCTCCGGCTCCGGGCTCTGAATCTCCGGGCACGTTGGGCCAGCAGTTTGCACTGCGGTCATCGCAACCTCCATCTTTGGCTCGGCCGCGACTGCAGGGGACAGGTCACGCGGTAGGTTGGCGCTGATGGCACTGGTGGTACCGATGGCCATGGCCATCGGCTCCCTGACCAAGTCCGGTGGCAAGGGACCCCGGCCACCCAGCTGCCAGGCTTGCACCGGAGTCGTGGGCACGGACTCGGGTTCCGCCAGCGACTTGGGAGGCGGAACCCCAGCACCAGTACCTGGAGTGAACAGGGGCATGTCATGCTTCGGAAGGGCCGCGGCGCCGGTGCTCTTAGGATGCGGTGCGGCCGCTGCTCCTGGCATTGGTAGATATGGCAGGAATAATGCAAGAGTTATAGAGTTCCTGAATTAGACTTAGTTAATTCGATCACTTCAATTTTTCCTGATAATTATATAAAGGAAGGTAAAACAGGTCAAAACCACCAGCCTAATATGAACAAAGGCCACCTGAGGATCGTTGATGACATATCTGGGTCTTGTCTGACCACAATATCTCACTTGGATCATTAGAGACATGGTTGTGCTGAAGAGTTGAAGATGGGGATAATTCCCAGAATCGACTGGTGCACGCAAAACATCACAAAGCCCAAGATGCATGCTTTCGCAAAACAGTTTCATGATGTTTCATGAAAATGGATGGAAATGGATGAAAGTATGGTCTCTCCTGTTATACGGTATCCTTTTTAGCGAAACGCGGATGACTGTTCCAGTTTGAAACTGGCTCAGAACATCTGTGCATTTTGGAGGTCACTGGCACCAGTGGACTAACTGGTCAGGATTCGTGTTGCTTTGACGAGATGATTTTCCACATGTCAAACCTGCGATGTGTTGGCGCTTCTGGTTCCTGAATTTCCATGTGTGTTGCAAGCATCTCCACTATTTTTTGGGATAATTCTTCGAGGCGTGCTAAATTCTAAGTGGATCCAAGTTCAAAAATCCAGATCATCAACATCCATAAACATCCATAAACATCCATCAACATCCATCAACATCCATAAAATATTATTGAATCATAGCAGCTGGATCTATCTCAAGGGCATCCCCACCTGCAAAACCCTCCGCAAAACCTGTCCGCAGCCGGCCTGCCATTGGCTCGGCGTCCAGAAATTCCTCCGCCGCCGGCTCCGGCTCGTCCTCCCGAGGCCCCTGGGGCCCCTGGGCCTTGGAGTCGGCGGGCAAGTCCTGAGGGAAACGATGCTGACTTTTGGGGACCTAAGAGACACAAAAGAAACATGAAGAAACTGGGATATAATATGATTCATATATGATGATCTAATATTTAATGACATTAACAACACACATCAATACTCTGCGAACGATGCGCCGGGATCATCTCCAAGATGCGCCGGTGAATCGATGTTGACACTGGCCAAACAGCTCGTTAAATTTAACCATGGTGATCCTCCCAAACATAGCATTGCATCATAGGTTTTGGCATGGTTGGTAAATCCACATCTATGTTTATACAATAGATATCAATAGATGCTAAAAACACATGCAAAGATGATAGTAAGGAAAAGGATGAAAAAGGAAGCATGTAATCAGACATCTACACCCAACTGTTGAGGAGTGTTCGAGGCTCTAGGCTGGAGACGGTTGTGTCCAAGTCATCTTTGGAGTCTTTGGCAGCTACCTGGGGTCAGGAATTGCAGCGTTTCGCAGCAGGGAAAAGGTTACTGCGGCTACTGGGGTCTCAATGAATAAACATTGGGATGCAACTCATGAACATTGAGTGGAGCACCTGCATGAATCGGCGGACAGCCCATCAAATCCATCAGAATGGCATGTCAGAAACTGCGTGCGTGTGCGTGTCACCGCATTGTACTTGAATATATATATATATATATATGTGCATATGTAAAAATTATAACTTATAACATATTCATGATTGTAGTTTACAGTACGGCCAATGGCCAAGAATTACCACGAATTGACAGATGCCCTGCAGGACCTTTGAGACGTCCTTCCCAGCGGAAGGAGCTACGTCAGCTGGGACCTCAGGGGATGGAGAAATTCACCACGAAAAAATCAGTGGTGGTTACCCTCTGGTTATGTCAAAATAGCTATTGAAAATGGTGATTTATAGTGGATTTACCCATTGAAAATGGTGATGTTCCATAGTTATGTAAACGTTTACCAGAGGGTAAACAACAAGTTTAGGGATGTTTAGGGTTTCATACAGCTGCATCTATAGGAAATTTTGAGATAGAAGATGATAGAAGTGTTCTCATTGAACCGCAGGTGAAGAAGGAAAATTGGGCCGGGAGATCACACAAGGCGGGGAGATCACTCGTCACACAAACGGTTTCCCCCATAAACATCCATAAACATAAACCATATTATCAACAACTTTGAGGGTATATATAGTGAACATAATACCATATGGTGTTTTTTCCGATGACCAAGAAAAACACACAAATTCAAGATGACTACTTCATGATAGCTATAATATAGCATCTTCAAATAATTCTCCCATAATGCGAGAAATTGGTAACCCATAATTTCCCATTTCTTGCCGGGTTTCCTTCATGTTTCAGGGCCACATCCCAACCCTCACCGAGCCGCGGTCGAGACCGGTTGACCCAATCCTGCGACCATGTCCACTGCCAGCTGTGCTGTTTCCACCACGCGTGACAACAGCGCACGAGGAGAGGCCGCCTGCACAAGGGCTGGTTGTGGGGAACAATCTTATAACATCTTATAACAGTCAGATTCATATGATTCATGGACTATTCCAGAAAATGGATTAGACTTTAGATATCTTTTAGATCATAATGGGAATATAATCGGTTATAAGTTATAAAAGTTATATACCACTTCCTAAGATTCGCGAAGTGGGATGCACATCCAAGAAGGGGTGGTTCTATGAGAAACCGTAACTCTTATCAATACATTGATTTAAGAAGGACATTAGCGGGATGAAACTACGAGACCTTACCATCAACCATGGATAACCATGGCGTTACCATCAAACATGTTCATCAGTTTCCAGCACAAATGAAATACATTGCAGCTGATCCCTTTGTGTTTCTTTCCATGTGTTTGGGATGACCATCCCCTTCGGACATCTCCATGTCCACGAGAGGACGGGATGACCATCAATTGACGTTCGATAGGTGCAGTTTGATAGAACTAAGAGCATCCAAAAAAAAATATCACCAGTTATTGCACCATTATTTTGGGAACCATGACTGGATATTTTTTTGGGAACTAGCTATTGCAGTTTGATGGAACTAATACTGGAAAGCACCATATTTTTAACATCCAGATCTCGGATGATTTCCAATTGTTAGTTCTCTGCCCTGGGCTGGTCTCTGGGTTTTCCGTCGAGGGCTAGTTGGATCAAAAAGCCATGCGGAGACCAGCCACTTACCCACTCTACGTCCAACAAAATAACAAGAAAAACCCTTTTGAAAGTTCAAACATTATTGTATGTTTAGATATGGTTATATTTCAATTGTTTGAAAATATATGTGCATGTGAACTGGTATTTTTGGGGAGTTTTCAATGTGTTTCATGATAAAATTGAACTTCTTGCGAAGAACTTCCGGATGTTCACCCAACCAGTGCATCTCCGCCTGCAACCATGGCTCCAGAGGCTCCAAATGCGCAAGATCAGTCGCTTTCGACGCTGTGACCAC
>Ga0126342_10004992_pt1 | contig 22950 bp, 18 predicted proteins | sample Cyp1metagenome_FD_92528 | JGI IMG/M metagenome (GOLD analysis project Ga0126342, IMG submission 92528) | Coral microbial communities from Lord Howe Island, Old Settlement Bay, Australia - Cyphastrea 1 metagenome | ecosystem: Host-associated > Invertebrates > Cnidaria > Coral ...
CATGCAGTTGATCAATGCATCGAGGCGATAGGCTTTGATGACTGTTCCCGGATGTTGGATGGGTCCAACAACCATTTTGATCGTCATGCACGAGACAGACCACGGCATTCAGATCTCAAAGTTTCGTTTTCCAACTTGATTGAAGTGATCATCGGTGGTGTTGATGATTCATTTTCATCTTGTACTCTTTCTTGTGACGATTTGCGCTTTTGGAGTGACAAACCATGGAATCTCCACATTGAGCCCTCTTCCATTGTGGAGCCGCTGTCAGAAATGGCCGTGTCGAGCCCAATGGAATGTGAATGCTCTTTACGTGATTGTCGCTTCACATGTAGTTCCCTAGCGCATTCTTCTCAACTAGATGGACAAGTACGAGAAGTTCCTCCCTCATTTCTTGACCATCTACCAGAACCAACTGATTTTGCCATCTATGACCGGCAATCATCATGGCTTCCTCCACTCCGTAGCGTTTGGCGTGAGCACGCTACACGAGAACATGCAGGTGAAGGACGTACTTTGCCGGTCAAGACATGGTATTTGCACCACGATGACGTCCCACGATGCAGCAATCCCAGAACGGTGCACCTTGACTACATGGATCATCTATGGCTAGGAGATTTACGAGCTGAATGGGCACATATGATTCGAGATGGTGAACCATTGCATCTCACCTTTGTTGTTCCTACACCTCCACGGGCAGATGATCAACCTTTTGCACCACATGTCATCCTTTCTCAAGGTCACCGCATTGATCGAGCTGGCACTGTTATGACTGCCCGATTTATTGAAAATCATCGCACTCAGCTTTTGCAAGAGGCAGTTTCAGCACCAGATTGGATGTGTGGGTCCAGAGCTGTTGATCTGCTTCGAATTGCGCATTTGACGCAGGATCGCAGGTGGGTTGCCAGAAGTGGAATCATGATGTTTGCTGTTGATGAACTTGAACAAATTCCTGACGGCATTGCCATTGACATTGACATTCGTGTGCCGCAGCCGGAGGAGGACATCGTGTCATTTGCTGCTTGGACTCGACGCAACTATCCTCCGGATCAGCCAATTTTTGAGTTACCACAAGCAGTTCAAAATCACGAACATGGGCAACAACCTGAGCAAGATGACGATGAATCCAGTTCCAGCGATGAGGAAGCTGCAGACACTGGTCATGATTGGAGATTCACACACGTGTTTCGTACACGGCGGCGTGTCTTTCATGGACATCTGCCTTGGGACGATGCTTTCACATTTCAGCAGCGCGTCTCTGCCCTTACCAACGTTGATGAAGATGACATCACCTTTTGTCATCACGTGGAACATCGTCCAGCAGATTTGCAAGCAGCTCATACCGAAGTCTTGCTCATGCAAACAGTCAGTGACTTGCCGATCGGCTCTGTGCATCGACTTGTCCTCGTCGACATTGAGTTTCACGAACATTGGCCTTCCACAGATCATTCTACCTCCAGGAGATGTCTGTCCCTGCCTCACCAAGTTCATCGTCGTACTCTACTCCGTCTTCTTGGACTTGAGACATATTGCGAAAAGCAAAGATCCAAATGTTTGATGTGGCGCAATCACCAGATCATCAAACTGCAGCGCCACGGAACATTCTTCCTTGAGCATGGCGATTACTTGAGACTTGCAGTGCCTCCAGAACCGAATGCTGCCTTGACTGTTTCAACCCGGTCATGTGTTAGCCAATCGCGACATTGACGAGGACAGAAACGACTTCGACATCATGCTCGTCCACGCAGTCCTCAACACGAAGATGGCATGACTGAAGCCGATGATTACGAGCGCAGGATGTATCCACAACATCCTGATGATGACGTCACAACTTTTGTCCAACAACCGCTGCCATTTGGAACACTTCGTCCTTTGCCGGCAGATCAAATGTTGATGTCCGAAGTTGCTCAATTGTGCTCTTCTCAAATGGTACTTTGTCCTGGTCCTCATGGCGCAGTTGCTTCATCAACATCCTCATCAGCACAGCACCCCACGAGCACCGGGCACTCATATCAGACTGCAACGCCAGATGCTCTTGCCTCTTTTACAGGGCACTTGCATACGTTTCTTTCTCGATCGAATGGGACGCAACCTGCTACCCTGGAGGCTGGCATTTATCTGGAAGTCTGGTTCAGTGATCATTTACGGCGCCCACACAGCGGCATTGGGAGACTGGTGTTGTTGCCGCAGGACAGCATTGATTGGATGACTGCGATCATCGCTGCATGGGACGACCTTCTTGATCCAACTTTGCCATGGAGCTGTCATATTGTTGAAACACATGTTGGAGCAGGAGATCCTGATGCAGTAGCACAATTGATCCTTGTGCAAAATCCTCAACCTGACCATGTTTCCGTTTTGACCACCGTCTATGGAGGCGAAGTTTGTGCCGACGATGCAGTTTTGATGTGTTACACACTACCCTGTTCTCAGCCGCACCAGCATTTGATGCTTCTCCTTGCACAAGGTCTTTACCGTGGGCAACAATCAAATGGACTGCGTACATGGTGGCGTGACCTTGACATCACGGACATCCCCCAGCTTGAACTGCAGCATGGTGCAGCATTGACAGTGTGTGCGCAGACCTCATCATCAGTTCAGTTCGACGGAGGGAACACGAATGCAGCACATGACGACGCCACTTCAATGTTACAGCATCACCATACCATCCGTACACAGATTCAGCTGGAACGACTTGTCCCGGTTCCTGCACCATCCGTTTGGGTTGAAATTGACTGTCAACGTCTTGACTTTCTGCGCAATCAATTGCGTAGTTTTCCGCCCATTCAGCCCATGTTTGATCGAGCATTTTGTGATTGGCATTCATCCACCTCAGAAGCACTTGGTGATATCAGTGACTGGTCCGATGACATACCAGTTGGATTGACATTCTACACTGATGGATCGTCTCACAGAGGTTCTGGTCAGGCTGCAGCAGCAGTCGTCCTTGTTGTGACCACGGCAGATGGACCCAGATGGGGTGGTTTCGCAACAACCTCTTGCCTTGGTTCGCCCTCAGCACCACGTGCGGAAGCCACAGCCTTGATGTTGGCTATTCGATGGTGTATCCAGCTATCCGCCAAGTACAAGGGTATGAAGCCTTGGTATGAGTTTGCGTTTGATTGTCAACACGTTGCAGGGATTGCTCAAGGACGCCAAGGTGGTGATCACAACTGCGACCTTCATTTACCTATGAGAGCCTTATTGCATTGGATTGAGTCTGATTTGTCAACGGCCTTCACCTGGACGCATCTTCGAAGTCATCAAGGCCATCCATGGAATGAAGCCGCTGATGCTCTTTGCAAACATACGCTGGATCATGCAGCAACATTGTTTGACCTTGCTGAATTTCATCAACAATGTACCTTTGACGGCAATGACTTGCACATGATCCAATGGCTATGGTTATTTGAGCGCTCTCTCCAAGGATGTCCTGATGCTCCTCCGCTGGTCCACCTTCGATGGCGTTTGGACATTGCACAACCATTGACGAGTGAGCCTCATGCAGCAATCCATCCTGCTATGAAGCGTCGTGATCTACAACCTGACGGACCACGTGAAATGGTGCACTTGGACCTTCAAGTTGGTACAGCGAATGTCCTCACGCTTTACCCAGAGCAAGACTATGCTTCACAATACATGGGCGCTCGTGCTGAAAGCCTTGCACGTCAATTCCATGATTGCAATTTGCAGATCATTGGTCTTCAAGAGACCAGGTCGCGTTTGGATGGCCACACCATGCTTGACAACTTCCATGTACTTTCCGCGCCCGCTCAGAAACGTGGTCATGGAGGCGTCCAACTTTGGGTCAAGAGGACTTTACATGATGAGAAGCTACGTCTTGACATTGAACAGAGTCACTTGTTCATCTTGCACGCAAGCTCTCGTCGTCTTGTCGTGCGACTTGCTTGCGGTGGGCTTCGTTTGATTCTGATTGTGCTACACGCACCCACTGACGATGACGAAGCGACCCTCAGCAAATTTTGGACGGCCACTTCAGCCGCTATACCGCAGGCTTACCTCAGTTGGAAGTGCATTGTGCTTGCGGATGCTAATAGTCGCCTTGGCTCATCAAACACAGAGGCGGTTGGCGATTATCAGGCAACCACTGAGAATGAAAAGGGACTCCACTTTCATCGTTGGTTGTTGGAACGATCTCTATTTTTGCCTCAGACATTTGCTGAACATCATCATGGAGAAGGAATGACCTGGACACACTCTACAGGCACCAAGGCCAGGCTCGACTACGTTGCGTGCTCCGAAGCTTTGCGATCAACTCAGTTGTCTACCTGGATTGACGAGCGAATTGATTTATCACTACGTCGTGAGGATCATGCCTGTGTACGAGCCCTGGTGCCTATCGACTTTCATCATGTGGCATTGCCGCGGAAGCGACCGCATTTTACTGTGACGGAAGTGGCGCCACATCCTACCTGGGCGACTGACGTCCACACGCATGCAGCAGTGCTTCAAAGTCTTTGGCAACAACCTATGCAGCCCAACAAGGTCATGCGCAAAAAGCACCTTTCTGCAGACACTATCAAACTGATTGCAGCCAAACGATTTCATCGACATCAACTTGGCAAGATCAGACGATACCGGAGACAGGCGGTTCTGCGGCAGATTTTTGACAGTTGGCGTAGTCAGCATCCATGTGATGTCCATTTCCAGCCTTGGTTGCGACATTGTGACCGACTTGAAGCAGTTCATGGCGCACATTTTGCCGACCTCTCCCCACGTGTCGTGATTGCAGTCCGACAGGACGACATTGACTTCTACGAGTCATTGGCCGACCAAGCTGGCTCTGAGTCCTTTCGTGGCTCACGGCGGCTCTGGGCTGCCATTCGTCACGTCCTTCCGAGATGGAGGAGCAAGCAAAACTCCAATCTTCGTTGTGTTGGACCCACTACTGAGGACAAGATCCACCATTACAATCTTCTTGAGGCAGGAGAGACCACAACCTATCCGGACCTCCTGCACGATTGCTGGCGCAATCAACAGCACAACATGCATGATGCTCCGCTTGAAGTTCCTCTTCACGATCTTCCTACGAGAGCAGCCATAGAGAACCATTGCGCCAGGCTGGAGATTCAGAAAGCTCCAGGTCTAGACCAGATTTCTCCTGAGGCGCTTCGCCAGCATGGTGTTGACCACGCTCCAGCTTTGACACTACTGCTGATGAAGATTTGGCTGACAGGAGCTGAACCAGTGCAGTTCAAAGGCGGACTCATTCACACCATCAGCAAAAAGCAGAAGAGCAATCGGATCGCTGACATGAGGGGAATCGCACTTCTCGACGGCATCGCCAAGCTCTCACACGCTATGTTGAGACAGCAATATATCCCTCATTTGTCATTGCGGAGTGCTCCTCTACAACTAGGCGGCTTTGCACATCAGTCCACTCTCTTCGCGACACAATACTTGCGAGCCTGCGCACATCATGCATCCAACAAACACTTGTCATCATGTGTTTTGTTTTTGGACATCAAGAGCGCATTTCACTCGATGATACGTGAAATTGTGTTTGACATGGGCACCGCTTTGCCACAGAGGTTACAAACCGTGCTGGAGCAAGCAGGGTGCTCTGTTCCCGAGATCCAGCAACGATGTGATGGCAAACCCAAACTGCATGGTGTTCCCCTGACTACTGCTAGACTTTTGAGTGAGGCCCACCGCTACACTTGGTTCACGATTGCCTCTTCTGATGAAATCCATCACACTCACAGGGGGAGCCGTCCTGGCTCTCCACTGGCTGACGCTGCCTACAATGGGCTGATGGTAGAGGTCATCCAGGAAATCCACACCTTCTTGCAGAAGCTGCCCCATATACAGGACGCATGGCGTGTTATGGGATTAGGTATGCCTGTTGTAGCATGGATCGATGACTTGGCGATCCCTGTGGTGACCACTACAGCCAACACTCTTGTTGAGACAGTTCAGGAAATTCTGGAGGAGGTGGTCCGCATTGGCAAGACTTTTGGGCTCATCCTCAACATGCACGCCAAGAAGACGGAAGCGGTGATTGCCTTTAGAGGTGACGGTGCACAAGCCCAACGGCAACTTTGGTTTGGTGAACGTCAAGGTGCCATTCATGTGCTCAACACGGAGCAGGTGCTACGCTGTGTTCCACGCTACGAACATCTTGGCACCATGTTTTCAGCGGATGGGACAATCGCAGCTGAGCTACATCATCGCCTCACCAAAGCAATCGCAGCTCATCATCAGGTGCGCAGACCAATACTTGCCAACAAGCACATTGACAGCGGCACAAGACTCAAACTTCTTGAAGGACTTGTTGCTCCAGTGCTGTTCTACGGCGCTGGAAGCTGGCCGCTGTTAAGCCATCGCCAAATCACCAAGATACACGGGCAGTACATGAAATGGATTAGATCCATTATCGCCAACGGCTGCTGGACGTCGGGTATGTTGTCCGATCAACAAGTGCTTCTTCTTTGGCGTCTCCCTTCAGTTTCTCTTCGTTTGGCGAAAATGCGTTTGCTTCACGCATTCCATTTCATCAATGATTGCCCGCAAGCGATTGTCGATGTTGTCACGGCAACTGAAAAGCATCAGGCATCATGGATTCCAGCCTTGCGACATGCTCTATGCTGGCTTCAAACCATGGACCCTGCCCTTTTTGGATGGGACCCACGCAATGCTCCGCTACCAGACCTCTTTGAATGGCTGTCTACACATCGAGCAGACGGTCCTCGGTTGGTTCGACGGCTATACTCTCGGGCGCTACAGCAAGGATTTGTGGTTGGAAGAGTGGTTCAGGCACATTGGAAATTGAAAGCATGCTTGCAACAGTCACCTTCCTCTTCCTTGCCTTCCTCGCAGATTGACGTCCTGATTTCAACCTTTGTTTGTCGACGGTGTGCAAGCAAGTTTGGTACACTCCATCAGCTGCAAGTGCATCTCTGGCTTGCACATGAAGAGATTTCCGAGGAGCGTAGCATGATGACCTCTACGACTTGCAATGCGTGCAATGTTTGTTTTTGGAGCTCGCAGCGCCTTCAACAGCACCTTAGACACAGTCGCCGACATGTCAATGGTTGCTACGAGAAATTAACTTGGAGAAGTGCCCCATCACTCACTGCGCCCGACATTGACGAGATGCCCAGGCAGGAGAGATTTCACCGCCAGCCGGCGATGCGGGTGGCTTCTGTCCAATCTTCATGCGAAGTTCAGCTTTGTTCTAGGGAAGCAGCAGATCAGGTTTGGCAGACACGTTGGAAAGAAGAAGGCTTGCCTGAGAACATTGAGATGGACTGGACCAGACAGCTCTTTAAGCAATTTGATGTCAACGATCAGAGATGTTTACCCAATCAGAGATGCGAGCCGAAGCTGTCAACGATGTCATCTTTCGGCTCACTGGTTTGGCGTCTCACTTTGCTCATGAGGTTGCACCAGCGCCGATTGGCGAATGGGCACTATGTGTATGGATCCTCGATCATGTGAAAAGGGACAGATTTTGGAACGTGAACTTGGATCTCTTTTTGCACATTGACAAAGCCTTGAGAGAGCTGCTGATTGAATCCCACATTGGTCAACTGATTTGCTGGCGGCGACGCATGGATGAGGCCTACCAGCCGATCACGGTCAATGACAAGCTGAATAAGCATTCGCACTGTGAGCTGGAACCTATTCCTGACCCATGCAGTTTGCAGATGCGACTCCTTTTGCCTGTGTTTGAGGATAAGGTTTGTTTTACCCCTTCCATTAAGGTTCCTCTTATTTTGTTTGAGGGTAGACCTACCATTCTCATCATCCACCTCTTTAGTGGACGCAGACGAGTTGGAGATTGCCACTGGTGGTTGGAGCATTTGAGTGCCAAGCTCTTGCCGGAATACCCCGTGAAGATGATTGCCGTTGACACGGCAATTGACCCAGTGTTTGGCGATTTGTCCTCAGGTGCAAACTTTGACCTTATTCTGGGTATGGCAAAAGGCGGTGCCATTGCGGCATCGTTAACAGGCCCACCATGTGAGACGTTCTCTGCTGCCAGAAACATCAAGCTTGAAAATGCAAGCGGCCCTCGGCCGCTCCGGACTCGTGAAGCTCCTTGGTGCCTCCACAACCGAACCCCGCGTGAGCTGCGTCAAGTTGACACCGGCACCGAGCTCATGTTCAACTCTTTGCAGGTCGAGGTTTCCGTTGCACAAGCTGGTGGCGGCAGTTTGATGGAACACCCTGCGGAACCGCAAGCAGATGAGAAAGTCTCAGTGTGGAGGCTTCAATGCCACACCGATTGGTGCATGAGGATCCGGGAAGCTTGCCAACACAGGGTAGATCAATGGCTCTATGGAGCCGTCGGCGTCAAGCCCACAACGCTCCGTGCTCTTCATCTTGGCCCCCCGGAAGTGGTTGGCCGTGCTTTGATTGACGGAGCTGAACCATGGCGCACCCGGCCGACTTGCGGCCTACGAGGACGCGGATCTGATGGACATTTCCTGACTGCACGGGCAAAGGAATATCCCAGCGCCCTGTGCAGGAGTATCCTTGTGGCAGTCCTGAAAGGGCTACGCCACAGGATTCACCGTGATGGTGTAGCGGATTTTTTTTCCCCAGATCATGCGCAGCTGAATTGGCTCACGCATATGTGCAGTCAATCAGAGGCCTTCACTCTGCAGTCATATCTGCCTGACTACCAGAGATCGTAAGGCATGAATTTGTTTTGTTTGCATGCCCGCGCGAGGAGACTCCATGCGGCGGAATGGAAAAAAGTGCCAAGAAGTTGAACAATTGATTTTGATCTGGTGCTAAGTGTACCGACCCGCTTCAAAAATGCTTGAATTCCTTTCCCAAAAGTAAATAGATTAAAAATAGATTAAATAGTGTCTCCAATGTCTCCAATGTCTCCAATGTCTCCAATGTCTCCAAGTTTGTTTCCAAAGTACACAAGGCCGACACAGCCTGTGGAGGTTGCTGGATCTGGTCATCTTCCAGGAGCTTCTTTAGCTCAGGCTCCAAACGGATGAGTTGGTTCCTCGGTTAGAGGAATTCATGACACGACCGGTCGACAACTCGACAACTGTCACTATCGGACACTATCGTCTGGGATGCTGGAAACATCTGGAAACAATTCGCGAGCACAGATGGTTTTCCAACAAAATCTCCCATGTCTGCACTTTTGATCACTTTTGCATATAAAACTTAAAACCCTATATATTTTCCTGGAAGTGTCCCTGCAGGCTTTGATGGCTGCGATGCTGTGCCAAGCCACCTGAGTTTGGAATCCTCTGACCTCACTTTGGCCGCCAAGAGTTGCACATCCAAAACACCACAGGCGCTGCCCATCTGCATCTCAATCACCTCACAACAAAACACGATGAAGTATACAAAGTAATACAAAGTACGTGTACATTGTCATGTGTCTGCTGACATTTACGTGTACATGGGGCATCATGAGGCATCATGAGGCCTTTAGGTGAGGCTTTTTCTGGCGACCGGTGGATGAACAATAGAAAAACAGCCCTTTTTTGGTCTCCCAGGGACAGACCTTGGATTTTGTTAGGCGCGCCAGCCTTGGAATGGTACTGCGCACTTTTTTGGATGCTGCGACATAAATCTGCTGATTTCAGAGTCCTTCCTAAAGTACTGTAAAATCATTCCGAGTTGCGCTCCAAAAATTGCACTCTACTCAGTACACTCAAAGGAAAGAGCACATGAGTAGTTATTGCTCTTCTGTACCATCTGGGCAGCACCCTCATTTCTAGAACACAAAACTTTCAGAGCTGGGAGTGGGTTTGGATGATCTAACCATCGAATTATCGCGGTTCAAAACGAGGCGGTTCCTGTCAGAAAGCTCGGTATTGTGGAGGCAGTGCACTAGCCAGATCTGACACCCCTCAGTTTTTCGGACATAAAATGTTTGCCAACATAGAGGCCGTTGCAAATGTATCTTTTCAAAGGGAAAAGTATGAAAACTCACGGAAATGAGACCCTTTGAAAAATAGTGTGGTCAATTCAATAAGACTCAAATTTAAAAAATAAAAATAAATGATGCTACAAATTGGTGCCATAATGGGCCATGATTGGGCCATAGTGGAATACCATCGAACGACGCCTCCCACTGACTCTCATTCTTTTCTGGAACATGAGGAAAATTCATTGGCATCCAATGCCATTTCCAATACACAACCTGGTCTCCTGGTTTCGTCCTGGTAGCATTCTCCATTTGGTTCCTAGTTTGCCTTTCCAATGTCTATAAGGTCTCCGTTGCTCTCGATTGTTCTATATGAAAATTCCATTTGTAATTATGAATAACCCTTCAGGGAATGCTACCTGAGCGATGTTGCACATTCTTATGGGACTGCTGCTCTGTCTTGTCTCTTTGTTACGAAAGCACTGCCATTTCTTGTAACCTTGTAGAGCTGAATTCACTAAATTAACACAGCTTTTTTCGGATGAGTTCTGGGATGAGTTCTGGGATGAGTTCTGGGATGAGTTCTGTTTGTTTGCAAAACAGTGGAGTTTCTTCAAGGAACAGCATCACGGGCGAGGAATGCCCCAGTTCATTGTTTGAATCCTGCCTTTGTTTGAAGCATTGCCACACAAAGAAACTTCAATACAAGAATCGACTTTCTTGTGTTTGGAAGAAAAAACGTGCACATCAACTTGGTCCTGAGGTTGCGCACACTGTGTATGAATGTTTGCAATTGTTTCCAATTATTTTGCATACCACTAGTATCGACAGCTGGAAACAGCTCCTTTGGAGAGCTAAAGGGAAGATCTTCAAGTGATATCAAGTGATAGCAATTCCAATTGAGCTAGTCTTCAGGTATCTTCAGGTGGTTGGAAGTAGCGAGTGAAAGCTTCTGACTTCTCAGTGTGTCATCAGAACAAATGATCAGCGTGCAGACTGCTACCTCTCAAAAATCATGAAAACTGTCAATGAGATAGGCTCATGATTCTCATGATGCTCATGCGAGACGTGAGAACAAGATAGGTCAAACAGGTCGTATACATGGACTTTGTAGCTACAAATCCCCCGAAGGCCCGAAGGATGCAGTGTCAAACCGCACCTCGTCGCAGAATTGCTTGAAGGACAAGCTCGAAGACCTAAACCAAACACTATCGTCACTACTGAAACAAAAACAACAAAAGAAACAGGATGGAACCAGTTTCGCACTGCAAAAGAAAGAGACTCCTGCATATGAAGTCATGATCGCAAGCGATTCATGCATGTTCATTCTGCAAAACACAAAGTAGCAAAAAACTTCTGAAATGGAATACATATGGAATACATCTAACATCATATAACACGCAAAAAAACGTGCGCAACCGACCATTGTCGACCTCTATCGACCTCGACCTCTCCTGGCCTGGGTGGGCCTTCACTCTCAAGTCCTTCACCTCCTTCCTCCTGCTTTGGATTGTGGAAGATGGTCTCCTTCACACGACAACGAAACAGGGCTCCGAAGAAGCACCTCCTAACAACCAGATACAACCAGATAAGAGGAACTGCCAAAAATCAACGAAATCCAACTTGGTTTTCAGGCTCCAAACACTGCCACGAACTGCAAGTAACCCCACAGTACACACATAGTAGTCATAATACATGCGTGAAAGACTTCACAAGAGTGCACCATCGTGCAGTTTTTCAAGATGTAGTAAACATTTGAAACCTTAAGCTTGATGGTCTGATGGCACAAAGCAGATATCCGATGTTCACATTTCATGTCTGTACAAGTGCAAATCCTGCATATGATTGAGGCGTTGGACCATTGCATCTTGATCCATCCCAAGCCTCATCGGCATCAGTGGTGAAAGTTTTGTGCAAGGACTTGGTTGCTCAACGAATCGCTGCTCATTCATACGGCTCTCGTTGCTGAACATTCCAATGCCGCCTCCAATCCCAAGATATTCCACCAAAAAATGACCAAGAGGACAACACTTCAAAGGGAGGCAATGTTGGCACACCAGCGGCATTCGCAAAGACACCTAGATCACTTCGGATTTGCCTGAAGAAAATGTCCAGAACGTTCGGATCGGTTCGCATCTTCTTGAACTCCTCTTCGCCTGCGCCATGGCTGCAACCACAACCACCAAAGCCTTTCCAACGTATACACATAATATGCATTCAGAAGCAAAGTGAAAATGTCTTACACACAAAATACTGGTGTGATTACCTTTTTTTATGGACTTCCAAAGCTTGCCACCTTAGCATTCCTGGAATCTTGTACAACCATCATGGTCGAGGAAATCAGGCCCATGTGCCACCGTTCTGAAAAATAGAAAGAAAAAAAAGGGTTCGTCTAGAGGAGGGTTTGCTTTCGCATGGATGGTACGTGCATATAGTTTTTCCAGGTGCCATCAATCATCATCAATCTATGAGCCCCTATAATTTGGGATTGAGGAGCAGGGATGTTTCCCTGCTCGTCGAGAAGTTCCATTTTTCACAAGGGCTTTTAGCAAGATTAGACCCGGAGGCACCACAATATCAACTGCTAGTTTGGGGGTATCCTTAACTCGATTATTGTGAACCCTTCAAAGAAGACTGCGTCTGACGTCAGTCAAACCTTTAGCTGGAACCAAGCGGCTGATCTTGCCATCATGGGAGGTGTCCAATGCCTCAGTCGATTGTTGAAGATCAATGAAGATCAGCCTTGAAAAGTATTGTCCGTCATTAAATACATGTGGTGCACCATCTGAATTATTCCGGATACCCACATCATTTCCTGCCTTCAACTGAATCCTGATTTTGGAAACAGCACAGAGTCAGTTCAATCGTAGTGACGGTGCAAAGTGGAAATCCTCGGTGCCTGCCACCAGTTGCCCAATCCCAACCAAGTGATCGGCACTCTCTGTCGACTAGCGACTTCGAAGGCTTCTTCCAATGAAGTTTTCAAGTCCACCTCGGGATCAGGATCTTCTCAGAGACTCAACGCAAACAAAGGACAAATACAGGAGAGTACAGCAAGTCTTGTGAATGTGGCAGTTCAAACACTTCTGCTCTGCACATCATGATAAATAGTAGATAATAAATATCACAAGTATATACAAACATGATATCTCAGATTTGCCCCCAAGTCGTTTGATTGGTTTTTGGGGTCGCTGGGCTTTGGACCAGCATCTTCTGCTTGGAATGCTCCTGGGAATTGTCCTCCACAACCTGGCGGTCCCGAGCAGAAAAGGTTGTGAAAGGCAAGGAGAAAGGAAATGCCACTGTAACACTAATGCACTAATGGATGTTTATAGCCTTACAATGACTTACATGTGTTTCTAATCATCATGTATCAGGTACGATGATATAGCATAAGGTATGATCATGTCATTGTACATCATCATGTTTGATAAATATCAACATGTATCCCAGATATCATCCCACATCATCGAACATCAAAATCTTCATATATCCGCTTCTAGACTTGGCAAAGGTCACACCTGAACCAAAAATATCGGCCCGGGCTCTCTTGCTCTAGTTATGTCTTGTTTGTGCCTGGCAAAGGACTCCGATGAGCATGTTCAGCAGGGTGATACAGGAGAAAACCACAAAAAGCGTGAAGAGCCAAAACAAAGCAATGCTCTCCTGGAGATGGCAGCTTCAGTGCGGTGATTTCATGTGCTTTCGAAGTAATCGACAGTGCCAAAATAATTAAAATAGACAGACATAGATGATTTTGGTGCATTTATTGCAACTACTTCTCAATGATTTGAGATTGCGGGCCACGTGCATGTTATTGTGCGAACAGCCATTAACTCTGCCGGAAATGTGTAGTGAGATTCATTTTGTTTGGGTGCAACATGACGGACTATCTGCGACCCCCGTTCTCATTGCATACCGACTTACAGTAGCAACTGTATTAAGTCCCTTCAATCAAATGCACGAAATATGTCCTGTGAGATGGCGTTGCAACAAAAGGCCATTTCATCTGCCAACCTGGACTGCATCGGAGGGTAAAAGATTGCGCACGATTGCAGAAAACTCAGGCACCAAGGAAGTTATTTCAATTCCCTTTTGCCAAAGATTTTGCAGATATTTGATATTTTCAAGCGGCTCCATATACGCTCGCAGTATTACTTTCACTTTGATCCTTTCATGACCTGACGAAACCTGTCTTTTGATGGCATACTGTAGCACTCAGGTCGCCTCCAAAGTGCCCATCAAGTTTCAAATCTTCAGCAGCTTTGCAGTTTATAAGTGGCATAAATATGCTTTATATATCTTTATATAGCATGGTTTTGCACGGATGTTTCAGGAACATCCCGACCAGGCCATCACCATCGTATTCTCGGAGTGGTCGACAGCATCTGAGTTTCTGGCGTTCCATACGTAAACCTTGGCAAGCAAAGACACCCGGCGCAAGGGCCATCAGGTGTATGATGAATATTGATGAATCAGTAACTAATCAGTAACCATCAAACTCCAAAGCACAATCTTGACACAGCTCCCCTCCACTCTGTCAAGTTGGCCGAATTGGATTTGATGCACCGTTCATTGACCAAACCACGGGAAGAGCAAGGTGGAGGTCAAATTGCATTTCCAGATGTTGAAGCGGCCCTTGCACTATAGAAGTGGAGCGAGCTGTAATACCGGCCTGCCGGGGTGTCTTGTGGATCTTGCTTGTTCGTAGTTGTACTGTCTGTTTTGTCTTTGTCTAGACTTCCCCCTTGGCGCGGATTTCTGCCTCGTCTAACTTGAACCCACCGCCCTCATCCCAACCCCCCTCCCCTCACCCCCCTTCTGGCGTAGCTCTTCATCTTCGTTTCGTCTTCATGTTTCCTTGCGTTGTGCTGGGCTCAACTCTGCTGACGCCTTGCTCAACACCGGCTTGGTTTTGAAGATTATGCTATCATTTTCATGGTTGTTTCCGCCTTTTTTGTTGTGTTTGCCATCGGTTGTTTCTTATATCCAGTACTTGATCCACTGGATTTTGTGCCGAACACCTTTTACACGGATAACCTTTCTATATATGGCCTTTTTCAAAAACCCTGGTTTACACACACATGTTTTGGTTCAAAATGTTTAAACTTAAACCGTGGTTTGAACAAAAACCATGTTTTTGCGTCAAAACCATGTTTTACACAATTTACTCAAAAACCGTGTTGTACACAAACACAATGTTTTACACAAAAACCATGTCATGTTCTTGCTGGGCCTGTGCAAGCGCTGTTTGCGGCTTACAGGATAGCACTTTCCATGGTGGCCGGCGGAACACGCCGAAGGCGGTTAAATTTGCTGTGAAATGATACGATAATACAAGTATATATATACAAGAATATACAAGAATATACAAAAATATACAAGAATATACAAGATATGAAACAATATACAATATATGAAGACCAGTAAAGAGCCACTCCAAGCATCGAAGCTGTCAGCTCTTCCACTCTTTCCAGATCTTTTGAATGTGGCCAGAGCGAGCCAAGGTACAAGGACATCATGGAGGATCCGATGTCCGAGAAGAGCTGTTGCGCATTGGGATCATCGAACGGGCTCGCGCGTTCTGTCCCCGGCACTGCCAGCCTGGGACTGGACCCTGGACCAACTCGTTGCTTACCACCTTACAGGTTCTTACAGTACCATCTCACATCCTCAAACCGTCCGGTTGATCTCTGTTCGATTGAATCCACGAAACTCGGGGAAAACATTTGCCAAGTCTCAGTACAATCAAAAATGCCGAATCACATCAAAGCGCAGGTTCACTGTTCCACATCCATGGCAAATTGAGTTCCAGAGAATTAGGCAGTTGATTTGCCAGCGCTTTCCCACATCTCCAGCAAATATATATCTGTTTCTTGCCGTATCAAATTGCATGCAAGCCGCTGGGTCGTGAACACGATGGCAAAAAAATAGGTGACCTACCGGTGAAGTGGCTGGTTTCAATGAAAAATCGAGCAATCTTACCTGTCTGGCAGCACACACATACAAGCTTGGTCGTCAAAATACGGAATGACAAAACAAAACAAATCCCTCACACAGACACACACACACACTTGCTCAGAATTGTCATTGCGAGTTTTGTTGTGGAAAAAGAAACTATCATCGCCATATAGCCAGTGCTGAAAATGATTGAATTGGCAGCTGAACCTTCCCCTGTTTTCAACTTGAAAGTTGAAAAAATCAGATTGCGAAAACCGTACAGAAAAAAATGTGGCATCAGGTTGTTTTAAAACGGCACAGTGGTTCTTGGGTTAGCCACTGCCCATCACGAGAAAATAAAACTGGATGCAGGTACGCAGAGCTGATCAGGCTCTGCATCAACACGAACTGACAGCGTCTTCGTTGGGGCAGTGTCTGTCAGTCGTGCACTGCCACCCTGCAAACCTACAAAGTAATGGAATTCAAAACCGAAAACCGAGAACCGGAATTCCAACAAGTTAGAAGCTTTATATACATCTCTTCAGGTGGTTCGCAGACACATACACACACACACACACTTGCTCAGAACAATCTTTGCGAATCCTGATGTGGAATGCACCGTACGTGCAAAAACAATCCAGCTATACCTGGCAGGAATGGGTCGGTGAAAAGACCCGAGAAGGTATCGAAAAGTTTCCTGCGGAAACCGTACATTTAACGAAGTGACATAAAATGGAGTTTGTATCAAAAAGTGAAAATTTTGGAAAATTTGACATGCCGGTTCTTGGCTTGGCCGGTTGCCATTGACGAAAAATGAAAATTGGTGCAGGTACGCAGATTGGCGTCCCAATCTGTATCACCGGATCAAATGGGTGTCTTCGTTGGTAGCGTCCCAAATGATCTGCCGCTACCCCCTGCTCTAAAATGGATATTGAAGTTGAAACCGGCAGTTGAAGGTGACAAAGTATCACGAAGAGAAAACCGAAACCCAAATCAACAGCAAAAAACGACATCATCAGGTAAAAGTTTTACATCTGTTCAGATGTTCCACACACACGCCCTCCTGCCGCAGGGCTTTTGTCGGAAGATGCACAATTGCAATGCGAAGGAGCTCTGATACGGTCAACTGGATTCGGATCGTGTGATCACAAGGAGAGACAAGAAGGTGAAGTGCAAAGAACGAATGAATTTGCATTAGCAAAATTAGCTAAGCCGCAGCTCAGGAGAGGTACATGATGTAGTCAGAAATGTCCGAGATGTCCTCATAGTCATCAGGTCGAGCGTTTCGAGCCAACTCAGTTGCTGTGATAGCAAGGTGGCTGGCCATATGCGAAAGTTCCACTGCGGTGAACAGTTTTACCTGGGTACCCGATGGGTCTCCCGGAGGGATCTGAAGCTTTTCAAGGATCGGGGTATTGTATTCAGGATCCGCGATCAACACATTGTAAAGAATGGTGGCCGGCACATCTCCCGTATGGACTGTCACCGAGGTGTCATCCGCGAGGTCCTCTGCATCACCAGGGGCAGCATCGTCAGATTCATTTTGATGATGTACTGCTTGGTGACGTTCAGTGTTGGTTTCTTCATGTATTTCATCAATGTTGAAGAACCTGCGCCAGTAGTTGGCCAGGCGAGAGGACTCTGTCCAACTGTCAATGTATCCTTCCCACCGGTCCCTCACATGACCTAGTATGCCATTGAAGAAGAATTCCGGTCGACGGTTGCGTTCTTGACCAGTCCTGTCAATTTCCCTGACCATCAATCTGCGAACCCGGTTGGCTCCATGGCCAGAAGTCACTTCCTTGAAGATTTGGGTGTGAAATACTTTTGTGATCTTGGGAGAGTTGTTCTTGAAGTGGATAGTATTCAGGTTGTTGCCAAGTGGGGTTGAGATTTGGCATTGGAAGGCTGGGAGCTGAAGCTGCATATCCAAATGTGGTCTCAGGATGAGATCCAGAAGCTGATGATGATCCTGGAAGTAGTAGACCGTGTCGGGTGGAAGCAGCAGCGGCCGACGAAGAGGCTGTACCGGATGGATGGCGGCGAAGATAAGCGCTCATTGGCTGGGACCAGGAGTGAAACCGAAGGTCGCGAAGGGAGGCAAGTTCGGCACGGGAGGAATCTCTCTTGGTCATATTAAAAAGCCGGAGCCATAATAAAGAGACAGAGAGACAGTAAACAACACAGAGAAGATAAAAGGTAATGAAATAAGAAATGATAGCAGTATGGATTGTTTCCGAGCTGACAGCAGTCAGGTGATTAGGATTAGGTAAGGCTTTGTGACAGCTGAGTCGCATAATGTAAGGTTGACCTGGCTTGGTAAAGTCAACCAATGAATTGAAAAATGTCTATTTCCTGCGCTTCAGTCCAGTGGGGACGATGTTCACGAAGCAAACGAGTGATGATCTGACTTGGGCGAAGTGCACAGGTATCTCCAGTACAATCACTCCAATGTAGGTCCATGGCTGTGGACTCGATATGAATCCCCCATGTGTTGAAGATGTATTGGCTGATGTAGGTCAACAAGCCGTCAGCAGTGATGATCTGGATTTGGCCAGGTGTTAACAGGCAACTGCAGGTGAACAGAGCCATTTCTTCACCGGGACGAAGATCATGAAGGTGTTCGCACGTAGTGGCTTCCATCACATCCGACATTTGTTCATTCACCAGCTGTTTTGTGGCATCCAGATTGATCATAATGAGGACTCTCCTAGTCCGACGAAGTGCTGGGGTATAGTCCCATCGACGATGGTGTGTTGGGTCATGAGGGTGATCAGGGTTTGGATGACCCCACATGGGAGGGTCATCACGGGATCGAGAACGTTCACGTACCATAATGGGACCGCTAAAGTGAAATTGAGCCAGGCTAAAGTAATACATCTGGAAGAAACAACAAGAAAAGACAACCAACTACCTAGTGCAGTCACGGAATGAAGCAGTAATCTGAAATGCACGACGTTTGTTCTTTTTCTCACTGAAGCACTCAGTCCCCCGCTTCTGGTTCATGACGTGGGTTGCCTTCCGGCATGGTCTGCTTCAATATTGACCATCTTATCTTGCACACTTCTGGATCCCGTCGTAATTGTTGGCCAATCGTCTTCCATGAAGGTCTGGACTTACTGTCATTTTTGAGTTGCAATAATTCATTGTCTTCCGCACCCGTCCAAGGGCGAATGCTAGAGTGAAGGGAACGACGGTCCAACGGGGCAATGGTTGGCGGAGCAACTGGTGGTGCTACCGTGCTGGACTTGGCGGTTGCTGGGATCGGAGTGGCATCTCCATTAAAGGTTGTCATGTATCATTCACCGGCAAACTTGGGTTCCCTGGCGAGGTCCAGAGATAGGAGGCCTGGCACGAGTGGATGAAGTAGATTCCACCGCGGTTGGGTGGCTGGCAGGGGGATGGTCCTCAATGGGACCAGGTACACGACGTATGGAAAGAGGGCGTAAGTGAGGTGCCGGATTCAGAATCATGTGGGTGGGTAGCCCGCCATGGGATGCGAGAGTAGGAGTGGAGGAAGAAGCGGGATGGGGGGCAAAAGCGTGCAAGTGCCTGTGAGATGGATGGACGCGAAGTGGGCGACCATATGGATCATGTGGATGTTCATGCCAGTCAACTGTAGGTTCAAAGAAAGGAAGGAAGCCTGCAATCGTGTTCAGGTCCATGATCGCACGAGTCAAGTGGTAGTGAATCTCACGACCATGCGAAGGATCCATGGTGACCACAAACGAAACAATGCCAACACAAATTGAGGGCACGAGTTTGAGCCAAACACTCGACGAGGAGACAGGAGGAACAGGAAGAAAGACGACAGGAACAAGAACCACGAGAGGGAACATCGAAGACAACAAGGTGGCACGACAAAATGTTCAGTGTATTTTCTCATGCGGCTGAAGGTTCTGATGCTGAGTCAAAATCTGCGATGAAATGGTTTGGAGTTCCTCATTGGGAAAACCAGCCAAACTATATAAGTGGATTAATTGATCCAGGCCTTGCTGGACTCGGTAATTTGGGAAAGCACCCTTGACGACGATGTGGCAGCGAGAACGAAAGCCACTGAGAAGAACTTTTGGTGGGGATGCCGAATATGGTGACAGGACCTGGGATATGTTGGTGGGGCCGTGGCAGATGAGTTCCAAAGGCTTGGTTTCAAGCATGAAACCAAGAAACTCTTGGTCAGGTTCCGTTTCCAGGATGATGGGCTTTCCATAGAGCCTTCGTCAAGAAGGACTTCATAGGGTGGAAGTTGTTGGAGGCGAGAGTCGCCAAAGATGAGTCTGTTGTCCACATAGCCGATGTGTTTGATGAATAGATGATGGTTGGAAATGAGTTGGTTGAAGTTGATGGACCAAATTTGCTCACTGATGGAAACGACCATGAGGCGAAGGGCTGGGGAGAGTGGGTTGCCCATAGGGCTTCCCCTTCGTTGTCGGATGCAACGTTGGCCCAGAGCAAAGGTTTGCATATCAAGCGCCGTCGTGAGAAGGGATGGGACATCTTTGATGACTATTTTCCGTGTGACATTTAGTCGACGAAAGGTGCAACCTTTGATGAGATCACCTGGATTGTTGGATTTCCCTGGGTAAACGGAAAATACCTCATTGTCGGCCACATTCATATGTGGCCGAAGGAAGTCCAAAAGCATGAACCACGCCCCAATGAATCTTTCCTGGTCAATGCTGGTGAAGAATCCAGCCAGGTCTTGATTGACCAGAATCAAATCGACGTCGACAGGTGCTGACCGCAGGATGTCAAGGAGTGTGTAAACATCTCCTGAGGCAAAGTGGTTGGGGCAAGCCACCGGAATAAGCTGGAAGATCATCCTGGCCAGGATGTTGAGCATGGGGCTAAAGGGGGAGTCGACGAACGAAATGATAGGTCGACCACTTTGGAACCCCTTCTTCTTTTTGGCCAGGATGTAGCCAGCAGGGAGTTGACGACCTGGGCCCGTGGCCCATGGGTAAGATTTGCCATGTTGTTAGTAGGTTCTTGGGAAACGGGTTCAAAGATTGAAGGGTCGTTGAAGGTGCTTTCGATCGCTTGATGGTAGAGGCAAGGGCAGTATATTCTGAGGGACGAAGCTTGTTTGTCTTCACAATGAAAGATAGCCCCATTGAACATCTGTTGAAAGGTTGTAATTGATGTCTTGGCAATGTGGCAAGTGACTTGTTGAACGTGGTGTGTCCAGAGGTGTTGACACAAGTCAGAGATGCCGGCGAGTAGCATGGAAGGAAGGCTGTTGCGCTTGGTCCATTGTTTGAGGCCTGTCTTCAATTGAGTATGGTAGCCTTTCTTGGAGGGAAAGACCTTGTTGGGTAAGGAACCTTCAGCAATGACCGCGAGATCCTGTGGAAGCAAATCGTGAAGGAGAGAGCCGGCTAAGACCCAGTGTGGATCTGACGGGTTGAAGACTGCTTTGGAGAACTTTGACCAGTTTTTGCAGCAGCACGTTGGTGCATCACCTGTAAACTAATCGGCAATGGCCTGTTTGTGGTTGCACAATTGGTCTAAGACCGCAGCATGCTTGATGAGCACCATCTTGAAGTCTTGAAGGGTGGGTTGTGGCATGGGACTTGGTAGGCTAGTACCTGAAGATGCCATTTTCGAAGGAATTGTTTCAAATGGCGCTGGAGATTTGGGGTGAGGGACCACGGTGCGCGCAGGGCCGAGGCACGTGGTGCTGGCTTGCCTTTCCACCATTGGATGGAGGCGTCGATGGCCTGAAGGGACAGAGTACGATAAGGCTCCTGGATGTTGTTGGCGAGACGCCTCAAAGCATAGCACAACGCAAGACTTCCATCATGGGATCGAAGCATCTTGGATTGTTCAAATCGAGCCTTTGTATTTGATCCCAAAGCAAGAATGATAGTCCAAAGCTCCAACCGGTGTTGGAATCGGTCTGAGGCCAAAATATCCGAATTGGCAAATGAATGGGTAGTTGAGGTGAGGTTGCCATTCTTGGATAGTTCCAAAACAGCGGTAGTCAGCACATTCCGTAAAGATTGGGATGGGAGCCCAAATATACAGATTGTCGTGTTCTTTCCAGTAGCGGAGGGCCAATTCGGCTTGGACTAGGCGATCGTTGGTGAGTTGACAAAACTTTCTGGAGCGACTGTATTCGCGGTCGAGGGTGTGATGCATTGCGGACCCAATGTAAAATTTGGGTTGCATGTTCATAATATGCGTGAAACGAAGATAGACACTTTGTGATTGGAAAAATGGTTTGGAGAAGAGGTTGTGTGCCGTCAGTGTCGATCCCCATAAGTGGGTGAGATCCGTACATCCTTTCAAAATTGACTTCAGCTTCTGATTGGGTCGGAGACCGTGGATGACCGCAAGCACAATCATTTTGGTTTGGATGATGGCCAGTTGATTTCTGAGTTGTGTAATTTCATGTTGGGAGTCTGGATCCGTTGTGCGGGCTGGGAGCCAGCTTTGGATCAGTTCTGCTATCTGTTGAGCAGCATATTTGGTGTTGGCTGTTTTGTCCAGCAATTTCCCTTCTTGCCGTGCTTTCAAATGGGAGACTCTGTCCAGGTCGATCCCGCGGTTTCTGAGCTGTGTCAACAGCTCCGTAGTGAATACAACAGCCGCGATATCCCCCGTAGGGATCAAGTAAAGTTCACGACCATGAGCCAACTTCCGAAGCCAATGATCATTGGCTTGTTGGTACATCATGGCTGCCAAAGGTAATGACAAAGGATCACATCCCTCGATGTCCAGCTTTTGCGTGAAGGCCGATTGCCGTATGGATCTGGGAAAAGTGAGGCCATTGATGTTCTGGTTGTCGTAATGATCCCGGTCTTCCTGCCAGTGAGGATTTGGATCGACGCCATAGGTTTTGGTGGCCTCGTTGTTCCCAGGTCGGGAAGGTGGATTCGATTTTGGAGTGGCATGTGATCGAGGTTGAGAGGAGAAATGGACGGAATGCCTGGTGCTGAGGAGGGTTGAGTTGGTGGACACGGTATGGTTGGTGGACAAGGTTGCGTGGATGGACATGGTTGTGGCGGATGTGGTAAAGTGGGTGGAAGGGAGTTGTGTGGTGGAAGTGGTGGAAACTGTTGAGACATCCAACTGGACGGTGGGTTTGGTGGTGGTTGTGACCACATCCTACCAGTCATGTAAGGTCCCGACGAGTTTCC
>Ga0126342_10004993_pt1 | contig 22949 bp, 16 predicted proteins | sample Cyp1metagenome_FD_92528 | JGI IMG/M metagenome (GOLD analysis project Ga0126342, IMG submission 92528) | Coral microbial communities from Lord Howe Island, Old Settlement Bay, Australia - Cyphastrea 1 metagenome | ecosystem: Host-associated > Invertebrates > Cnidaria > Coral ...
ACAGTTCCCACAAAAACCTCTCCAAGCTCACTGCAGAAATTGTGAAGAACACTTAGCGCAGAAAAAAAGAGAGTGCCGCTGAGGTTTTTTACATATCCAGTGAAAAGTACGCGCGTACTTTTTGAGGAAATTGAACTTTGAGAGAGATGCAAAACCACTGTGATTTGTGGTATGAAATCAATGACGAACACTGCAAACGTTCAAAACGCGGGCTCGATAAACAACCCGCCGGGTAGTTTATCGTACTCGTCTGTATGTCATTAATCTACTATCAATCTATCTACAGTACATCGAACACCAGCAATAAGAATATGCAAAGATGTGTTCTGAGCTTGGCTGAAATGGGAGAGAACCGTCGATCCCAACTCCACCGGGAAACAAATGCAAACACAAATGGTTTTTCTATGTTTTTTTCTGTTATATAATATGTGTATAAAATATATACACTACATACTACATATAGATTACATAGATTACATATAGTAAATCACCCCAAACATGTATATATAATCATATATATATATGATCATACAATCATATATATATATAATCATATATATATAATCATATAATCAAATGTATAATCATATAATCATATATATATACAATAGAATTATACTGTAGCACATTTTCTCTCAGTAGGATCTTACTATCTTCATCTATCCACAGTCAGAACAGTGGCTGGTTGGGCAGCCGCACCAAATCCCACTCTCTAAAGCCTTCGAAGGCTCGTCGGAAGGCTTTCGCCAAAGACGGCTCCACCTTACCGCGAGCCGCACACTTCGGCCATCGGCCATGGGTGATCTGGTGGTTTCCCAGCCCTTTTTCCCTTTTTTTGGGGATCACCAGTAATCATAGGATATAGATGGATATATAGATGGATATATAGATGGATATAGTGTGATAATGTATGACCCATAGGATCCATGTATGGTATATATGCTAACATGACTGGGGTATATTGATGGGATCCATGTTACCATATATGGCAGCACCATGGATCCGTCATGGGTGATATCATGGGAGATATCACTAACTTGACGAACCAAGTAGCTGAACACCTCCAAGTCCAAGGGTCCCAATGGTCCAATGGCATGCCGGCATCAAAAATTCCCCGATGGGCGAAAAAAATGGCGGGAGTGTAGCCAATTCCAAGCCCAAATTTGGGTTTGTCGGAAAAAAGTACGGGGAAACACCCAACATTTGATGTTTCATCATAAATTTAATCATAGTATCATAATATTCCGGAATAAGTGGCCATTTTGATGCCTCCGCCATGTTCAGACATACGGAATGGGTGATGCACCAACCCCAAAATGTCAAACATTGCTACTGGGTCTGAATGGGAAAACGCTGATCAACCATGGGACTCGCGAAGCAACAAAATCAGGGAGATTTTACCCACAAAGAAGCAGGGACATGCTGAAGAAAAACCAATGAAAAGGAGGTGACACTCCAAATCAAATTGTTGGCAGTGACTACAAAATCGGGCACACATTGGGATAACCTGAGATGACCATCCAAGCTCCCGTATTGTCCAAGGAGTTTACTAATCCCATCTCCCGTTCATATTAAACACAACCCAGGGAAACCTGAAAACCATGCTTAAACACGTGGTTTACCACATATTTGGGACCATAGAATGGGGGATGTTGAATATTCGGGTGGATAGATTACACCCTTACATTTACATTGGCAACAAGGTAGCTCCCCAATCGGAGATGCCGATGCGCACGGCAGGTTGCGTACCTCTTAACAGCACCGATAGGGTGCTTGTTGACTTCAGGGATCAACCTTCAAATGGGCCAAGAGCACGTTCCAAACGACCACCCAGTCATCTCCATGCACATCACCACTCATTTCTATTTGATCATTACAGCAGGACTCCAGAAATCCCGATTTCCATTGACAGAAGTGGACTGTCTCATGGATGATGTTCGCCTTTAAAACAAAATTAGATGGTGCCTCAAACATAATCATCAGCCACCAAGGGTGATTTTTAGGCAACGCTCATGGCTAATTCTCGCACAAAAATGACAAACAAAATAGCTGGAGATTGGTTTGTCCAAAAATAGTACCCTCTGGTAAACTAACATAACTATGGAAAATCACCGTTTTTAATGGGTAAATTCACTATAAATGGTCATTTTCCATAGCTATGTTAGTTTACCAGAGGGTACAACCGCTAAATCCATTCCATTAATATATAGTAATTCTCCCTCATAAAATGCCAACGGGGGTATACCCCTTTCCAGACACACCCTAAAATCACGTCAAGTTGCTAATAATATCCCCAGTCAATTCCATTGAGTCCCTATGCTCCATGATTTTATCCCACAAATATCCTCTGGTAATTTGTTACATAGCTATTGAAAATGGCCATTTATAGTTGATTTACCAATATTTACCCACTAAAAATGGTGATTCACCACAGTTTTTTGTAGGTTTACCAGAGGGATCCACAGCTTTCCCACAGCTTTCTCCAAGCCACGAAGTTAATGAAGGCATAGCCGAAGCCCACCTCTGGACGAAGGCATGGCCCGCATAGCAACGGCCCCAAGGTGCGACATGGACGAGCCAGTGATCATGATCATATGATCTATTTATATATATATATCAATCATTAAATATGGGCTATAGAACAACAATATATGCTATATATATATATGTATGTATATATATGTATATATATACGATCGACAAGGCTTATATATATATGTAGGCTTCTGAGCATTTACCAACTTTGAACATCTTCCAACACTCATAGTTATTTTGATATTTTGTATTTGTTTTTGTAATATTACTATATATTACTATAATATCATTAATCTTGGCTTGAGGATGACCAATCCACTCGAGAATGCGTGACGAATGCAAAACCAAGCCAGCGCCTTGTTGTGATAATCCATCCTGAGGGAGAAAAAAAAAGGGCTGGGTGGAACAAACCAAAATGTTGGGTGTAAACAACCAAAATCATGGGTGCAAACCAACCAAAATGGGATAGACATGGATAAACTACGAAGGATCACCAAGCTCAACAAACATCAACAAACATCAACAAATCAAAACCTGGAGGATCACCCACCTATCCTCTGGTAATTTAACTTAGCTATTGAAAATGGCCATTTATAGTGAGTTTTCCCATTAAACATGGTGATTTTCCATAGTTATGTTAGTTTACCAGAGGGTAAATGGCAACATTGATCAACCAAAACTTAATGTGGTACCAGTGGTATCAGATCCAAAGATATCGACGACTTCCGATCCCAAAAATTCCGGTTCTGCCGTCTTGATGATTTACTCCGGGAATCAAACATGGCTTACTGGAACAGCCACATAATTATAGACATTATTTGTAGATGATAAAACGTCATCAATCATCATTAAATCATTACTTGATGATGTTATCAACATATTGTTGTCCACACTGGAACATCCACATAATCATAGACATTTAAGATCATTTAGGTAGATGATTGGTGATTTGATTCCATTTTATAGATGATTCTAGATATCTATATATTATAGATGATTTGACATGTTCTTAAATACAGATTCAGTGTGGGGTTACCTGGCTGCCATCTTTGAGGCCAGCATCGGTAGATAGACCAAGTCATAGCTTCCCTGGGAACGTGGGGACTGCTGCTGAAAACGTTAAGAGATGGGGATACACTGATATATATATATATATATATATACATATTATTTATATATAGTGTGTATATATATATATGTAGCCAACAAAAAGGTTGGTTTTAAATCCATACAATGGTTGGTTTGTCCCCATTTATGGATATGGTCTGTCCAATAAAATAGAGGGATGAACCAACCATTTTATTGGTATATGATAGGCCTATCCTAGGTATATATATATATATATATATTGTGTATAAATATATATATATATATATGGGGATATAATGGCATAACCAACAATAAGATCCAACTGGGTTCGCCCAAAAATGAAGTGATTGAATTTTGGTGTACCCTATTTTCAGACAGACCTACCTACATGACTTGGGTTCTTCCACCATCAGCTGCTTGGGGGATATCCCAAGAAAGGTTCAGCAAGGGTCAAATCTTTGCAAACTGACCTTCAAATCCAAACATTGTTGCCAGTATGAATCTTTTTTTGGGGGATGGGATGTGCATGAAGTCAATTGGTCGTGTTATTTCATATCTAGTATATACTAAATATCTAATTAGTGTGTATGTAATTATACATATATATATATTCAATTATGTAATTATTGTCCCACATCCATATCATCCACATGACCAGCGGATATGGGGTGCTTCAACCATTTCCAAAAAGGACAAGTACAGTATTCCCGAAAAGATCGAAACGTAAGTCGAGTGCGACAGCCGCCTGGATAAGTTTGTCTGAAGAAATTGGGCCGCTTTTTTAATGCAATCTGCGATGGGAAATTCATGATAGCCTGGGATGGGATTTGTTACCTCCAAAGAAACTATGGGGGAGTCTGTGATCTCCATCATGGACCCTGGTCATGCAGAGACTATCAAATACGAAAAAACTGGAATAACTTACTATGTTCTCTTGCACGCTGGAGATCGATTGTCCGAGGACATGAATCAAAAGACATGCAAAGAAGTCTGTATTCCGTTCTATGTGGGTCTGAAAATAGCCTACTTCCTAAATCCCAATTATTTGATGACCATTTAAGGATTAGTCCGCCATATTCAGACACACCCATTTATTCAACTTCCATCTATCCATATTAATCTATCCATCTATCTATATATATAGAGAGTATAAATCCATATTCCATTCTACTTAAATAAGACATATATCATATATATATATATACATCTTCCATATTCCCTTTATTGTCCAATGTTATTCACATAAAACATCAGCTGGTTGCAGCCATCTCCCATATCATTTTTTCAAAAGCATATCCCATGAATAGACAACAATATATTAGGCAAATTATAATAATTCACTAACCTGAATTAAGGCCATTTTGGGATGATTCCCCTTACTAACTATGATTCCCATTGAGGTCGCAGTGAGGTCGTTATAATTTCACCAGATATATGACGAAATTGCTTTATATCCCAATTTCAACATCCCATGAAATCCATATGGACCTCACTAAATGTCACAAACCATGCCCAAGTTTGCTTTTAGATATGAAATTGTCTAACAATAGGCTACCCCCAAGTCCCATTCCAATCATCATCATGTTCACAAAAAAAATGGCGACATAGCTGTTACGGTATCCCCTATTTTCAGATAGACCAAAATATCACTTGGTGATACATCATGATATATATATATATATATATCACTAATCCATGTTACATCATCCGTATGAACTAGAACCTCCCACATTATCCATAATATCCCACTAATCCAGGATAATTTGTATTATTATCCCACTAAAATATTGGATTATCCGTCCCACAAAAATAATGTATAATAACTATGATATCCCACTATAATATGGTATGTTTATCTCCCAGCAATCTCCTCGACCAAGGCCTTGAAGCCCTTGCGGTTGAGCAGGGTTAACAGCATAGCTCCCGTGAACTCGCTGGGGATGTTGCCTTGGCTCACCATCGTTACCGTTGAATAAAGGGGAGAACGGGGACTAGAAGAATAGGGGGGGGATTTATTTGGATTTATAGTTGATGTGTGTTAGATAATTCAGATTTTACGGAGAAAAACAACTTTTGATGGGGTTCCATCTTAGATTGAAGGGTGTATATGTTTTTTCGACCAATGGGGCTGTGTTCTTCTTGTGTAGATAAGCAATGTAATGCATCCATGTTGTGTAGGGTGTGCAGTTTTGAGGTGGAGCCATTCTCATATTGACACTACCGACATTACGATAATTCCCTCGTGGTACTGTAAAACACTCTACCATACTATACCTTTCAGTGTGTCAAAACTGCACATTTTTGCATATGACATAACTATATATCCTGGTATTTGCTGATTATAAAGCATACAATATCCGCATTCTTCATTTGTCGTCATATTATGATATTATATATACAGTATATATATATATGCTCTAATTATGGTAGACTCTCCCAAATGGATCGAAATAGTTTCCAGCTGAGGATGGTTTCTAGATGTTTATGGTATGTTTATGGTGTTTTTTCTGCAACATAGTTTCACAATACTTAACGTTTCTACAAGGTGGTGCCCCACAGTTCTGTCTGTTGCTATCTCCCAGCGATAGTCGCTCCATCTTGGCCGAAGAACGCATCATCACCGTACTGTTGGTGCCGCCATCTGCCTAACAGACGTCGTTGACGTCGTTGACGTTGTGGTTGACCATCCCAGCCGTCATGGTGAATGATACAGGGTAACCATGTAACCATCAAAAATGGTGGTGAAACACCGGGTCCATCGGATCCATCTAAAACGACCAGGCTGTTTGATCTCAGAACACGTGCTATAAATGTCCTTTTCAAGTTTGCCGTGTTTTAATAACTTGATATTTGGGGTTCCAAGTAGCATCCAGATGTTTATTAAAAGTGGCGATGAGTCCATGATGGGACGCTATATACAGCCCTGCATCTATCACTTTGACCTCGAATTTGCGAACGTAAACCAAATCAAGGACCCCATCGTGAAGAAATCCCAACAAATGACTGGTGATCAAATGAGAAATCCCAAAAGGAAAGCAATCCATGGCCAATATCGCAGAACATCGCATAACCATGGATATATGATATCTCATCTACAAAACACCAAACAACATACTTCTCCAAAAGGATGTGTTCTCCATGTATCTGGCTAATGAGTGCTGTGATATGTGGGATTCGCCCTGGCTTCCAGAAACCATCCGGCCGAGCATGTGGCCTCCTCTCCCAGATCACCCGAATGGTTGGAGGCTTCCTGTTGTCACAATAAAAAAAAGGAATCCCTGACACTACACACCATTCTGACATAGCTTCTGACATACTATCTGAAAGTTTTTAAGGCATATATATATAATATTATATATATATATATTATATTATATATATTGTTATTATTATTATTATTGTTTTTATTAAATATTAATAATAATATTATTATTATGATATATTATTATTATTATATATTATTATTATTATTAAATATTATTATTATTGTTATTATTATATATTATTATTAATATTATATATTATTATTATTATTATTATTATTATTATTATTATTATTTTGAGTGTTATTATTGTTATTATTGTTATTATTATCACTATTATTATTATTATCATTGTTTTAATTGTTGTTATTGTTATTATTATTATTGTTATTATTATTATTATGACATTCTATCTGGCACCTTTTCAGCCAGTCATTCTGGCATTCTATCTGAAATTATGTCTGGCATTCTGTCGAAGGAGGAGAAGGAGTTGCACCTTTATGAAAATCTAGAGACCCTCACCTGGCAGGTGGGAAAAAAAAACAATCCAGGGACTAGTTGGTCCTTCCTGGGAGTTGGGAATCTTCATGTCTTTTTAGCCCTGGTAATAACTTGATTTTTCCCCTTTTTTTCAAGAGTTACTTCCTCCTCGTCCTTGCTTCCTTCCTTCCCTTCCTTCCTTCCCTTCCTTCCTTCCTTCCTCCCGTCCTTCCTTCCAGACCTCAACTGCGAACTCCACAGCAGCTCAGTGGGCACTGCTGGACCTCAACCACGAGCGCCAGATCTCAGCGCCAGAATAGATATGTCAGAATGGATATGTCAGAATAGATGCCAGATAGAATGCCAGAATGGATATGTCAGAATAGATGCCAGATAGAATGCCAGAATGGATATGTCAGAATAGATGCCAGATAGAATGCCAGAATAGAATGTCAGATAGAATGCCAGATAGAATGCCAGAAAGGATGCCAAATAGGATGTCAGAATGGATATCAGATAGAATGCCACAATAGAATAGAATGTCAGAATAGAATGTCAAATAGAATGCCAGAATAGAATGTCAGAAAATATATATGCATCATATATATATATAATTATATATATATAATTATATATTCCAAATGAGATGTCAGAAACTATGACAAAATATATAATTTGTCACGGTGGGGATCACTCGAAGTAAAGCAATTGGAAATAACATCGATAACTATGGTTAACCACTTAATCCCTATAACTATGATTCTATATAAGCATTTATGACTGGAACTTAAATTTCCTCATGTTTTTTCTCAGATTTCACAAGATTCTCGTGCTCCAGGGACAGGGACGCTTGTGAACTGGGCGACACCATACCTCCTGTCCTGGGTTAAATTGTCCAGTGCGATGTTTGTTTCCCAGAGGATAGCTGTTTTCTTTTTAAGATCCCATAGGAATATTTACCGAAGCCCTAAAAATCACCCAGTTTTGTAGGTAAATATACCATACATGGAGTATATGGGGATGTGTGGTAGCGTTTGGAACTCCCGGAGTAGCTTCGTTGCGAACATCCTCCAATTTCAGGTGCATAAGGAGGATTCGACCACGACGGAGGTCACCAAGAATGGTGACACAAACAAGTTGTCCCTAAACAAACTGGTTGATACTGAGATCGGATTAATACGGATTCCCCATTCATGCTTTGTGATCTTCTCCAATTAATGGTAAAAATCCATTAAAGAAACACCTAATCGTCAACCGACCATCATTTATCCGATATACCCACTTATATCCCCACTTTTAAACCTCTATTAACTATTGCACCTTCATGTTCACGGTTAAACCTCTATTAAATGACGAACTAATCATCAACCGGGGTAGATCGCAGCCGTACCTCCCCTCGGCTGGTGCTGCGGGTGCTGGAAGAGGAAGCACCTCGCAGCCGTTTTCCGTCGCACTGTACGGGAGATCCCCAAGTCACCGTGGGTTTCAATACTAAAATGGTCTAATGACTTTGATATCTTTGATGATTTGGGGGTACCCCCATTTTTGAGAAACATATACTATGTGTACTATTATAGTACTATTGATAAAGGGAATCTCAGTCTTGCGATGAAACTTTGCCTGTGAATTCTGGTCGTTTAAGCTTGGATAAATCCACTTGGTGGTTTCTTGATCCGCTGTCAAAAGCTTAGATGAAGCCAAGATCGTCTCTATGATCCAGTCCATGTTTCCCACATGAATCATGGCCACCCCATCCATGGCCATGTTAAATGAACGGTGCTGAAACAACTTCTAGTTCTCACCCAACTGAAATGGCATGAAACTCATCTGGAACATCCACGCGCTGAGTCTTCCAGGCCTATGTCATCTTCCAAAAACTTCGGGATGAGATCACATTGGAACCTCCAGGTGCAGGTTTCAGCCCGGGAGTTGTTGGTTCACAGGGATGAGCAATGCCTTAGCAGCCTTAGCTGCTGGAATCTCTGGGTAAACCTTGATTTGCTTGATTTCTGTCTCCCATAATTAATTATAAACTTTATAAACATGGGAGTGAACCATGTGATTGAACAACATGCAATAATACAAAGATGCATAACTATGAAGTAGAATCCTTGGGTGTATGTAGTATTTTCTGAAAGCCCAATATCATTGTGGTATGTGTGCAATATGCCTTCCATATGAATAAAACATCTGAACAAAACAGGCAACATTATTTTGTTATTTTGAAGAAGTGAAGCCTTTCCTTAAAAACAAATGCCGTGCATACAAAATAAGAGGGAGCTGAGCTTCATTAAAGGATGTATTGCATCCTTCCACATATTGTTTTTTTCTGCAAGAATACTGCGTGCTACTTAAGGGAATACCTTGTCTTCAGGAACACACTCGCTGAAGACCAGCTGTTTTTTAGATAGTTCTAGCGGTATTTAACAAACAATGGCCATGCTTTGGGTTGTCTTTCATCTGGGGCGAATTTACAATGTCATTTTTCTTGTGGACTTATATTCAGTTCATTGAATTTGTTTGTGCTACGATTGTGCTTCACATGAATTGAAGCTTATACTTATACCACAATTGCGCAGGTGTCATTCAATGAATCACAATTCGATTCATAACTATAAATCATAATTTGTTGGTAGGTCTTGTACATTTGTACTATGTATATAATTATGCATTCCAATTTGTTGCTTGAATTACTGGGTGTAATTGTATTGTTGGAAATTGCCAGGTCAAAATGTCAAAACCATTCAAAACCGCTATTGGTTTATAAAATCACAATTGTTGATGATGAAACCCCTATTCATTGCTACTTAAATCAATTATATAAATCCCCAAATCGATGAGTTTTCTCCACTTTATCAATATCCCCATTTTACACCCATTCTACATCCCATACATCCCATATTGATTGCTGCTTATCATCGACCCTGCCATGTTCACATGACGAGCCTGTCATGAGTTGGGGGTTGGCGTCTAAAAAGTGCTGCTTCTCAAAGCCAAAGTGCTAGTTCAGGGGATGGTAATATCATGTAATATCCCAATAAATCCAGAAATCCAAATGGTTTCTCGTTCAATCTGTTCAATCAACTTTTCCCATATGTGTACTTTTCATTATGATTGAAGATGGGTAATATCCCCAGGTCACAAGGTGGCGCCCCCACACGATCGCTAAGTTGGTTCACAACTAGCTACACGTATTTTTCTCCGTGGAAAACATGGGGGGCAACATGAACCAACAAACATTTTTCTGTGGGGCACCAGATCTGATGTTAGTAAAGCAATATAGTAAACCATACCCAAATTTATGGGGTGGTAAAGAATCATAGAAGTTTATAGACGTTTATAAGTAAACCATACTATCCATACCCAAAATTTATCTAGATGTTTATAGATATTTTACCACTTTGGGTGCAACAAAAAACATCCAGTTAACCATCAATCCATATGGGTGGTTTATGACACCAGCCTCTCTGCACCAATTGGCCACAGCTCCGTCTGGCCGCGCCCCGGTGCATCGTTCTGCCGACCTGGCAAAAAGAATGACGCCATCAAGGATATAAATGGCTATAATGGTATATTATATATATAGATGGATGGATGGATGGATGGATGGATAGATAGGTAGATAGATAGATAGATAAGCATATCTCCAATCATATCCATATATTCTATCTAATGTAACGTAGTGTGTTGTAATGTATGTAATGTGATGTACTGTAAGATCATGTAAAGTAATAAAATGTGATGTGATGTATATAATGTACGGTACGGTAAGGTAAGGTAATGTATGGAACACAATGCAATACAATGCAATGGAATCAATGCAATGGAACGCAATGCAATACAGCGCAATGCAATGCAATGTAATTATGTACAAATACACATTCATGGCTGAAGTATTATGCAATATATCAACATCCCGAACTCGGGCTGCTTTGGGAACAAAAATGCACAGGTTCGGTACTTTTAGGGATCCCCGACTGTGCACAGCAACGTGATTTGTATGGTAATGTCAGCATAGAAAATGTTTTTTGGGGTCAATCCATCCCCAAAACATTATTCAACTGGGATTGGGGTCTCACCATTCCAAACATGGATGAAAACAACAAACAAGCTTGGAACAGTCAACCAAATTAAGAACACATCCGAAATGCTCCCAACATGAGATATCAAGAACAACTTGTTGCAGCTAAAACGGCTCAGATGTTTGCGAATATCCCATAAAATCAAGAATTGAGGTCAAGTCTAGACAATACGTCAGGTTTAGGCAGCCCGGTACGATGCATTTTTTTCTGGCCAGGTCAAACAAGAACATCATCGAGCTGGTGTTGTGTTAATCCATCTTGAGATTTGGTTTTTCTTAATGTGCTCACCTCACTGACCTGAACAGTTCGGCTATTTTGAGAGAGGTACTGTACCCATCATTGGAAGCATAACCCTCATATATTATATCCATGCTATATTATTCAGATCCATCACCAAAAAAAAATCAGTTCGTGCACAATCTCCACACATCTGCATGATCCTTATGATTAATAGGCTCCAACCTGTTGCTTTGAATAACGATAATCCACCTCAAGACACCGTGCTCCAAAAGTCCAATGCGTCATTGCCTGCATTCTCACTAGTGCTGTTGTTATCCCCACCCCACTTTCGTTGGTATTGTTCAAACATGCTAGAGATCCAATGGGAACAAAAACAACACCGCTTGACACATATTGAAACCGAAGGTTTCCATAAATGGGGATATGGATGGTTTTCCATAAATGATGGTTTCCATAAATGATGGTTTATATGGGGATATGATGGATTTTCCATAAACCATCCATATTGAAACATATTGAAACCCATTAAAACTTCATGGGAAATCTCAAAAAGAAAATGAATGATTTGGTACCCCCGTCCATGGCTTAGGAAACCCTCAGCCAATGGGAGCAAGCCGTTTCCCCACCTTCCAGGTGTCGTGCGCCAACCTCAGGTTTCTTTCCGGCGAAATGACTCCACAAGACACCATAGGGGGTTGCGAGCCCCACTTAGTAAATGGGTCAAAAAAACAGCTATATATGGGATTATATGGCTTATCTCCATGGACTGTGAACCACTTACTAATTGGGATGCATATCCAACTAAGACCATATCCATACAGAGATATGATGAACATAATTTCACTTTCCACATTCGGTGGGCCATGGAAGAACGTTGCTTCATTTCGCAACAATCGATGTTGCTTCTTTACCAGTGATGTCGCGGTTTGTAGGTCAAAATTGGGGAGGACAAATGATAAATGGGGGTTTCCTGAAATGGGGGTACCCCCAGTCATCCATTTCTAGATGGGATTTTCCATCATAAACCATCCGGCGATAAAGGGGTACCCCTATGACTATGGAAACCCCCAGAACTGGAAGGACCAACTCTGCAAGCTGCAGGAGTTTTGCCTCGTTTTTTTCTCGAAGCGAATTCCTCTTGTCACAGTCAAAGGATAGAACATATAGAAATCCTACCCATATGCTCCATGTATGGTATATTTACCTACAGACCTACATTTGGCTGATTTTTAGGGCACATGTTGGTAAATATTTCATACATGGAGCATATGAGCTACTAAAAGAGTGATGATCTACTTTTCCAATCTGTTTCATCTTTGGAATTTCTAAAACCAACCAGAAGTGATTGACACAGTGGTTAACGTGTGAACAGAGTCCCGGGCACCACACGTGTGCGTCTTTGTTTTCGAAGTAAAGATACACAAATATAGTGGTACAATGTGGTATATATGATTTGTGTATCATACTATTTTTTCAGACTGTATATTATATACATCAAATGTATAATATATATATATTACATTATTATATTATTGTATATAATTTATATATGTAAATAATATTAAATAATTGTATAGGATCATACACGCCCAGTTAGGGGATCCAAACTCGCGTTCCAAACCCAACGACCTTTTCGGACTCTTCGGACGAATGCTCCCAAGTGAAGATGTGTGAGGCCAGTGATCATAGTGATCGTACCCCAGACACCAAATAAATAATTTGACATGCTAGCATCTAATTTCACTAATTAAATACTAATTATACATAATTATACTTTGTTCACATGGGTAGTGACTTCGACCTTCGCCTGTTCGATCAAGATTGATCAGGCATATTCGGCTGGCAAAAAAACAACATCAAATCCAAACACAACGACCCGCACATCAACAGTTGTCCCCGCTTTTCCCAGAAGCAAACAAGATCAAACAAAATCAAACAAGTATCATCAAGCAAAAACAGGTGACACATCATGAACACTTTGTCACAACATTGCCAGCTGATCTTGGACTCGAAGACTGTTTCCGCCGAAACGTGCATTGCCCCATGTCACCAGCGATCCGTCTGCCAGGATTGCAGCAAATGCGTAGCTTGCAGCCAGAACCTGTCTAACATGCTTGAGCTGATCTTGGACCTTGGAACTGTCACCACCATATTCGGGATTTCCCCAGGTAACTACTGATCCATCTCCAAGGACGGCGGCAAATGCACATTTTGTGGCCAGAATCTGTTTCACACTCCGAAGCTGATCTTGGACTTCGGAGCTGTCACCGCCAGAATGTTGATTGCCCCACGTCACTACCGATCCATCAGCCAGGATGGCAGCAAATGCCCGATCTGCGGCCTGAACCTGCTGGACACCACTGAGCTGATGTTGGACTTCGGAGCTGTCACCACCGGAATGTGGATGGCCCCAGGTAACAATGGATTCATCCTCAAGGATGGCAGCAAATGCATAGCTCGTAGCCACAAGCTGCCTCACGCGAGTCAGCTGATCTTGAACTTGGGAACAGTCACCACCAAAATGTGGAAGTCCCCAAGTCACAACAGATCCATCTGCGACAATCGCCGCACATGCATAGGATGTGGCCTGAATCTGACGGACACCCTTCAGCTGACTTTGAACCTCAGAGCTGTCGCCACCAGATTTCTGTTCGCCCCATGTCACTACAGATCCATCTTCCCTGATCGCAGCAAATACACGATCTGCTGCTTGAATCTGCCGCACATTCCTAAGCCGATTCTGGACTTGAGAGCTGTCCCCTCCACCAAGTGGATCTCCCCACGTCACGACTGATCCATCTGCTATGATCGCAGCAAATGCACCGCGGGCGGCCTGAATCTGCTGAACACTCCTGAGCTGATTTTGGACTTCGGAGCTGTCGCCACCTGAATGTGCATTGCCCCATGTCACAATTGTTTCATCTTCGAGAATCGCAGCAAATGCACTGCCTGACGCCTGAACATGCTGAACACTCCTGAGCTGAGCTTGGATTTCAGAGCTGTCACCACCATAGTGTGGATGACCCCAAGTGATAATCCTATCACCTCCGGAGCACCACAATGCAAACGCTCGATCAGTTGCAGCTGCCTTTGCTTCTCGTGCGATAGCTGTGAGGTTGTCTCCCTCTTCAATCGCACCTTGCACTGATTCAGTGGGATCAGTCAGAGCGTAGCCACCAGCAGTGACCAGTGTCAGGAAGCCTTGTTGCAGCGATTTCTGGACTGGGACCCTCAGATCCCCTACTTTGAAGGACAGAGGAATGGACAACGATTCACTGCGGCCACTGGGCAAAGATACAGTCACTTGAAGCATCTCCTAGAAAATATGTTGAGCCGCAACTGTTATCAGCGCAGGTACAAAAATCTAGGGTCTTTTGTCACTTTGACATCTTCATCTTTGAACAATTCTTCGAAATGTCCTCAGAAACTCTTATAAAGTATCTCAGTATCTGGCTCCGAAAATTCTTGGGATATCTGGGGATATGGAGGTTTCCTAAGTCACTTTTATGGGCTACCCCCAGTTATCATCATTGTTTATAGGCTTTTAAACAAGTTTTCCATGAAATCAACCATCCAGCGAGGATAGCCGCAGCGAAAACTCTCAGGCGCTGGCGGAGGATCCAGGCTCCTGCGAATAAAAATGGCGTATATATATATATATGATAATAGAGTAATATGATGTAATATCATGTAATATAATTATATTATATATAATTGATAATTGATAATATTATACCTCTATTATAGTGATATATAATCACTACAAAAAAACATAAACGTATCTGCATATATACTGCCTATGATTCTACCAGTACATACACCATGATAAAAGGGTGAACCGGACGGCCGCAACGTCCCTGTTTCTTTCTTTTGGCTTTCTCCGGCGCAAGGGTACAGCAAGAGGTTCTAATGATCAAAATGGTGATTTAATGGGGATTAACCACCCAAAATGGGGTTTTAATATGTTTTAATATGATTTAATCACGGAATATGACCATCAATGGTTTGGTTTAAGGGAAAACCTAGGGGAAATCTTGTTTCTTCACCACTGAATACGGTTGTTTCCTGGAGTTTCTCCCTTAAGCCAATGCTGGGAAACAACGATTGTAAATATACATATATCTACTATGCCATTCCATGATGTATTCCGTGAAAAAAAACTATATAATGTAAAACATAATAAAGCGGTTGCAAATGTAAATGCATCTGTTTACAGATATAAACACACAACCATCCAAACCACAGATGCAAATACACAAGAGATGCAACCCAAGGTATACGACTGATAAGATGTAATTAATTACATCAATTCACATATATATATATAATATTATATATATAACTAATATTATATATATACATATATTATGGACTCTTTACGTAACAACTCTGCATTTGTTTTCATATGTTTTTGCAACCTCTGGTTTGCGCAAACGTTGAGTTTTGGGAGATGATTTCCTGGCGTCAATTGATCCTTTCTGCCATGCCGAGTAAAAAACAAAAATCTGAACCCAGGATGTAGCAAATGATTCTTGAAAATTACATCATAATTTCAAGATGTTTCAAGATGTTCATCTTTTTCCTTGGTTCTTTCACCCCGTGCGAACCAAAAAAAACGTCAATTTTTTTCGCTTTGTCAAACGTTCCTGGATAGCCAAAGTACCAAGGTATGTGGCTTGGGTTTGTCCCAGCATAGGGTACCCGCCAAAGTCTCATGCAGTAAATTGGGATTAAAATGTTTGGCGCAACCGATGTATCATCTTGAATTGAATATATCATGATTGACTTGATGGGTATATGCCAACTCAAGTTCCTTTTTACAAATCAATGATACCCAAATTAGAAAAAGTTTTTAATGGCTTATATTTATATCCATTATTTCATAACCCATTATTTTGAAAAACACGTGATATTTTGAAACTGATATGGTAAACTAAATCCATTGTATGGGAGTTTCACCAGAATGGGGGGTACCCCCAGTTATCATCCATTTTCATAGAAATGTCCGTAATTTTCCACGAACCATCCAGCTATTGGGGTACCTCCATGGATCACCATCATTATTCCGTTTAATAAATCCATCCCATTATTCACCATTGTCAACCCATTGTTAAACCATTAAATCACCATGAAATCACCATTTATAGTGGTTAAATCTCCGTTTTTCCTAGGGTTTTCCTAGGGAATCACCATTAAATGGATCAAACCATATCATGCCCAAGAAAATTCCCACGCTCTCCTCCTTCGGAAGATGTGGCCGCCAGGGACCAGGCTGCCAAGGGCTGGCCAGATCCTGATTACTTGGGGACTATAGTTACACACATGTCGCATACTAGTTACACAATGTTACACACATGTCTGATATACGACCATTAAAATAAAACCTAGAATTGGGGATGATAAAAATCGTAAATTTAATAAGGATTTGATGTCGGTTTCACTGGCATTCTGATGGGAGTAAAGAACCAATCACGGGGGTAAGGCTCAAATGCATCCAAGTGCTATAAACCTAAAATTTGTGGATAGTTATGTGGTTCATGTGGTTGGGAGACTCTGATTATAAAACATGAAAAACAGCTATGAAAATAAGGACTATGGATGCATCAGGTTTATAGTCAATCCCAATGCATGACCCCAACCGTTCTAGTTGGTGGTTTCGACTCCTGGAAATAGATTGGAAAGAATAAAAACAAAACATGCAGGGATATTATAATTATATATGCACCATTTCTACACCCATGTACACCCCATTTCTGGGTTTGCCACATTACTAGCCATCGGGTCATTGGGTTGATCTAAGGGGAAGTCTGCAGGAAACATCAGCATTTGATCGTTTTTCCACGATTTCTTTCTTCTCAGTGAGTGTACAATTTTGCTGCAAGCGTTCCATTCATCCGGTTCGCAGATGGCTAAAATCCATTTACAAACCTTAAAAGGAACATAAACAAAAATAGATCATAAAGTAAGAATTACGTATCTGCGCGACGGTCAAGACTCATTGCGTGTGGTGAAGTCATGACATTGCTTCCAAGGACACGCTATCGCTAGACACAGTCCCAGCACCATTTTGCATTGAAGTGAGATTTGCAAAGCCAAAGGAATCTTCCAGTACGAACATCTACGAGCTGCGATACTTCCGTACAAGGAAAGGCAGAAAGGAAAAAGGAAAGAGAAAAAGCAAGAAAAAGGAAGAGGAAAGGGAAAGAAAGAAAGATGGAAGAGAGGAAAGGGAAAAAGAGGTAAAGGATGGTAAAGGGAGAAAAGAGGAGGAAAGGAAGAAAAGAGGAAGAGGAAAGAAAAGAAAATAAAGAGGGGAAAAAAGAGGAAGAAAAGAAAGCAAAAAACAGGAGAGAAAGAGGAAAGAAAGAGGAAGTAGTGTCTCTCATTCAGGAAGAGGACAATAATGGGAAAATAATATAGGAAAGGAAAAGAAACGAGGAAAGGGTCTGCCTTGGGTTGGGGTAACAAAAAGAGCTTTCCCCAGAGTATTGCCAAGCCATCGCTAGGGGTATCGCTAATTCGCCTCTTGCGCCTGCGGGATGGTAGCTGTCGCCATGTGTTTTTCTGATTGAGCTCTCAGCCATTTTGTGGGGTTCCTGCCCTGCCGTTCAAAGTTTTCACTACATGTCATGTGAAGTTTCTTTGTAATTATCAAGTTTCAAGAACCCATATGTGCTTTTTGAAATGTTTATTACTTACGTATATTCATATAATATATAATATAAATATGCATATGTGCACTGGTTAGTGGTCAAACAAAAATGCTCGTCAGTGTTAGTTGGGATCATCCAAAATTACCGTAGCTCAAGTGTTCCCCTGCTTCACTAAGCCCCTGCGAATCTGGGCTTCCAAACTGCCAGACCTGGCACCTCCATTTCACCAAACCTGGGAGAATGAGAATCGAAACAAGTCCACCGTGCTGCAAATCACCATGCACTGGGGGTCAATGTGGGCCTCGACTTTCAGCCTCGAAATTGAAAACAACAAAAATTGCTAAAATGGTCCAACACTTGCTTGAACTATGGGGTGAAGTACCTCTTTTGTATCATGTGTGCAGCTACTCAAAGAGTCGTTCTCTGGCCAGCTGTGTCTGGTTTTGCCGCAGTGCAGTGCCTCTTACCATAACATGGCATATGGCTGCTTTGAGGATTAAACCTACCCATACAGCATATGTTGAGGATTAAATGAGTAATGTTTACATGATTGGTCATTCTTAGTATTAGGCCATCCAATTTTTTGGGGCGAATGATTTTGAGCAATACCCGAACAATTATATACCCTCCAGTAATTAAACATGGCAATGGACAATCCACCCATTGATAGAGGATTTTCACACTAAAACCTGCATTTCTATACTATTTATAGGGGATTCCCATTGCTAGCTTGAGGCCTAAAAACCAGCCATTATCCTTCCGGCTGAGCACTGCACAGCTCGCGGTGCGGAGGCACCGGCAGGTTCGAGCCCAAACAGGAGCTGTGGATGGGACATGGGGATGGATGGTTGACCTACCCCTCTGAAGATATAAGTTCGTCAGTTGGGACTATGACATTCCCAACTGAATGGAACAATAAAATTCATGTTCCAAACCGGCAACCGGTTATAATATGCAGATTGAACTGATATGTTGAGACTAAACAGCAACAACACAAGCAAAACTCGCGATTTCACCAGCGAAAAGTGAGGAGATTGGTCAGTTTTGACAGGCAAAACACAGGGATTTAAGAGACAATCAACAATGGAGAGTTAACGAGAAAGAACTTGGGACCTCATCAGAAACTGGGAGGTGGAATGTTTTGGAAGAAAACTGGGGATGGCTCGCAAACATCTGGCCATTTAACATCATTTAACCAAGAAAAAACGTGGGGAGGTTGACACGAGAATCAGGAGCAATTGCCAAAAATTGGGCATGAAAGCGGTAGAACTCGGGAGAATCAATCAAAATGGCGAAGCAACAAAAACATATTAATAGAATCGATAGGTTGGATCATATTATATATAATATTAATATTGATTGTGTGTGATTTACATTGATTTACTCTTGCAATCTCTGCCAATGATATGCTGGAAACCTATCGGATTCTGCGACATTGGCCTTGCCAAGGGCGCATTAGGGGCGAGCAAGTTGCATCTTCACTGGGTGACAATGGGATTATGCTGTCTTTCCACGGATGTCTTGTCAACCATCGAAACCAGCGAATAGGCCCAAGCGCTAGACCACGCACTATAAATCGCTTCCAACCTATAGGGTTCCAATAAAATTCTGAACGGGTTGGTTTAGTCTGGACATGTCTGGACCATTTCACATAGATCGCATCCGTGCATTTGACTTGTTTTGACATCAAAGTCCCAGATTCTCCATGTATGGCAAAACCTTTATCAACATTTATATATATATAATATATGTATATATATATATATTATTATATATATTATATATATATACACCACAAAAATGACCCGAGTGTACATACATATGCCATACATGGAGATATTCACCCACCCCCTCCCAAGATGACCCCCCTCAATCAACCTTAGTGACTTAGTGGTGGTTATCATCTTAGTGGTATTCAAAGTTCCCCCCTTTTCATGGGTATGAATACCGCCAAGGTATATTAAAGGTTTATGAACTACCATTGATAATATACCGTGAATGGTGGCACCTTGAAAAAAAAATAAATCAAACATAATCTAAAATAGTAGAACTACCCAACCATTGATAATGGTGAATACATGGTTAATACATGTTGATACACATTAGTATACTGGATAAAATACCTATTCGTGGTTTCTGGTCGTTCATAACCCCTAAAAAGTCAACCCGGAAGTGTGCACTTCGTCGGCCTGTAGATTCCGCGGCCTTGCCGGCTTGGGAGCTACGACTCGCGACGAGGAAGGACTGTTTGTCTACATTTGAAAGCAGAAAATAAAATTAACAATGCTGGGAATAATATTGGAAACTATATGAAAAATATCAACAATAATTGTGGAAACTATCGAACTATTGGAAACAATGTTCTATATTGAAAACTATATGAACATATATGAACAATATTTGAACAAATAACCTGCTAATACATGTTGGAAATGGACATTCAATGCAGTGGTGATGCATGCCGATTAACTATTGATGTTACGGAGAGAAACGGGGATAGCACCAGCGAAGCCGATGTTCTGCGATCTCCGAGCTACGAGCAGCTACAATCGTCGTAAGAGATGTCACGCCCGGTAGACGATCTTCAACGTGTTGATATATTGGAGAGATCTTAAGAGATACTCTCTGGCAAACTAACATAACTCTTGAAAATCACCACTTTTAATGGGTAAACTGGGCCATGGCTTCCATAGCTATGTCAGCCATTACCAGAGGGTAAAATCCATCCAGGACCTACGTCCATTGGAGCCGTTTCCTGTAGATCCCGCCAACCAAATACCTAGTAAATTCTCATCATCCCACGTACTAGGACGCAAGTCCAAAAATTCAACATGTTTATATATATATATCATATTATACCACCAATTATCTGGCAGTTTCATTTCCAGCTGGGTTTATCTAAAAACTACGATCGCTGTTCCATGATTTTCAATAGAATCCTACTAATTAATTATAGGCAAAATCATGCTAAGCTGCTAAATCACTGATTCAACTGCCTGTTCTATCGTTTTTTTGGGTGGTCTTACGAAATACCCAAGGGGAACCCCCCCAGGTTAGCATCACTGTCCACTCCGCCAAGGCGTACCGTTTCCGTAGATTCCGCACGGCGCTGGGGCTGATCACCTCGAAAATGTCCTGCGCAGATTCCATTAGCCCAGCGCAGAAAACACGGGAGATTCGTTGGGTGGAAAATGAAAGGTGTTAACATGTGTTACCCTCTGGTAAACTAACATAGCTATGGAAAATCACAATTTTTAATGGGAAAATCCACTATAAATGGCCATTTTCAATAGCTATGTTAAATTACCAGAGGGTAACCATCTGGGAATAACAATGGAATAACATTAATGAACAATAAATCATTGGATTGGTTTAAAGGGAAAATCTTCACCGGATGGTTTTTGACAAATATATGAGGCTTTCCTGAAAAAATGTTCCCTTAAATCAATCCAATGACAACTACATTGATATAATGGGACTTAAATGGACTGTCATGGGAAACTATCATAGTCATATGGAGGTTTGCTAAGTCATGGGGATACCCCCAAATCAAGTCATCCGTAAACCATCCAGGTATTGGGGTACCACCATTGGAAACCCCCATATGGGAATACGATGGAATAAGATATAAAAAATAAGAATTGATATCATGGCAATTAATCAAAGTGACTTAGTCATATACGGGAATTGATAATGTTTTTTTTGTTGAGAAAAATGATAACCATTGTAACCGTTACAATGCTTTTGTTCCAAATTAAATGTTAAATAACCAGTGGTTCGATTAAAGTATTGAGAATGTTTTTTTTTTACAATGGTTTTTATTGTCATGAACAATTATGATATAATGGCCTGCATGTTTTGCTACAAAAAACAATATATCATGATATAGTCCGATGTTTTAATTCAATCCAATAGTATCCAATAGTAAATAGAGACAGCCAGCGATTTCTAGTGATGGGTAAGCTGCCTTATGTAGGTCCACTAGGACCCTGTTCTTCAATATCTTTGGGCCATAGAGAAGTGATAAACACTAGATTTGGAGTCAAGCAAGGCTCAAAAACACGTTTTTGGAAATCCCAAGAAAGACCCTCAAGTCATCATCACCTCCTTTTAAGAATGTGAAGATCACAGAGTACGCCCCTAAGATTCCCTAAGAGCTAGGCATGGGCATATCCCAATCAATCACAGGTAACATGATATACCTGGGAACGGGGTCAACAAACGACACCCAAAGCAATCTGACAGACCAGTTGCGGGTGGTATTAACTATGAATGAGGTATGGTCACCGACAGAATTATGGAAAAAAAAACGTTCAACTTAGACAGGCGGCGCCTGCGTCCGATTTTTCCATAATTGGATTTTTCCCATAAGGGTTCAAAATATCCCGGAAGTGATCCGAACCTTTTTTTTTTCCATAATTCGTGGAGGTGGCCATTATTTCCATAATTGATTTTTCCTGTGAAATCAGGGGGCTAGGGCAGACTGACCGGTTTTTCCATAATTATTTTTTCCATAATTATTTTTTCCATAATTAATGTTTGGGGCTCCACCTGTTGGACATGTCATGGATCCACAATTCAAACCCGTTTTTTTTGGGGTTATGGAA
>Ga0126342_10004994_pt1 | contig 22947 bp, 20 predicted proteins | sample Cyp1metagenome_FD_92528 | JGI IMG/M metagenome (GOLD analysis project Ga0126342, IMG submission 92528) | Coral microbial communities from Lord Howe Island, Old Settlement Bay, Australia - Cyphastrea 1 metagenome | ecosystem: Host-associated > Invertebrates > Cnidaria > Coral ...
GAGGAGGAGGAGGAGGAAAACGACGCGATGACAATGATGGTTTTGATCTGCGAATTTCCTTGGAATTCTAACGAATTCAACTAAAATGCCTTTGCCAACTAGGGGGCAGATTCCAAGGCCGGCCTCATCATCCACTGCTGACTCCAAGCGATTCTCAGAGCTGGCCTGCAGGGATATTATGGTGTGCAAGAGGTCTTCTATGGCCGCTACTAGCCCTGTATCTGCCAAGGCAAATAATATGCAATTATTAGGCGACTAATCACCCTCGACATGCCCAAAAAGTCTTTCAATTTCTCTCAAGTCGCTGCGAAATGTCAGGAGGAACATCCTTCTGCGTGTCGTCCTTTACAACATGAGCAAATTCATATGTCTGATGTTGGCGATGGAAACAGTATCCAAAACTGTGTCTGCCATGTCTCAAATAAAATTCAGAGAGAGCTCAAGAAATGGAACCATTGCACTCTCCAGCAGTAGCGGAAATCGCGGTGCGGTCGTTGCGCTTCGGCCTTCGACCCGCTTTTGCTGAGCTGCAGCAGAATGTAGCACAGCAGCCTCGTGGCACCAGTGCTCTGCTTTGTGAGGACTGGTTCCTCCGTGGGTTTGTGACTGAGATATACTAAGATAATACTAAGATAACCCCGCAACCCTGACATCTCAGGAGAATCATGCAATGTAGAACTACTCCTCTCAGAGTTTGACAGTAAAACGGCAAAGGTCCAAAAGTCGATCCTCAGCGTCTCACCGATGCGCGGTCAGTGATCAACCCACTGGTACTGAAGTGAATTTTCCGAAGCTTCACTGATGAGAATTCGGCTCAGCTTGCTACTTACACAACCCAGCGCAAGTGATCCTCATCGAGTGCAGGATGGTTACAGGATCAGTTAGAGAGTAGGTGCCCAGCTTCAAAGCTGCAGGCTTGCGGACCAATCGCACGGTCCCACCGATTTCTCTCCAAGCGTCGCTGCGATCCACTGCGTCGCCTGCTGTAAAAGAGCCATCGTGGCACGCGCCCCGGCGACGTGAAATGAATGCAGCTGCCTGATGCCAAGTTAAAACATGAAACTGGAGGACAGCATTGACATAAGATTTACATCAAGTCTCTCAACTGCTGCACCCTTTGAATGGGATCCTGAGTTGCTTTGGAATTGGCGCTGTTGAAGCGAGCCATTTGTAGGGGTCGGAAGCTGGAAATCAAAAGGCCGACACATGTATTCATGTTTTTAAGCCGCCAAACGATCAGCAGAGTATTTGCACTGTGCTCTTGCCATGACCTAAGGTGGCTAGAGAGCCAAAGATGCCTGAAATTCAGGAGTTTGGTTTCAATCACGTGCAACACATGGGTGCCTCAGACATTCCAGGAAAGTCACTACACTCCTGTCAGAAAACGATTATATAAGAGGCCTTGGGCATCTTCATGTCAGATAGTGTAAAAGCTACAAGCAATCATTTGTGAAACCTTCTACATCATCGGCAAACTTTTCAACACAGGCCCATTTGCTTTCTAGACTTCGCTTGATGACCCAAGGCAAACAAAAATTGTTTATAGTCTAGCAAGCTCCCCTGTTCCCAGGGGCATCACACATCTTTTCACACAATGAAATCCGCGCAGGGTCAAGCACCTGAGAGGATTCGTGCGGCTAGCAGCAGTCAAGACTGCCAGACAGGTTCAATAGGCACTAAGAATCAGATGTCGCAAGCCGCTCTGGGCTTCATGGTTCATGTTTTCTGAAGACGGAAGCCACATATGTCAGCTGGACACGGCCCCACACCACTTCGCTACCCATGACACTACAAAAAGATATACTGGTGCTGCCAACAAGCGTTCCGGTCCTTTCCTCTAAAACCAGCACTACCTTTCAACTATGTTGATCAGATTTCATTACAGAAAACTGCTTATCATCAAGGCCCTATCCATAGGATAAACATCAAAGGGGCTCAACCGAGCATGCCCACCTGGTGCAGCCTTCAACAAATGTTTCTCCAAATATCTGGCCACTCCATCCGCCTGGCTCAAAATGATTGAAGATTCCAAGCCCTCCTAACAAAAAATTACGCTTCGGAGTAGAAATGATCATGTTGAGCCAGCCAGGCCTGCATACGGTTGGTACATGTTGGTACATGTTGGTAGAATCTACTTTCACAGACGTACTTGCTGCCATTGCTTTGACAGGCCTCATTGGAGAAATCGGTGATGTCTTTGCCTCATTTTCGCGAGAGCACTTCGGGTTAGATCCACACTGGGATGTCTGTATATATGATTGTATGTATGTATATATATATATATATATATACGTATACACGTGTGTGTGATGTGATATGCAGAAGGGCAATGCCAAACTGCCAAGACATGGTGAGCAAATGAGATCTTCATCTAAAGTGTCAATATCGTTAAGGTTTAGGACTGCAATGACAAAAGGGGTGGCTTTTCGGCTATATCTCAAATAAGATTTCCCATGACAAAATGGAATGACTTGTTGTTGATCTGCGAAGGCTTTCATCTTCTACTGACCTTTTCTCTTGCTACCCGCTACCCTTATATGGGAACCAAAGTCAAGTTTATTTTTGGAACTCTGCGATTCCTTCAGATGCGTTCGAACCATGCTCCAGCTCAACTACTGCCTGACAAACTGAGTTTGTCCACCAATGCCATTCAAAGCGGGCAAATGATTGGCCATACGAACTCCCCAACCTGAAAAGCGGTTGATGAATCGGGGTAGCATCCACCAGAAATCATGAAAATCGAGTCTAACACATGGCAACCTCTTTGCAAGGCTAGACTGCCATTGGAAAATTTTCACCAGTTTCTCAATGAAAATTGAAAGACAACCAGCGGCACACCTCTGGGGCACCTCACCGACCTCGGACAACATGCGGACGTCATTCAAATCGTCCCCAAAGGCCCAGACCTTCGAAACGCGAGGAAACCATGGCAGTCAAGGAGTCAAAACCCATTGGAATCCCCACGATTTTCACAGCAAAATAGCTGGAATTCTTGATAATTCATGGATGTTTATGATGTTCATCCTCGAAAATATCTCAAAATATGTGTTATTTCATAGGTTTTGATTCAACCCCACATGGGTCATGGCTGATGGAAACTTTGTCCTACCTGGATGCCCGCCTGGTCCAAGGGAATGCCTGCAACCTGGCTGAGAACTTGCTTCAACACACTGTGAACATCGCCAATGCAAAAAAGCGTAGCATGGAATCAGTGCTCACTGTAGGATGCTCTGTCTGTTTACACACCAAGGCCCAGATTCCAGATGATGCCAGGTGTTTCAGGCAAGTGGGTCGGAGTTCCATGGCAAATTGTGGAGCGGTAACAATCCCAAAACACCAAATTTGGTGTTGACCGCACCTGGCATAGCTCTCTCAAGCCATCAGCTTTGTTGACCCGAGAACTTTGCACCTGTCGACCAGCCATGGGTCTTAATGAAGTTTCCATGGATCTGTCAAATGCCCAGCAAAATACTGCAGGGCGCAAGGACTTCACTGCTAATTCATCGAATTTTGTTATGATTATTGTTCTTACAACTATTATCATTATAGTTATCATTATTGTTGTCGTTATTGTTATTCGTATTTTCATTGTTATAGTTATTGTTATTATTTTTGTTTGCTATTGTTATTGCCATCGTCATCGTCATCGTCGTCGTCGTCCTCATCATCATCATCATCAACATCATCATCATCATCATCCTTTTCAAACCAAATACGTTCCCAACAAGCTGCACCTCACAGCAGTTGTGCCTGGGAGCCAACTTTCCGTGCTTCGTGATTGCAAAAAGACTAACCGCTACGTATGGCTGAAATCTGGATAAGCGCATTATGTTTCGATGTATCGCGGTGTCTGATGTGTTCGTTGCTTTGAAAAACAAACGAGAAATGGTATACTTATATAGTTGGTTTTGCAAAAGTTTTGCTGCAATACATTCTCTAAATTCTTAATACAAGACTTCAGCAATACATTGTTTCAACGCTGGCATGTCTTCATATTCCAATGATACTTGCACTTGAAAATAAATGTGAGAACCAATGTGAATCATCTGGGTCCCGGGCATCTTTGGCAGCAGCTGCTTGATCTCTCGAACTTCCCAAGCGTCTCCGACACAAGCCTGGCTCCAAATCCTTCCAACCTACCTGGGTCACCGGACAAAACATGAAACTAGACTACTGGTAGTTCACTCTCTAGACATTTGGGGCTCAGGGGTTCAATATAAAATATAGTTGTGATATGATTTAATAGTTATATCTATATATGTGTGATAAAAAACTGAATGGTGACCATTCACAGTCACATCATCCCGAGTACACATTTTGCCTCAAAATCAAACACCTTTGGAACGATGCCACAGAACATGATCGATCGCAGATGTCACGTTTCTTGGTTGAATGATGGCTACTGTATTTACATACGTCCGTGGATTTAAGATGATTTCATGCCCCAGGCCCTATAATTACATATATATACATATATATATATATATATATATCCGCCGACCCCTGCCGTCACCAAGGCAGGGGCGGCGCCTGGAACCACCACAGGTGTGGAACTTGTTTTTGTCGGCTTGCCTTCAAACCCTTACAACGCTCCGCGGCAGCTTGCGCCAGGCGCTCCATAGCCATCTGTTGTTAGGGCGCTCAAGCCTGCCGTTTGCCACCGCACAGCCCGCCCCTTGTTAGGACGGCCATGCTTCTGCAAATTGAAGGCTCCACCCGCTTTGGGCTTTCGCCACTGCGTCACCTTTTTCACCCATAGCTGTTTCCTGCAGCATTGCTTTATGAGAACTGCTACTACCATGACCCCCACTCAGCAATTACCATCTTAGATCATCATGAGTTTCGCACTTCTACCACGTGCAGAAACTTTTGCAGTTTGTGGAGATCCTATAAATTCTACAATGCCCTCTCTCCGGAAAGATGCCGAAACACATGGGGCTCACAAAGCTGATGTTCAGTTGTCACCAAGTCTCTGAACGGCATATCCTATTTGCTTTTCCCCTCTACCAAACAGCAAGGAAAAAAAACAATCGTCCTGCGTCACACAACGCACCGGAACCAAGACGCACGTTCTGGAACGTGCCGCAAAACAAACGCAACTTACTGCAACAAGATGCTTCGGTCAACACACAACATCCTAAATCCTTGGGCTCACGTATACCAACAATCATCATATATACCCTTGAAACGACGGCCCAACAAGTATCAGCAACATGAGCCCGGCCTAACAACAATGTTGGCCCATGGTCAATGATGCTTAATGATGGTCCATTGGCGTGCCCATGCGTTCTTTGGCATGATTATTTGACAATATGGGACCTGCGCCGTGACACCGTACCCACTCACAGTTAATGATGGTTTATGATGGTTACTGATGGTCAATGATTCATGACTGTCAATGATGGATCATGATGGCTAATGATGGTTATACATGGTAAATGATGGCTATATCATGATGGCTTCTCGTGATCTTTAGCGATGCTTCATGATGGTTATAAACAATGCACACGACACTTTCACCCCCCTCCTTTTCGCACTCCTTTTTATGCAAAAAAGGCACCCAAAAGGAGTGCATGCCCCAGATCCATTTCAACCAGCCAGACATGAACGGGTCAACACACAAAACTAAAAATGCACATCACATACATGAGGCTGGTGCCTACACAAACTACTGCCTTCACTACCAATCATCCACAGCACGGCAAAACAACACAAATGCCATTCCTGCCGTTGTTTTTGCACATCTATTTCTAATACTTGCCCCAATCCTCCGGCCGCACATGGCAAGGCACGTCCATGGCTTTCTGCGAGCCAACCGCAATCTGTGTAAAGCTTGAAGTGGCTGACAGCAATGCACGCAACCAGGCACTGCACAAAAGACATGACCACGGTTCTGCCTCTGCAACACCCTGGTGTACCAATGTTTCGGAAGTGAAAGGCATCGCAGGAATGAGGAGTAAGGTGCCATCTTCATAATTTTGGGCTGATGGATTGTTGCTACCATTCCAAACTTAACCATATATTGTCATGTATCAATGACTCATGATTACTGATAACCCCATGAATTACCACCTGACTACTCATTAGTGGAGGTTCTGGCGCAGTGATTGCTGGTGCAACATGACACATCAAAATGCTGCTTATAATAACCCGTATGCTCTAATCGTCGAGCGATACCAACGATGGATGAGGAGAGGACTGATATGGTTGACCATTGCTCATTCTTGATCATGTATAGTACAAAACAATGATCGTTTTGAGCCTGGATACCCTGGTCGCCTCGTACCATATCCGCCCCGTCCGGGCATGCTCTGACGCCACTCTTCAACAGTCATGATGGGACACCACCCTCTGACACTGCTTCGTGTCTTTCTGCGACCGTGACAACAAAACATCCGGGCCAACTCTCACAAAGACCCATACCGAGACACAGATGCGACCTCCGCTTTCATCCCCTCAGATGGCAGGTATACCCGAGCGCCATGGCTGTACAAGCAAACGCGCTCACGCTCCGACATTATTGACATTTGTTCTGTCCCGTGAAGTTCATATGTCCTGTTGAGCAAGGCAACCATGCCAAACAAATGTTGTTGAGATGTGTGTCACACACCACATAGCCTTGGAGGTTGACTAAAAACCCGATATAGACTGGGTAGCATGGGCACAACCCCACTACCATGCATGTGAATGCCAAAACAAATCAAACACATTGCTTCCGTGCTCGAACCATCGCCAAAGATTGGCACAGACGTCTGCCTCCCGCCAAGCGCTGGAGAACCGACATGGCACGTTGCCGGCAAACCCTTCCACACATTCCTTCCACACAGCAACCAATCATTCCACAGACAATTGCATTCCGAATTTTCCATTCCCAAACTCTCAGCTGAAATTTTGCTGTCTCTTTAGCCATTGCTCCCTGACTCAACAGCGGATTACGCTACACCCGCTGTCTCGAAGAATTGAAAGGACATGGGAGACATGCACAAGAAGACTGTCGTCGACACCATTTTTGAGCCCCACAGATCTGCGGGCTATGAATTTGGAGCGCGAAAAAGATCCAGACCGCCTTCTGCCCCCCCCCCTCCGGGGGGGTCGGCGGCACTAGGGCGGTAGCCATATATATATTATATATATATATATATATATATTATAGATATATATATATATATATACATATATGTACACCACAGTCCACGCCAGTGGTTGGTTATCCACCCATCCATGCCCAACAGCCACAATGGGGGGCTGAGTTATAAAGAGTCTCACAGCTATATAAACAACAACATCATCTTCATGCATCTTCTATCATCGATGACGAAACAGATCGAACCTGCATATAGCTATCCACAAAAAGATTGAAAGTAAATTTCCAAGAAAGTAGAGACGAATTACCAAAGGTACCTTTCTTACTCTAATAATCCTCAGCTTCCATCATCACCTTGTCGATCCATCGCTTCATTATAGGAGAACCGTTGGAAGCCGCACCTGCCTTCACCTCCTTCATGGCTTCCGCAAAGTCCAGGGCCTCTGGCCTTGAATGGTAGCCACCCTGGGCTGAAAGTGACTTGAAAATAGGTTGGGAGCATACCCCAAATCCCTGCAACACCTCAAAAGCAAACCGTTCATAAACCCTCTTACCATGGCATGGGGTATGCTCCAGGGGTCTATTGGATTTGTCTTGGAACTGGTTTTCAATAAGGATTGAAAGGATTGAAATACATGGAAATGACTTCTTGTTGCCATTAGAATGTCTTTGTGTGTGCTCTTTTTCATGGCATTGAGAGGCTGATAGATTATCGAGTGGCTAGCGATTTAATGTTTCACAAGCACTGACCTTCTTACCACCAAGAATCTCCGTCCAAGGAAAGCATTAGGACCCGGTTTCGGCTGTCACTGGTTTCGAGACACCATTTCGCGCAGCCGCTCCTGGGGTACTGGCAGATGCAGATAGGTCTTTGCACATTTGTAGCCCTTTGCAATCTCCTGAACCTGAAGAGAGGGAAAGACCTAGCATCATGCATTGTGCATGCACTGGGCATTGGCCATGCATTGGGCATGGATCTTTCCAGAACAGCGCCTCTGCTATGCAACTCTTTTCTACAGAAGATTTAGCCAGCGCACATCCATCCAACTGATACATGATACATACTCCGTAGCCTCTGAACCTCAACACTTCCATGACATGGCACTGCTTCTTGAACTGCTGAGCAAAATCTTGGAGGCTGCAAAAGTACCATGATCTTACAGAATTCCAAGTGCAAGGCCTAAGTCCTGTATATTGATGTTATCTGAGCATGCAGCCACATCAGGAACTTTTCTCCTGAACGTGGCAGATTGAGAAGACTCAGCCTATGGCCTATGGTTTAGTCAATCGCCCAAGGTCCCGACCCAGCATCGAAACTGAACGACTGAAGCAGTCATGGCATTTCTGCAAAAAAATACCTTCCAGGACTGAGACCTTGCTGCGCTTCAGCGGCTACTCAGCTAAAAACTGAAACATCCAAAATGTGCTCCGTTGACGTCAATGGAGCTGGCCCCCTCCTGAAAATCTTCTCCGCTGGCCCTTTGGAAATCTCGTCCTGCAGGGCAAACCACCTCTGAGTGGCACCGAAATCTATCGGATGGCCACTTCAGAATGAGACTGGTTCAATTCTGTGCACATTACAGCATTCTAGTACTTGTACGTATTTGTCCCAAAAGACCGACATACTTTAGATAAGATGGTCATATAAGACGGTCATTAAAAACAACATGTTCTTCCAGGTGTGTCTGGATTGATGGTATTGCACATTGTCGACAAATTGTCGTCACCATCGTCACCATTGTCATCCATTCACCAGCTGGTCCTGTAGCCAGGGATGCTTCTCCTCCAGCAGACCACCCTCAGCTGTGAGCTGCGCGAAGCAGGCAGATGGCATCTTCTCCTGCAGAGACTCAGGCGGTAGAGGTTCTTACACCTCACATCTGCGTGTCAGAAGAGTACAAGCTTGGGAACCCCAAAGGGAACCTCTTGGTGTTGCATGCCGTAATCGCCCGAGATCGCGCGGATTCAGGCAAAGAATGAAAGTCCATTGAAACACCAGAGGAGCAGTGGAAGAGGAAGTTTACCTTTCTGGAGCCCAGAACAGATCAGCAGCAACGTTTGCGTGTGTCTGAAAATGGCGTATACCCCCCAACTCCCCCAACTTCGGGAAAATGATGATAAACCATATATGGGATTTGTGAGTACCTTGTTCTTAGACAAACCCATTTGCTTCAATTTCAAGACGATCGCTGCTCCTGAATGCGGTGTAAGACACCAGCCACCTCGCTGCCGTCGAGCCAAGTTTCCCAGACTGCAGTGCCATCTGCAATCCTTGCCACTGCAGCACTTAGATAAGTCAGTTGAGAAGTCGCAAAATGACACCATCAAAGTGTTGCACGATATTCAGGAAGATGTTTGGTCAATTTTTTGATTGCTTGATTAAAATCTCCCATTCAAACCATTTCCCTGTCCTGACAGCTCTAGCCCCATTCTCCGTGAGCACATACTGGCTCATGCCAGCCTTTTCCAGTGTGGCCCGTGCCTAGCGTGGAATCTTTCTACTGGAAAACATCTGCACCAAAGTGATACCACAAAGATTAAACTGTCAAAAGAATTGGTCTTAGAGACTTGATGTTGGTAAAGAACAAGAGCCTCGTTCGGCAACTGTGCCAGATTTATCCATCAGGCAAGCACAAATATCTCGTCGACGAGCATACCAAACATGGTTAAGGCTTCAAGTGCTGATCGATACTGTGATCACATTTGAAGCCAACAACAAGAGACCGGTGTGGCTCAGAAACTGATCTTTGAATGTCAGGAAAGTCATGCCATGTCTTATTCGACTGTTCTCAACAGGCTTAACAACAAAGAAACCCTTTGCTCAGCCTGGTTCATGACATTGAGGGAGATTTGGATTGAAAGCCGAATGGAAAAAAAACTGCTGTCCTATCTCCAAAGTCGTGATGTTTGACTGCACGCCAAGGTTGGGAAAAGATCTCAGGTACAGAAAACGACCTGTTCCAAGCAGCTCCCCCTTTTTGACTCACTTCCATGGCGCTTGAAGATGCGCAGCTCATTGAGAGGAGCGGCACCACGACTGATTCGGAGATCACCTGCCCAGCTTTGCAACCCAACAGCAGCAGGGGATTTCGTTCCGACTGTTCCGCAACCAAAACGATGCACTCCCAGACCTTGAAACCCAAGAAGCACCACATCAATGAAAATAGAGGATGCCTCAAAATGACCATTTTCATGGTGGAGATATTTTGTTTTGAACCAATTTTTTGGGGTAATTATCCTATTTTGGGGTACCCATCTTCGTTACAACGCGGTGACGCCTTGTAACACGGTGGTGTCAAAGCGCCCAGCGCCCAGCTGCGCTGCTGAGCCCAAAGGCAATGGATAGCTGCTGCTTCGAGGGATCAACGAGGCCAAGCCCTGCCGGCGGTGGGTTGAGACGTGGTTGGTTGGTTGGTTGGTTGGCTGGTTGATAAGTCTGTGGATAAGTCTATGGATAGGTTGAGTTGATGGGGGGTGACAATTTGAGTTGACAAGTGGGTTGATGATCTCGGTTAAGAAGTCGCTTGATAATTTCATTTGGTATTTGGTTTGATTATGTTGTTTATTTGTTGACGGTCCAGAAGGACCATCAAAATAAGTTACTCACCTCACCCACGCTGAACAATTACTGTGCTGATGATCTGAAAGCAAAGCCACCTCCATGGATGGGCCCTCCAAACTTCGATCCAATCTGTCCTGGGCAGCGAGTGTGCTTCATTCCACCTTGGATTTTTCCTACAAAGAGACAGCTGCACAAGGAACTTCCTCAAAACAGTGAGTTTCAAGTTTAGAGAAATCTATTTCAGGGTTCCACCATGGACATTTTCCAACATGATCCTTGATACGTACCTGGCCTGATCCTCAGGTGGTTCCTTGTGTTGTTTCAAGCGGATGGAGTCTCAGCTGTGTTTGAGGCCTTCTGAACCTAACATGTCGGTCAATCACCAAGGTTCGCAGTTTCACAAATGTATGTGTAAAATCACGACAAATCTAATGATCAACTGGGAGAAATGTGATTGCCAAATGTGCTATGGCCAAACATGGTATAGAGCTTCTGGTCATCCCATCATTAGGGGTTCCTTATAATGGCTATTTTAACCCCATAATATGAATGGGGGATTACCATCCCCGCTCCAAGCCATCGCAGCCGTGTCTCCAGCACAATGCGCAGTCGCGACTGGCCGTACGCTTCGAAGCTATGGTCCAAACGCAGGACGATGCGGGCCGCCTCACCGAATCAAAAACCACTGGTGACCCAGGTCTCCTGGAAACATCATGTGAATCATGTGGGTTTGTTATGAAACATTTGCCGGCCTGCCGGCGTGTCTTCTTCGTTTCGTCTTGATCTTTCCTTACGTTGTGGTGGGCTCAACTCTGCCCAGGCCTCGCTCAACACCGGCTTAGTTTTGCACATCTTACTGTCATTTCGATGGTTGTTTCCCTTCTTTTTGTTGTGTTTGCCATCGGTTTGCTCCATCGCTTCTTATATCCAATACTGGCCAATACTTGATCCACTGGCTTTTGTGCCGAACACCTCTTACACGCATAAGCTTTCCAAATATGGCCTTTTCCAAACCAATATGGCCTTTTCCAAAACCCTGGTTTACACACATGCTTTGGTTTAAACTTAAACCGTGGTTTGAACAAAACCAATGTTTTTGCGTCTAAACCATCTTTTCCACAAACACAATTTTTTTTTACACAAAAACCATGTTCTTGCTGGGCCTGTGCACGGGCTGTTTGCAGCCTACAGGATATATAGCTCTTTCCATGGTGGCCGGCGGAACATCTAAAGTTGACCCTTTGGGGGGGATACAATGGGTATACACTATTTTCAGATACCTCCCTTTTAATCAGAGGGATCATTATCTACAGCATACAAAAATGATCAAGTCATCTGTATCTGTTTTAGTGATGATTAAGATCCCCGAAATGGATCGAAATGGGACGTTTACCAGCACATGGACAGTACTGTCTGTGCTTGAAAATCCAAGTGCCAAGAAGAAGTTAGATCCCCAGGCCTGCCCTTAAGGTCCTTAAGTCCCCTTGTAAAGCCATCCCAGCTTCCAGCCCCCCTCCACCCTTAAAGGTCCCTGTCGCCCAAATCCTTCATCTCCAATCGGCTCATCAAACCTTCCATGTGAGATACTCATCTCATCGGGGCCTCCAGCTCTTGCAACACGCCCTGGAAAGGCCCTGCCAAAGGCCAACTGGAAGAAGGCCATGGGGATAGCGTGAGCACATTCCGCAAGCGGCCAGCCTGGAGCTAAGCAAGAAGAGACACAGAGATCTACAATGATCAACGTGTATTATAAATAGACATGTATTCTCTCTATCCCTATCTGATTATCTGTATTACTATTTGTAAACATTGTGTGTGTGTGCAGTGCGTGCTCCTATTCTTCGAGGCTCATGGGTATAACTGGTATGACTGGTATAACTACGGTATAACTGCATAGATCCACAGAGGGCATGTCGGTTTTTGCGCTGGGACATTCTCAGCGGAAAGCATGGCATCTCAAAGGCCAAGGCCTTCACGTCGATCTCTTGCTGAACCTTCTCCAGGATTGGCTGGCCCGGCCAGCCAAGCTGCCTCTGGAGATGGAACCACAATGGTCATACCAAACTCGGATGGTGATGGATGGGTGATGACGCTTCTCCCTCCAATTTTTGAGGTGGTCCTGGTGGTGCAGCCTCCAGATGTGTTTTCACTTCCACATGCATTTTTTTGACCTGGGGCGGCAACCTCAAGCATCAGAAAGGCTAGATCTTGACTCCACGCTTCCGATTTTGACTTTTCCAAGTGCTACACAGCTCTACTGACCCAAATGTGACGGTCCGACAAAGTGGCCTGAAGTTCCCCCGATCCACGTCACCATTGCTGGTGTAGATGAGATCCTGGCACTGATTCGGTTTGAAAGCCGGGGGGAGAGGAGAACCCCAAATTTTGATGGTTGAAACCTTATCTTCACCGAAAAAAAAATGCCATTTGCCGGTATTCCGGGTGTTCCGTATTTCACATGTTCAGACAAACCCATTTAGTAATGGGAATGACCATGCCGTCATGGAATGTGGTTCAACTCCCACAATAACACATGGCTCTGAAAAAGCTCTCACTGCCACAGCTGCCAAGTGTCCCAGGTGCCGTTGAGCAGGTCGAGATCGCCATCTTTCCTCAGCGTGGCGGCATCATGTGCCTTCACCACACCGCACCCGCACAACTTGCCTTGGGCCCTTGCCATGCAATGGGCCGTGCCAAGCCCTCTAAAACCGCAGCATCCCGTGCCACACTGCGAGCCGCCTGGCAATGGTGCTCTCCCGGTGCAGGGAAGAATTTTAAGTTTCCCATCACATATGACAGATAGATCTGCTGGCATTCAGTGGTGATCAGTGGTGTACTGGTCTAGCTATTCTCAGAAAGCCCTCTTTTCCTGGATCTAAGGTCTCAAGAGTGGTGGTATTAAAGAGTCTGGAATTTGGGACCACGGCAAGCCACAAAAAGAATAAACAAATAATTACTCAAAACGGGTGACAATCTGAAGGTAGTCTCACCGATGTGGGGGTGGCATGGCACGTCTCTTCCCCATTCTTCCCCTACATGCCTCAGCATTCCGGGCACTGTAAGTGCTTGGTTGCAAAGCAGCCTGGTTGGCAGTGAGTTACATCTGCCCGAGAACAAAAAACAGCAAAGCTTGATGCTTGCTGTAAACGATGAGGGATTTCTTCAGCTCTCCTAACCTTCCATGTTCATTATTTGTTCATGAAGGGCATCTACAGTACTTTGGGCCAAAAGTTGACGGCTTCCAAACACCTTTCGGTGTGGATGAATGATGAATGCAAGATTTTGCATGGCTTTTCGAAAATGACAGCGCAGCTGAAGTACTAGTGGCATGACTGAAGACAACGATGCAGAGAGTGTCCAACTGCTAGCCAGGAAATGAAACGAGTTGCAACCCAGATCTTGGAGAAATGGCGAGAAATTGTCCAACCCGGGAGAACCTCGATGCTCAAACGTAGTGCTCTGGCAGCGGCATCGGCAGGGTGCGACGGCTTTGGAGATGGCGCTAGGGCGCAAGGCCACAGCTGCAGCACCGCCTCGATTGCCGTAGCAGCTTGCGGTTGGTGCTAAGTCCTCGGGAACCTCTTTGAAAATGCCAATTTGGGTGTGTCTGACAAAGGGACCGATAAAAAAAATTATTTCCTTGGTAAAAGGATGATAAATCGTTGGATTTGGGGGTGCCCACCTTTTTTTTCACCCAAACCCAGACTTGGAGCCGTCCTGGCAGGTTAGAAAAACCCCAAGGACTCTGGCATTCCAGCGCTTCATGGCAGAGTCCTAGTGCCCAGGGGGGCTCCTTTGATTCTTTCAACTGATTTGTCCAGCTGCATCTGGCCATGATGACGATTATTCTCGCTTTCTTTCAACGATGGGAGAGCACAGCTATATGAAGTGGGTTGGCGAACTCTGTGCTTAGCTATTGCCACTAGCCGACTACTTTCCACTGAAATTCAACCAAAGTGCATGAAGTTCTCAATCTGGATGCTCAGCTGACATGTCGATCATGTTTGCAAATCTTGTATGCTGTACGAGGCTGTTTGACATGCATTGGAGTTTCAACTCTTGTACTGTACTTTGCCACTGCGCTTGTCAGGGCTTAAATCGGGCTTAAATTTTGAGTTCGAAAGCTTGCGAGACTTGTTACAAGTCAGCCATACGTCCGGATGTGAAATCATTCAGACCTGCAGTTGCTCAGTTGCTCTCTTTTCTCTCCCATGGCTTCTTCCAAAATAATATGGTAACCTGGTAACGCAATACCTCGAAAATGTCCAGAGGTTCCGCTCACTGAAGGTACACCTTCTCACCTTCTCGAAAGGACGGCCAGTCGCCAAGACCACCTGAGGCATGGCTTGCCGTCATGGCTTGCCGTCGGTGCTTCACTCGTCATACATACTTTGGGCGAATCCCTCAGCTCCGAGCTGGAATGCCCTTTGCCTGAGGCATGCTGAGGCAGAGGGGATTTTTGATGGGATTTTTCCCGGATTTCTAATGGATTTCTTGGATCTTGCTATGAAAATGATTGAAAATGTATATGAAATATGAAACCAAGACTGTTTGCAGCACCCATTTTTAGAGAACAAATGCCACGAATGCCAACGGCAAAACAGCTCTGGACTTGCTGCTCATTGTCAACTGACAGTGGAGTCCCTCAAAATAGGAAGCATGGAAATGGCAGAAAATGTACCTACTCTTTTCTTGACTATAAGAAGACATTTCTGATGTCCTTTTTGCCAACCCGCCTCAATCTTGCTGATGACAGACCGGGTGTATTCACTGATTGTGGTTCCATCTGCACCTGATTTCACTTGCTGAAATACATGTCCATCGGACGGCTACACAAACTGATCGTGAAGTTAGGAGAAAAAATGTGGTTACCCTATGAGCGGAGGTTTTATAAGGAAAATCATCTATGAATGGGGAGACTTTCCGGCAAGCCATGTTTGACTACTGTCAGCTCCCTTGGATCCCGGGCCTAGCAGCGTGCCATTTCCATCCACTGCCACCAACCTGATGAAGTTGTTGATACACAGGTCAGGTGGCAGCAATTTGCGAAGAAATCAAAAAAAAATGGAAAAACATATCAAACTGTTTTTATACATTGATAGACCCTCTATATATTCCCTTTATCGTCACCTCTGCATACCTTGCATCGCAAATGTTTCTTTCCGTCCCTTCAGATTGGCAACGCACCTGCATGGAGGCTTCTCACTCTCCATGCCAAGGTCTGAAGTGGCTGTGCCAATCAAACTTGCCGAGTGGTTTCATCCACATCCTCATCTGCGGATAGATTGAGACCAAGACTGGATGATTCCGGCCTCCTGTCGAGTATCTGGCTACATGCTTGAGCTGTGTTGGATGTACACGAAGTCTTGATTCCTATGGAGTGTTACCGCAAATACCCGTAACATCCTATGTATTGTCTATGCGGATGAAGTAAAAATCTTAGCATTGATCGAAGACATGAACTCACATGATGGTTTTCAGAAAGAAATGTGCGGAAGATACCTCAAAAGAGGCTGCATTTCAAGCATCGAAGTGCTGAGCGGAAAATGTTTGTGACGCTGGCATTCGTCACACACACCGTATTGCAAAAAAACAATAGTTTCCAGCCAGTTTTCCCTAATAGATGGCAAAAGCAAGGAAGAGTTTCAGAATGAGTACCCTCTTCCAAATCTCATCAGCTGCCATCTATATTACCACCGAAACAGCTCCACTCTGACCTTTTTCCCATCAATAGCTCTGCGCTGCAGACTTCGCGGCTGGAACCAGTCCACTTCACGTCACTACCTCCTATTTCATGATGTTTCACCCAGACTTGGCGGACCAAATGAGCGTCTTAAAAAAATGGAAGAATCTGATAGCAGTCTATAACCTGACGATGCTTCCACCTGTTGATTCCATGGGGAATAGTGTTGGATCCAAAGGTAGGACAATTGTTAAAGTGACCTCGCATGTTCAAGTGCCAAGCAAGTCACAGTCGTCCCAGTCGTGTTGGCGCCGATCAAGCCAATTGGAGGTTTCCTAAAATAGAAGTACCCCAAATCATCCATTTTCATAGAAATCATTGTAAACCATCCATTTTGGGGTACCAGCATTTGTGGAAGCCCCCCCTTGTCATGGTTTTGTCTGGTGCATTTTTCGGGATATGTTCCAGCCACTTGGCTTTTTCGCCCAGCGAAGCACACGGCACACGCACGCAGCATGAGCAGCGCAGCAATTCACAGAGTACCTGCAAGCGCTTGGGGTTAAACGGTCCTGCAAGTTCTTGGATCAGAGAAAGCGAGCGGAAGAGGACAACGGAAGAGGACAAGAGGGAAGGTTTTGCAACAAGTAAGACTAAGTAAGATTGATTGACCTCCGAAATCCCTGCCGCGCTCTTTGACTGATATGCCAGGGTCACCGCTCATCAACTTTCTGCACTTAGCGGTACGATCTCGGTGTTCATGGGTAGCCACGTCCTTGGTATGCATCACAAGGGGCAGCGATGTGCCCCCTCCTGGTGAACCTACAGGACTGAAAAAAAAGTTGCCTTCAGGATGTTGGCTTGTTGCTGGCCTAAGTTGAGTTGCTAGCCTCAACAGATTGGACGCTAGATATGCTAACTAGCTGATTTGGATGTATGAATGGGTGTCATGGCCTCAAGAAAAACACGACATGTTTGTCCTCATGTACCTTGAAGCAGCCAGCTGCTCAGCTATTCCACATGGATGGGAATCTGGATATACTACTCTTGGAAACTATGGGGCTGCCAGCGCAGAAGAAGTGTATTGTAGAGCTGACGGTTCTGGGATCTGAAGAATCTCTGGCTTCGTTTGAGTTCAGATTTTGTGAAGCTCAACAACCTCATGACACTTGCCCAGCCAACTCTGGTCATTGCTGAGCAGTCCAACTTTAGAAGATCTCTCTGCCGACAGCCTGTTGCTTCAGTCCATCAGCAACTTAACATGCTTGCGACGTTGGGTGGTGCTTCAACTTATCTGCTACTTGGTGCCAAACGTTTTGGCAAGTGGCAAAAGATGCATTTCAAGAGCTCCAGCATGTGTACAGAAAATGAATCTGCTTGCCCCTCGTGGAAATATCAGGTCCCACCACTAGACGCCTTCTTCATAACCCTGCCAGATACAAAGGTCAGCAGGGTCCTGGGAACAGAGGCAGCTAAGTGAGCAAGGACTTTGGGGCAAAGGACAAAGGAGGAAAAATGGTGGTTTGAAAAAATGTCTGGAAGCATTCATCAACCCCCGGAGAAGACAAGGGCAGCCAGGCACACGATGACAATGAAAAACCTCTAGTAACTCTAGTAGCTTTAGTGTTGGACATTGCCAAGTTTGGGAAAGGACTGAAATTTCCCGAACGACCCGCGCTCCTCTGGCACGGATGCGTTTTCAGGCAATGGCTTGTCTTCTTTGTCCAAGACTTTTTTCACCTTCACAGATTTAAAACTTGTTGTCGTTTCGGAGACATCGGCTCCGGACAGCCAGTTTCAAAATATCTTCAAGTCTTAGCATCGCCTCCATCGCATGTTCAAAACAAAATGTGCAATGCCTCAGTTGAGCCAAGGCGAAGGCCAGCATTGAGACGACTTACAGTAACTTACATCGTAGAGATCGTTGCCGCGCCTGGACGTAGAACAACGGAGCCTCGCGGATCTCTGACACAAAGCCTTTCAACTTTGCCAAGGTCATTTCATCACCTGATGGCCGTAAAAAATCGTATCCTAAAGAAATCTCTGGACAGATTCCGATTGCTTATGCAAACAGAGCTTTCTTTCAGATGTTTCGGCTAGCAGCCAACGTCCGTCCATACTGGAATTTTATTCTGTCCAGGCTTCAGCTAGGACCCCAGTCGGGTCTTCCAAACAAAGGCATGCCGAATTTGACTAAGTGGAACAGAACAATATACCGGTGAGTATGAAGGGTTTTCACCTCAAATTACTTCCACTCCATCTGTTGTCAACTGTTGACTTGCCATCTTGTGCACACACTTGAACACTGGACGTTCGGCATATGCCGTATAACAGAAATGGTAAAACTGGAAGTATCAAGAATACTGAGACCTGCTTTTTGACTAAGAATCAATGCAAGAGGATATTCTGATTCTGGAGTCTGCTCAAAGGTGATCAAAATCCAAGCGACTCTGCATGAAATCGATCTTCTTCGCCTCGCTTAAAAAGTTGAAGGCAATTGCAAAGCACTGCAATGGCATCAGGCAACTGGAAACGGGGAAGCACAAGCCAAATCCTACAGTCACCTGAATCTATGAGGATGGTTGAATCTACAAGAGTATGAATTCCAAGGTGCCCAAAATATGGCAATAACAAGTCTGCAAAACCTACTCCCTCCGAAAAAAGCCTTGGAAAACCTCCTTTGAGAGAAAGCTCCAGATAGACAACAGTTATTCTCCGCACAACAAGGCGATGTCCCGAATTGGGCCCTCCAGCTCGTCGATCGTAGTCGTAGGTTCGCATCAAGAACTCCAACTGATACCTCTGGAACCTTAAACTTGCTGTGAGCAGCAGTCATTCTCAGCACACAGCTCACTTCTTACTGGAACTCAACCTGTTTGCCAGTCTTGGAAGAACTTGGCAACTGCTGGTTAATATTCACAAAAGTCTTTGCTCATTCGTCTCATTGTTGCTTGGATGAATGGAACCCCTGCACTAAGTGCGCACAAAAACGTCAAGTTGAGTTTTTTGGTATGCCATGATCTGGCTATAAGTGTCACGTTGATAGTTTCCATGCTGATAGGGCTACACGGGCTACACCTTCTGTGCATGTTTTTTGTGACCTGCCAAAGTCTTTGTGTGAGTAAGCGAAACATTGATCATGATGGGTGCACCTTCATACACTCTTTGCATCCTGGTACCCAGCAACGTTCCGTGGGTGTGTTTCAAAAGCTGGGATAGGATCTGGCACCCAAAGATATGGAAGAGATCTGATGCAAGGCGCTACTTGGCCATTTGCAAAGCATCAAGCGGCAACGATATTCCAAGCAGCTCTTCTCCCAAGTTCTTGGGTTTCATCTTGAGCTCCGAGAGTGCCTAGGCGAGCTGCTCGCCTCCTCTGGCTACAACCATAGATGGCATAGAAAAAGGAAGTTATCAAGGGGAAAAGTTGAACTTGGTTGATGCATACGGGAGTTTTGTTAGTCTCCATTCCAGCTAGTGGTTTGAAGCAACTTTCCACCATGGGGTTGCCAGGTTCCGAGCCTGGACGTAGGACATCCAGAGGTGCTTGATGTTGGAGATGAATAGCTGGGGATTGCTGTCTCTAAGAATAGATTGGTCAGACTTGTCCCAGAGAGTGCACAGTTTCATAGGGACTTTAGATCTACACTTTTTGAGATAGACACCTCGCTTCCCAAACCCTTGATCGGTTGGATCATGGCGCAACCCAAAAGCGCTTTCCGAGCCAGGACACGCCATGAAGACAGGTTTGAAATTCCTCTTCTTCCAAACCATCCTGCACAGCCATGGCGACAAGACTCACATCTTGGATGCCTTGGAAAACAGCACAGCCGTGTCTCGCCTCTATCCATGCCAAGTATTCATTGTAGAAGGCATCAATTCGGCTGCGAACGTAGTCCGGAGGAAACTCGGTTTGCACCTGACGGTCTTGAGACGACTGTCATGTCAACGGCTGATTTTATGGATTTAATGGGGGACTTCTGGGTGCAAGGAGGTGTTAGTTCACATGTGGCACTGGGAACCCGGTATCAAACGATGCTCAAAATATGGCGAATTCTTGAATATCTTGGAATTGTGGCCTGCGCGGTGAGGAAATTGAAGTTCGCTGCCGAGCCGATTCCCATACCTTCAGAGCAGCAAACATATCAAGTGTCCAGTGGAAGAAAGGAGTATTCCGGAGGCTGGGACGGGAAGTCCAGAGAGTCATGAAGTCGGGTTTGTCTGAAAATATGCTGCCTGAAAAACCCATGATCAGTTTGTTATAAAAACTGCCATTGTGGGGTATTCCGAATTCCCTTTATATACTGCTGCTTCTGTGCTCGCTGGGACCACACTGTGTCTGTCAGGAGAGGATACCAGGAAGTAGCATTCGTGTGTGTGTGTGTCAGTATGTTTCATTGTGTTGTTCTGACTTGTGGTGTCATCTGGCCTAATGACCAATTCAAGAATGGGATTCCAGCGGTTGGAGAGACCGACTGGTTGCTTCTGGAAGAACACCCCCGCTCATCCCGGCAAATACGTGCAGCCAAAGTTGCCAACAACATATCCCAGCTGCTGTTGTGTCCTCTGATAGAAACTCCAACTCCGGGAAAAAAACATTGGTGGTTTCAAGGATGAAACGGGCAAATGCAGAAGAACCGCATTAGGCTATACTTGAGAAACCACTTTTCCAGGAAGTCTTTTGAACTGCAGAAGAAAAAACGCAGGAATCCATCCTCCTCTCCAAAGAATCTCCCCTGTCACCATGACTATCTACTGGAGACACGAACTGCAAATGCTGCGGTATCACCATTGTTCACCATGTCCTCAGGACATCGAAGAATTTGGGGCTCAAGATCTTGTTGATCATCGTCAAATAACAGGCTTCTCTGACTCCTGGCGTTTTTGCTCGAAACTGCCGCCTTCTTCCAGGCAAACTGTTGAAAACTGCTTGGAGCTCCACTAATCAGAGGATAGTAAAATTAGTCACGCAAGTCAGGTACAGGCATCAACGTGTTTATCGGAATGTCCTCGTTTAAGCTGCCACTTCGCTACCACACAATGATTTGGGTCGTCCTGGTGCGCAAGAGGAATGAAAAACTGGCTAGGAGGTATTGAGACCTGGACAGAAACTCACCGGTTGGCAAAATACATTGGTCCTTGTCAGTGCTCTCCAGGTTCCAAAGAGTGCGACCGCTCGGTAGCACAGCCTGCACTGCGAAAGTGCGGCGGACATGTTGCACATTGAAGTACCCAATGCTTTTGCCAAGTCATGTACTTTTTCTTTGTAAGTTTTCGCCTTTGAAATCCTATTCACAATCCAGTAGCTGAAAGTCCTCTGTCTCATGGACAAGAGCAGAAGTCTTCCCCCAGATGCAATGTGCTGTCCAGTGGCACGGTGAGCCCTTTTAAGTGGCCAGTCTAGTGACTCTGTTATGCAGGCGGCGTGTATTCTCACTCTCACCACTGAGGTTTCCAAAACTTCACAAATAGAACAGGGTGTGGTCAAGCTCCTGACATTCCAAGATGATCTCTTAAATCCCTCAACCTTGTGACAAAACGGCCAGATCAGCCAGCGAGGCGCCTCCTCAAACATCTTGAGTTCCTTCATTTGGCCTCACAGAGTTTATTGCCCCTTGGACAAAATGGATCAAAATGGTCTCACCCCGAGTCACTGAGAGGCTGCACCTGGGATCTTCAAGGTCTCCTGGATTTTGAAGGTTCACAGTTTGCACCAGCTCAGGCATCAGCATTCCCGTGGTCTTCCAAAAAAGCAGGCCACTGCAGCTATTTCAGGGGGCGATGTTGGAGACAAACCCAATTTCAGGTCTGAAAGAATAGATGAAGATGAAGATGAAGATGATGATGATGATGATGATGGTGGTGATGATGATGATGATGATGATGGTGGTGATGATGATGATGATGATGAAGATGATGATTATGAGGATGAGGATGACGATGAGGATGATGAGGATGAGGATGAGGATGAGGATGATAATGAGGATGAGGATGAGGATGAGGATAAGGATGATGAGGATGAGGATGAGGATGATGAGGATGATGAGGATGAGGGTGAGGATGAGGATGGTGATGATGATGCTGATGCTGATGCTGATGCTGATGGTGATGAGGATGATGAGGATGATGATGATGATGATGATGATGATTAAGAAGAAGAAGAAGAAGAAGAAGAAAAAGAAAAAGAAAAGAAGAAGACGAAGAAAAAGAAGAAGAAAATGATGATGATGAGGAGGAGGAGGAGGCGGAGGAGGAGGATGAGGATGAGGATGATGAGGATGGTGATGGTGATGCTGATGATGATGATGATGATGGTTATAGTGATGGTGAAGCTGATGCTGATGATGATGACGATGATGATGATGATGATGATGAGAATGATGATGATGATGATGATGATGATGATGGTGAGGATGAGGATGAGGATGATGATGGTGATGCTGATGATGATGCTGATGATGAGGATGAGGATGAGGATGAGGATGATGAGGAGGATTAGGATGAGGATGAGGATGAGGGTGATGGTGATGATGATGATGATGATGATGATGGTGAGGATGATGATGATGATGATGATGATGGTGATGATGGTGATGATGATGATGATGATGCTGATGCTGA
>Ga0126342_10004995_pt1:2500-22944 | contig 22944 bp, 23 predicted proteins | sample Cyp1metagenome_FD_92528 | JGI IMG/M metagenome (GOLD analysis project Ga0126342, IMG submission 92528) | Coral microbial communities from Lord Howe Island, Old Settlement Bay, Australia - Cyphastrea 1 metagenome | ecosystem: Host-associated > Invertebrates > Cnidaria > Coral ...
CTCACAGTCTTCTCTGTCCTAATCACCCAGTGCGCGGGCCGGCTCTTGGAAATGAGTTCCTGCGCGGGGCCGCATTCCCCTACACAGCCAGTGCATCCCTCTCTCTGTATCCGTTTGTGATCTGATCCCATAAAATCTGTTGTAGCACTTCTACACCATTTTGTTCGTGGGCCTGCGGCAAAATCCGCAAAATCTCATATATTCCCTGGAAGCTAGAAGACTCTACCAGCCTTGCTGTCGACTGGCTTCACCATCAAGTCTCCCAGGGCTGGTCGCGAGGCCGCTGCTACAGCTTTGCACGTGGCCTCGGTGCGAGCACATGTCGGAGGCATAGAATTTGCCGGGGGAAGTCTCAACGGTCTCAAAAACCGGCGCAATGCCCAGACGCGCCCCAACTGTTTGTTTCCAAAGGGGTTGAAATAGAAAGTGTGCTCTTCATGGTACAAGCATTGGACAGGTCAAAGCGAACTTGCCATAGGAACCATTCAGTCATATCGAATCTACGCTTTGCCAACCGGTACATTTATATTTGTACGCAAGTGTGCAATGTGTGCCCGCACATCTTCCGTCACACATAGCCTGTATGTGTGCATGCATTGATGGATGAATGCCAGATAATGTACAATGATAATGTACAATGATGCATACAGGGGCCCAAGCTCTACTCCGCCTTCTGGCAGTGGCAGCTGCTACTCCAAGGGCCACTGCACCTTGTTGCCAAGCCAACCCCTTTCAAGTGCTCGCAGCAGGCAAAAAAAAGTAGGAAATTGTTTAGGGATGTGTTTTAAGTTTAGCGTTTTTTTGTGGATTCCTGGCGGTGCCTATGTTCCATGCTATTTGCAGCATTTGGGAGCTGGCACGTTCCATTTGCAACATTTTGGAGCTGGAACTTCCATTTTCCATGCTATATTTGCAGCATTTGGGAGCTGGAATCTTCCATGTTGCAAGCCATTTGCAACATTTTGGAGCTGGAACTTCCATATACTTCCATTTTCCATGCTATTTGCAGCATTTGGGAGCTGGAACCTTCCATCTTGCAAGCCATTTGCAACATTTTGGAGCTGGAACTTCCATTTTCCATGCTATTTGCAGCATTTGGGAGCTGGAATCTTCCATGTTGCAAGACATTTGCAACATTTTGGAGCTGGAACTTCCATATACTTCCATTTTCCATGCTATTTGCAGCATTTGGGAGCTGGAACCTTCCATGTTGCAAGCCATTTGCAACATTTAGGAGCTGGAACTTCCATATACTTCTATTTTCCATGCTATTTGCAGCATTTGGGAGCTGGAACGCTCCATATTGCAACACATTTGCAACATTTTGGAGCTGGAACTTCCATTTTCCATGCTATTTGCAGCATTTGGGAGCTGGAACCTTCCACGTTGCAAGCCATTTGCAACATTTAGGAGCTGGAACTTCCATATACTTCCATTTTCCATGCTATTTGCAGCATTTGGGAGCTGGAACGCTCCATATTGCAAGCCATTTGCAACATTTTGGAGCTGGAACTTCCATATACTTCTATTTTCCATGCTTTTTGCAGCATTTGGGAGCTGGAACCTTCCATGTTGCAAGCCATTTGCAACATTTAGGAGCTGGAACTTCCATATACTTCTATTTTCCATGCTATTTGCAGCATTTGGGAGCTGGAATCTTCCATGCTGCAAGCCATTTGCAACATTTTGGAGCTGAAACTTCCATTTTCCATGCTATTTGCAGCATTTGGGAGCCATTTGCAACATTTTGGAGCTGGAACTTCCATATACTTCTATTTTCCATGCTATTTGCAGCATTTGGGAGCTGGAATCTTCCATGTTGCAAGCCATTTGCAACATTTTGGAGCTGAAACTTCCATATACTGCACTTCTATTTTCCATGCTATTTGCAGCATTTGGGAGCTGGAACCTTCCATGTTGCAAGCCATTTGCAACATTTTGGAGCTGGAACTTCCATATACTGCACTTCTATTTTCCATGCTATTTGCAGCATTTGGGAGCTGGAACCTTCCATGTTGCAAGACATTTGCAACATTTTGGAGCTGGAACTTCCATTTTCCATGCTATTTGCAGCATTTTTTAGTTACAACTTTCCTTCCCGCATGCTACGTGCAACATGTTACATGTTGGAGCTGGAATCTTCCATTTGGCATGCTATTTGCAAGTTGTTGTTGGTTGTTGGTTATTGTTGTCTGTTAGTTGTGGGTTCTTGTTTGTTTTGTTAGTTTTGTTGCACTTGTAGTTGTTGTAGTTGCTGTAGTTTTTGTGGTTGTAGTTACAGTTGTCGTTGTAAAGTCGTTTTGTTGTTGTTGTTGTTGTTGCTGCTATTGTTGCTGTTTTTGACTGCCATGGTTCCGTGCCAGACTCATGGCACATGGGTGAAACCGTGGGCATGCGACGGCGATATTCAAAATTGATGGCTTCTTGCAAGTTCCAACAATTTGTGATTTTGTTCCACAGTGTTTTCGAACGTTCCTCTTTCAATTTTTTCCCAAGCATATCTACTAGTATACTATAGCCACTGTTGCCTGGGACCTACCATACCATGGCCACTGTTGCCTGGGACCCCCCACTCTCCTTTTCCCAACATTGTAGTTGACCGCAGAATTACGTTCATAATAACTAACTCTCCTCAAGGGATCACTGTTGTTCGATCGCAAAATATGTACAGCAAGCTTCGCTCAACTATCTTTTAGTAAATCCGAGAATAGTTTTATTTTGCTAGGTGTCCCAGGTGTGTGGCCGATCTCTTCATTTGCCTTTCGCAATACATCTTCGTCTGTATTTGAATGGTTGACAAAAGTTATGCTGAGACCCAGGGTTTTACGTAGGCCCCGCAATTGAAATGCATTCACTTTCTTTTGTTGCGTTTGTGTAGGTGTACTGCAGCTTCCATCTAGAAGAACAAACTGTTGTCTTCCAGAAGGTGCCCAATCTGAACCACGTTTTCAATGTCTGGTGGATTTTGTGGTGTATCACGTGTTTCACGTCAATTTCCTGCGTGATTTGGTGTCCAAGGTAGGTCGTTTTTTCTACTCTGTTCAATTTCTGTCCGTCTCCAAACTTGACCACGTTGCCGTTCATACAGATATAAATGATATAACAACATGTGTTCCTATTCAAACGTAGGCCAAACTGTTTTGAAACTCCCTCAACTTCAGCTAACAATCTATTCGTCGCCGCGCTATTGGTGGAAATCAAAACAGTGTCGTCGGCACAATAAATTCTTCGGACAGGTAGTTTATTGGGATTTCTCCTCTGGTATGCAGTATCTAAGTTCAAAGCCACATCTCTATCCACGACGGACATAAGTAATACTGTTGCTATTGTTGTTATTGTTGCTATTGTGGTTGCTATTGCTGTTGCTGTTGCTCCTGTTGGTGGCGGTGGTGGCGGTGGTGGCGGTGGTGGCGGTGGTGGCGGTGGTGGTGGTGTAGCTGGAGGAACACACCAACAACTGTTGATATTGTAGTCTTTGTTTTGGTGCAGGCCATGTTTGTGATTTCCTTGTCCTTGTAGCTCTGGTTGCGGTGAACACCAACAAAACCATGAAGTCAAGAAGCCCGTAAAGCTTTGCAAAGCCAAGAAGAAAGAAAACTGGCGAAAGTATCAAGTTAGGCAAAACCACATAGAAACAAACAACAGAGTTTGCGTGGTATTTGCGATATTTTCAGCATTCTGTGCCATTTTACCCCCCTCATTCATCCAAGCTGCCATGCCATCGCTGTTTGTGGCTTTGATAACTTGGTGCAGATGAAGCTTGCCTGGTCGATCTAGAACTCAGGGCCTCAAAACAGGACACTGGATGTCGGGTGGAAAGTTGACCTGCAGCAATCTACAACTGTTGCAATTGGGTTGTTCTCAAAATGGGGACATCCATGGACATCCCCATTCCGATGACAATTCTAATAATGCTACGGTATAATGATGATAGACAATGGGATTTGATCGTCCCAAATATTGAGACAAATCCTCCTGTCAACTGCTGGCAAGAAGTGTCTCAATGATGCCTGCGTCAAAGTTGGTGATGTTGCGACAAAGGTCACGTCCATGGCCGAACAGCGCGATGCAGATACCCTACAATTCCAGACTGTCGAGGTCGCCCTTCTCGAGTCACAAAAAAGTTCTGCGGACAGCATAAAGCATCCCCGGTGCTCGGATGACCCCTAAGACAGTAGGTTTCAAGTTAATATATTGCAGTTCTATGTTAAGTCAATAGGTGTCAATAGATGTCTATAGTATTTCTTAGTGAATGCAGCCCGTCCGGAAGCTCTTCCAAGGCTCATGAGCCCCCCATCATCCCCCATCAAGGCTTGCCCAAGGCGCGGCCATCACCGGGCTGCGCAATCTGTGGCAAAGCAGTCAGAGCCGCTGCTCGCTCCTTGGATGGATCATGGATGGATCGTCATTTATCAAGCGTGGCATGCGACATATGGCATATATGGAAGCAGAACAAAGATGAGCAGTGTGCGCCCGAACATCATTGCACATCATTACAAGCTATAGCAGCTATATAACATGCGCTAGCGCACCCTCGTCGTAGCTACACAACACGACGTTAGCTGCTTGCCAGCCAAGATACTACAAGCCTTCCATTCTCAATTGCATCATAAAGTTTCTCGCTGACAACTAGTGCCTCGGGCACATCATGACATTTGACGTAAAAACGGGAAGGAATAAATGAATTGAAATGTGTGAGTGGATACATACATATATAATGGCATGCTTTCGGTGGGATCGGGGCACTGCGCGATTTGCAAACCAAAGGTGCTGAAACTTCCAGCTCCCGGCCGGATTCACAAAGTGAAGCCACAATTTCATCGTCCTCCACCACTCGCATCTCAACGGAGATCCTGGTCATTTCCACTAGGGGGAGGAAATCAGATCACGTCACATCAAGAAATCGCATTGAATGTTGCTGATTCACTCCGAAAGGAAAGATAATGAAAAATGCACCCATGGTTACCGAGATTCTTCAAGCACATGTAGGGAACCTTGGCACTCAGATGCTTGTGCGAACGAGACGGCAAAAACTCTGCTCAGTAAAACGCAACAGCGCTCCGATCCACATCATTGAGCCAACCCGTCAAATCCGTGGCGGCACTTCGTAGCACCCGGGGATGACTGAGACACAAACCTTCCAGCTGGATGCCACCAAGGATTTCAAGTCGGCTGCTGATTGTTCGGGCTTCACCTGTCAGCTTGGTAAACATCAGTTTCCAGCTGACTGCTGAGCTCTGCTGAGTGCGCACCCAGCCTGGAAGTGAAAATAACGCCCAGACAGATTTAGCACGGACACGTCAATCACCCCCATGGCGAATATGGTTCCCCTCCAGGGCTGCGGCTAGCGGCGTTCCTGGGTCAGATGTCGCCAGCTTGCAACAAGCCAGGGAACCATGGCTTTGAGCCTTCACAGCAGAGGACGGCACAAAAAAAAAAACTGGCCTGTTTCCAATTCCACCAACTTACTGCAGACATTTCACCAACATTCTCGAGCCGGCCTGCAACACCCCAAGTGACAGTGATGCCTGACTATGCCTGGGAGTTCCTTCACGATTCTTGGCCCATCAAGGTTCAATATCCGGCAGCGATGTTGACCGGCACAGCAGTCTGGGGGCCGAACTGGGCAGCTGTACCAACCTCGTGAAAGTTGCTGCAGAAGCTAGAAGTGGCCAGGCTCATCTTCCAGACCCTGTGAGCTACAACCCCCAGCAAATATACACAATGTCAAACGTATAACCCCCTCCAAGGAAAAGATGCATAAACTGTCAACATAACATGTCATAACAGCCCAGCTAGATCATCAAACTAAGATATAAAAGCATATAAAGGCCAACTGAAATTTGATCCGAAGAGCTCAGATGTCAATTACGGTGGTTTATTGATTGTTCTTTACCGTTATATATAACTATGTATACATACATATATATATATATATACACACATAATATACGTCTGTGTGTTGGTTAGGGGGCTTCAGGCTACAGGACTTGGAGGGCATGGCCACATCTCACGCCCGCTGCCCGAGGCGGCAGCCTGAGCCTTTTTCTTTGCTCCTTCCGCAGGCGTTCAACATGTCAATGACTTGATGTCAACTCGGGATTGGTAAAGACCTATAGGACCTATATATTTTTTTCACAAGAGCACATTGGGCTCCCAGCAGCTTCCGTGCACAGCTTAAAAAAGGGAGATGCCCCAAGTTGTGTTGGGCGAGGACTGTTGAGAAAATCGTTTTAAATAAATTAAAAAGTTAAATTAGCAGGCGATAAATTGGGAGTGAGAACAACACCTTTAAGACGCATGATATCCGGTCAGGCTGAAAAGATTGAGACGGATTCAAGAGAGGAAATAAGAACCCGAAACCGGCATCAGGAAAAATATCTAACTATGTCTAAGATCAGCGAGCACTAAAGAATCACTACATTAAAGACTTCAGAAAATTGCACTGGAGGAAAGGAGGAAAATAGAAGGCGATAGAGCGACGGCCTACGATACGGGCAACAGGCGCAACATCCTGAGCAGTACCACGAGCATTACCTCGAGAGGCCAGAGGCCTTTGTGACAAAGTCCCAAGCGTCAATGTATAGATTCATTGTGTTGCAAAGGGTCCAGTTCTGTCTCTTGCTGCTTGTTTTATGTAATATTAAATAATATTCCTACATAGTTTCTTAATACAGGAATATGGGTGGGGGTACTACACAAAGGAAACCCACCGCCCATGAGTAAACGGGGCTTTACCAATCCTGAGTTGCCGTTGAATACTTCTACCTTGATAGCATGAATGCCAGGCTACCTTTGTAGCTAATTGTTCTGCTTGCAGGCGGCTGCAATGGCATGTTCAATTTCGCAGTAGACATGGGCATATGTGGCAGATCTGGGTCCGAAATCAAAGTGTTTGCAGCACATCCACCGTACTTCCATTGTACTTGGGCTCTCACTTGTAGGTTTCTACTTCTGATTCTGTTCTTCACAGGTTCTTAACATTTTCTAGCATGGCGACCTCTGGTACCACACGTGGCTCCTGCAAGCACCTCAGCAAGGGATTGCGCATCTTCAAACTCCACCTGATGGCAATACAGCAGAGCGGAGCTGAGCTGAATCTCTTGCACCGTTCGAGGCGAGAAAAAAAAGAAACTAATTACCCTCTGGTTTTTTTAGCGTAGCTATGGAAAATCACCATTTGTAAGGGGTAAATCATCATGAAACATCTGTAAATGGGCCGTTCTCTATAGCTATGTCAAATAAACGGAGGGGGTATAATATTATATATATATATATCTGTGTGTGTGCGTGTGTATGTGTTTCATATATATATATATATAGATGATATATATATATACATACACTATACATATATGTATATATATATATTGTATAGTTATATGTATTTGTATCTATATACAGTAATGTATTTAAAAAACATGCCTATTTCGCTTCATTGTGTGGCAACGCATATTTGAAAACAGTTTCTGTTCGTCAGCGCTAAACAATTTCGATCGGCTCCACCAGCCCCTTTAAATCTATTAAATTCGCGCAGTCAATCTCATCTTGCTAGGGCCCTTGCTGGCACCCCACTCCAAGAGTCCTTCCTCAGAGTCAAGCTCGCATATCCACACTGATGAAAGTCATGGCAAAATTCTTTCAAAAAAATGTTGCACATCCTCCATGGTCACTTCAACACTATCACTTCAACATGAGTCTGGGACGACGCGTCCGAGTCAGTGGCAAGTGGGGCCTCCTGAGCTGGAAGCACCAGCAAAATCAATCTGGAAAGCTGAAGTTGGATGAATTTCCACTGTCTAAGAAAGATTATGTACAAGGATGCAGTCATATCTGAGAAGCACCGGATAAATCTGAGTAGATCTGAATCTGAATGCAGCATGGAACTAAAGCAAGGAAATCATGCACAAACCCTGGAAGGGCGGGAAAAAAGCGGAGCTCCTCCTCTTCCTCTTCGCTATCCGAACCCCAGCTTGATGACGAGTCCTAGCATTTCGTGCAACTTCAGCTCCGAGCCTTAAGAATCTGAAAATGGAAATGACAGAGATGTGACTGAACTTGACTCACATTGACTCACCACGCTCCTCATCGTCCTCTGAGAAGCCTCAGCACCAGAGATGGCCACGTCCGCTGTCACCCAACAGGACTTTAGAACAGCATTGATAAGGCATCTTTGAAAGATAATTAAACTTGTGCACTCGCCAAGGCTTCCAACTCAGAAAGATGGCCACATTCAGAAGAGAAGTATAGAAGTGATAAATAGTACCGCAGAAAAAAAAAAAACAGCTGAATCCGGTGGCTGCCTTCTTCCTCATCCACCGCTGAAGATGCTGCCGCCTGCCTCAACCCGGTGGAGCATTCCGATGTGTCGCTGGTGGATCGATATTTAGCATACTCTTTCGATGCTTGTGATTCTGAGCCATAGAGCGACTTGAAATTCCATATCTTGCCAGGGAGAAAGTGGCAATTCATGGAAAAAACATGAAAAAACCATTCTGCAGTCAACTGGTAGCCCAACAAACTCAGGGTTGTCGGACTTTGTGGCTTTCTGTGGCAGATTGGTGGATGAAGAGAAATCAACAACTCGCCACAAGCAAGCCTACGAGCAATATCAACAAGATTGACAGCCCGCAACCCAGCAGCATTTCCACCTAAGCTGGCAACCCATCAAAGTGGTAGGCGGGACAAATGTCGACTAGCCAACTGTGTGAACGTACTAACAATGATCAGCAATTTGCAACATGTTACTTTTTACAACTAAAATTCTTAAAAGGGCCGTATCATGCGTCTTAGCAGTGTGTACACGCTGAGCAGTGCTGTCAAACATACGGGGCCCCTCCGGGCAGCAAAATTGACCCACCCCTCATTTGCATCTTTATCGAACATTGAAAGCTGCAGCTGCATATATCTGGTTTTAAGATGTTATAAGTGATGATAAGTGGATATGGCTGAATATAGTATAATATACAGCAGTAGATAATTACAACGGGATAGTATTTTGATGTATTTTGCTGTATCGACACCAGCTCCAAGCCCTGCACTGCTCTCACATTCGCTGCTGATACTGCTAGACCTGCTAGGCCGAGGTTTTCTGCCGGCTGCGACATCCTCCTCTCTTGCAAGCCTCAAACCAAGGCCAGACTGCTAAGCCCAAAGTCCCCATGCAAAGTAACCAGTGCCATTTTGGTGCTGCTCAGTGCTCAGTGTTTGAGTTTGATGCCTCTTTTCTGCATTTGTTGAAATCAAATTGGGGCAAGCCTGCCTCCTTTGATGCCGATCGGATTTTTTTTCCAGTGCTTCCCGGTAGATCCTAGGGCAAACTCATAAGTTCAAAGCTCCATCCCAACCGGCATGACTCAAAGGCAAGATTGCAAAGTATTCGGGCCGAGAGTTGAAACAAAAAAGGAAAAGGAAAATGCTACTGCAGTTCCCATTCATGATTAAAGCCTCCCTTGAATATATGGATGAAAAGGATCAAAGTACTAACCTCTTTTAAGCATCATTATATAAATATCAATGGAATCATTGGTTTTATTGGTTTTACAGCAACTCTCACTCTACTTGCAGGTTCCCTTCCACAGGTCTCCGGACTTGCCCGAAGGACTTTCTCAAAGTTGAAGCAACTATCGCAATTATACACATCATCTACAGCTACCCCAACTATTTCGAACCTCCAACCACCTCCGGCCACTTGGATTTTTAGCTCAGGATCTGCAAAATCTTCTCAGCATCTTCTAAGCCTTTGGACTCCAATGCTTGAGCAGCAGTGGGTCTTCGCTCAGGCCCTTAGGCGCACCAGGAGCAGGCCATGAAGCATCCTTCAGCACAAAAAAGAAATCCCCGATCATTGAGCTTGCAAATTTGGAGATGGCGATAGTACGTTTTGATGATTGCTATCATGATAGGTATAATTCCCCTTTACAAATCCATACAAATCCCAATATCAACCGAACCTACGTCTCCATTTTAGATCCCTATGGGTTAATTATCTATAACCAATATTCGGTTGATTTATATCCTTACGGATCCTTATGATTATTTTAATTATTTTACATCCCAACTTATAACCCCCTGGTGATATCCCCAGGTGGATTTCTGAGGCGCGGACGCTTGTTCAAGAGCTCCAGGGCCAAGCTGGACAGCTGCCGATCCGCCGTTGGCAGTGCTGGTGGATCCTCGGTGGTGATCTTGTGCACCAAGGAAAGGACCTCAGGACGGCACCTGGTCCTCAAGGCTGGCCAAAGTCTAGGCGCTCAGAAGTATATGTGGTGGATGTTTATAAATGTTGATGTTGATGATGTTTATAAATTGGATTTTTAGGGGGAGCGGATCAAATATGTAATTGTAAACATGACAGGTTATAATTTCTTCATTTTCTTCTCTGGTCCACACTTTGTGATCTATTGCCTCCAATATCTCCAGTAAACACAACCCGGAAAACTCCGGGTATCGCAGGATAGGATTACTTGGATACTGGACGATCCCTCAATCAAGGTAGCTAGACATAGCTAGGTGATTTGTAAGTTGGTATAGCGGCAAGCGTGTGTATAGCTGATATCATGTCATGCAATAACACATCAAATCATATCGTAGCATGTCAGATCAGATCCCATTATCTATGGAATCACAACGAATCACGCAAGATGCTGAATTCACCGTCTGTTCCTTGGCGCAAGGCATTCTGCGCTTCAAAAGGCCTGCGCCTCAGAAAAGATATGAAAAGCAGAGCTGCGCATGGCAGCTGTCTGCGAAGGATAACCAACTTCAGCTCAAGAAATATCAGAAAGCCCACCATCCAAGAAGAAGACAATCAGAAACAAGAAAGAGACAGAAACGCCGCACAGATGCTAAGCAATAGCTGCTAAGATATTCTATGCCAAGCCCTGGACAGCGCCAGCAACTCGTACAAGACAACACCCACGCTCCACATGTCCGAGTAGGCCGTGCCGCCACGGCCATCCCACCATTCTGGCGCCATGTACATTGGACTTCCCACCTCAAACAGGCGCTCGGCGCTAGGGACGGCCCCAAACTGGAACGGTTGGAACGGTAATGGTTTCTGTGGCCCCGGGTCGATCTGACCAGGGCCCCGTTGATATGCATCACCCTTCCCAAAATGGTTTCAAGTGCATCATACCTTGTGAAGCCCTTCAATGCCCTTCAAGCAAAGAATGCGAGGAAGGTAATGACATTGTACCGATTGTGATTTTTATTGCTTATTGTTCTTGTATTATACTATACCAGTACGCATGTACATACATAATATAGATATGAGCTCCTGTCAAAATCCTTTACATCTCAGCAGTTACTGTACTATTATCGGTCGCTTTCCAATATTTTGTGCCACTGGAGGGGTCCCTATCGCTTTACAGGGTTTCATGCACATCTCTGACAAAAGTGCTTCAGCAATACTACACTTCAACCGTTTTGGCCGTAACTCATATATAATTTAATGTTTTAAAAAAATAAGTATGTAATTATGTATAATTGCACTTGTATCAATACATAATCATAATTAATAAATATAAATTATATTAAATTATATATATATACATATCCATACATATCCCCAGAAGATTACTCAGCTGCTACCTCTTCAGTTGCACCAAGCAGCTGAAGTCATGGCTTTTTGTTGTGACTCCGAGAGCTGCTTGCTGACCCCGAAGTCGCCTAGAACAATGTTTCGAGCCTCGTCAGTGAAACGATATGACACTCATGCATCACCCAGAAGCATCCAAAAATGAAACACCCCCAAAATACATAGCATCATGTAGCATCTCACATAGTCAAAATATGGCATCCAGCTCTTAGGTCTGCAATCATGCAAGACAAGAAAAGCAGGAATTCAAACAACCTGGAAATCTCAAACCATGGGAATAGACTGAGAATCCATTACTACATCGCCGCACTCACAAAAAAATGGCGACAAATCATGACAGCAGTTCCATGTCATCGAATCCGCAGCCAAGCTGCTCCTGTTATGAACATGTTGCTGCCCTTGACATCACGATGGACGATTCGAAGCTTGTGCACATGCTTCAAGGCCATGCAGAGTTGTGTCACCCAGTTCTTTACTTTGCCCATGGGCAGCTCCAAGTCATTCCTGGCTCCACCGGCTCCACCGGGTCCACGAGTTTACCGCTGGACACAGCCAACATCAGCCAACTTGGATCTAGCCAACTTAGCCAACTTGAAGATATACCCACCTTTCCTTTCACATCATTGGTGAGATATGTATAGATTCTATAAATATGTATATATAGATACGTTGTATGGCTTAGGTGAGTTGAAACCCGGGCATTCGAAGCCCAGGGTGAAAACAACTCCATACAATTCCATGACAACAAAACTCTGAGGTGAAGCTGCCATATACATCCATATACCAGGATTACTGCAGAGGTGTCGACAAACTCAAACAAACCAAATGTGTTTCCTTGCGCGTTTCCCCGATCTCTCGCAACCTGCCAGCTCCCTCTTGAAGTCTCTGAATGACTACTGCGACCACGCGTCTCCCGGCAGGTGTCGATCTCGGTTTGTACATCTCCACCGGGATAGAACTTCAGGACAATCCAGTAGCTGAGCATATCCTACACAATCTACACATGAATAATCATGAATACATTGGAATACATTCGAATCATTCGAGGCATGCAAGATGTCAAAGAGATCCAACAACGCACTACTTCACCAGAAGATTTCATGGTCCAGGGATGTCCAGGGACAATGAAACGGAACGGGGACAATTTTCATCCGCCTTTGATGCCCAAACGAAGTCCACCAGCTGCGCGACGCACTCGTGGCGGACTTTCTGCAACAGCGCGATTTCTTCGAAGCCTTGGCGAGGTTTTGCTGGGCTATTTTTGAGGGCGGTGGCTTCTGCCTGATAGATTCCGATAGATTTGGCTGCAAAGGATTTTCGTGGGGTTCGGTTTTCACATTGCTTGCATCTAGCTATATCTAGCTAGAAAATGCTAGAAATGCTAGCATCAGAACGAGCTCGAAATGAGATTGAGATGAATTTGTTTCTTCGGAAAGGGCACGCGGCGACAAACTGGCGAATTAAATTCGCACTATGATTCCAACAGCCACGACATGTTGAGACATGAATCCAGCCAGGTACTTCCAAAGCAAAACACAGGAGTATAACAGCACATAACAACTACGCACCGTGTTGCCACCAAAATTAGCTAAGCTGTCAGACTGAAAATCACGAGTACAACGATCAAAAAATGTGCAGCCACAAGTGGCACATATTCCGTTGCTTCTCTTCCATGTCCTGCGGGTGAACAGCAAAAACTAAGCGGGCTTTCGTGCCTTCTTCAATGTTCGCGGACCTCCGTACTATTATGTAGTCCTTTTTTGATTCTCAATCAATTGTGCTCACCATGCCTCAATGTCCTCACTTCCCCACTTTTTCCAGAACATGATAGCACAATCTACAGTATCCAAAGTTAAATTGATATCATCCTGTGTTAGCCCAAGGTCGGGCCCTGTCATGGAGCGCCTTACATCCTTAAATAGGAGCATTTTCAGCAGGATGTGATTTGGGAAAACAAACATGTCACACACACGCATATATATATATATGCATATATATGCATATGCGTGTGTGTATGTATATATATATATGTGTGTGTGTGTGTATGTATGTGTGTGTATATGTATATATATATATATGCATATGCGTGTTGTGTATATATATATGTGTGTGTGGATGTATATATGTGTATATGTGTATATATATATATATATATGTGTGTGTGTAAATATACATATATGTGTATATATAGTATAATATATGCGCAGTATATGCGTGTGCGTGAAATTGTGTATTGATGAACTTCACTCCCAATCCCTACAGTACAGACCAAGAATGAATGTTTCAATACACAGACAGAAATCGTATACTCATAATTGCTCCTATCATATAAGATAATATATAACATATTATATTATGCTATTTTGTTTTTTATTTATTTATATATATATACACATACAATCAGCATTCATTGACACAAAAAATCACCCATCTATCTCCCTTTCCCTGTTTTTTGCCCCCTGCCTTCACCGAGCACTTCTTGGCCACCAGCCGTCGGCCATCTTTGATGCGGCGCACCAAGACAGCGGAGCCGAAGGCACCGGAACCCAAGTGACGGATCTCCTCCTGAAATGCCGATGGACCCATGATGACCCATGGCTATCATGGCATGGATTGGCACCAAAGATCTACAGGAAACATAGGGAAACTTGAAACTGAGGTCTTTACGAGTCTGGCCGTCTGGCCCTATCAAATAAGATCAAATAAGATCAAATAATCAGCAACACATTAGATCATCTTCCCAAGTCTTCCCAACTAGGTGATGGGGGAGTGTACCCTGTCCCCTTGGGTTGACGTGATGGGGATTCCAAGATATCCTCTATCAACCAGCATCACCTTTTGAACAGGTTAACTGCCATGTGAATCCACATGCAATAAAGAATTCTGTTTTACCAACCGAAATGCGTAAATACAAGGGGACTCCAAGCAAGAACTTGGATTCAGCCTTTGACTTGAACTGAATGGAGCGATTGTGATGATTCAAACGTGACGCGGACGCAACAAATGACATTGCACGCCGAAGCTGCGTAGTATTGCAAAGGGCTGAACTTGTTGGAGGTCTTTGTATCTGCTCCATCTGCCTCAGCAATGGTCCGGTGCAATTTAGAATCACCTAGTCCAGGAACATTTGCTCCAAAGTCTGGCAGTCTGGCACTGACTGAACATGCTGAACCTGCTACACTGCTACCCTCCTATCATTCCTGTTCAAGCATCCACAAACAATGCGAGGATCTGGTCGGGCATCTTGAGTGCACATCAAAGGTGGTCGGCAAGCCGCTGAGTCAGCAACGTGAGACTGCTCTTTGGCAGGCTGCCTCGATGGCTCTGGGTGCTGGATGTAGTGAAAATGGGAACATGAGACAACATAGGCACCCAAAAATAGGATGGTTTCATAAATTTTATATATATAATCTTATGCTAGGAAATGCTAGGAATGAGGCAATTTGTGTGGTTCCAAGTTTTGAAGACGGGGAATGTTGACACATACCTGCCCCTGACTCACGGGGGTTGCTCTTGATGCATGCTGTCCATATCCACATCTTCTGTAGAATGGATACCCTGAGAGTCTCGAGAGTCAAGAGGAAACACAACTTCTTCCTGGCGCCGTTTGTATACTTTTACATCTTTACCTTCAAAGTCCCTCCAAAAAAAATGTCCGGCATTCTAGAAAATACTCCGAAAGAAGCCAAGAAGCTTTTTCGGTTTTGCTTTGCTGGCAGCCAATCCAACTTTCGGCATGCTGCCCAGTTAGCACCATCTTCTTTGGATGGGCACCAGTGAAAGCGATACTGTCGGTCACTGCAAGTCACTGGAATTCTTGACCTTGAAGACTTCGAAACTGTTTCCTGTGTGCGAGGATGTTTGACACCTGCACCATGGTGAGCACGAATAATTCGATGGTCTTTCTGCCTGCTGGTCAAACTTCTTGGAATTTCTCCCTGAGATCTCTGGTTTGTAGTCAACTTGCGGCTGTCAGGCACACCGCTGTACAAAAGTCAACAGTTGCAATGCCCCATCAGACATGATTGCATGTTGCAATAATGAGACATGACAAGACTGTACTCGCCGAGTACTCGCTTCCTTTGCGCGTCCATCCAGTACCCCCAAAGATCCCAAAGGCGAAAATCCTTGCAAAGTACGTCCCAGGAACTAAAACCGCATGGAAACGCGCATCATGACTTTCATGACCCCCGTCCGCAGAGACCTTGCAAAATGTAATTTCTTATTGAAAACGCGACGTCTCATCTTCAGGCTTGGAAAAGGAAGGTTTGGGTGTCAATTTGTATGGAGACGCTGAACGTCATCGCATTTTGATATGTTGTTGCGGGTGCTTGCCTGCGGCAACAGCAACAGTAACAGCAGCAAGCAGGATGCAGCAAAAAGCAGCAAATAGGGGCAGAAACAAAGCATCCAACAGCTGAGCCATTCTTAGAGACAAGAAACAAATAGAAACAAACACACGTCAGAGCACTTCACTACCAAACCCAGGCAACAAAATAACAAGTGGAGACAGATTTAAAGTACAAATGCTGATCCTGGGGCTATACCGTGCTGCAAGTATGCATATTGGTGGCCACTCAGATGGTCCAAAGCCGCTGGTCTTTTCTTCCAATTGTTGGTGTGCGAGGTCAGTGGCGCTAGCCGTTGATAGGCTGAACACCAAATGCACAATACATAGTACGAGAAAATGATTTACGCTTCGCAGGCCATTGCCTCTGCGCTACGTCTGGACTTCCGACCAGGCTGGCAGATCCTCACAAGGTCATCCTCGGCTAAAGCTGGTATGGACGGTGCTGCACTTTGATGGATTCCGGGACGCACATCTGCAGCAGAAGATGTTGAAACCCGAGATGCAATGACAGCAAGAAAGTGAATAAGGTATCGGTTTCTCCTCTTCGAAATGACTGAAGCATACTGAAGCAAAGGAGGCAGTACCCGGTGCTTAGTGTCTGAGGAAAGTTGTGGCATTGGTTCTTCTGAGGCTCTGGCCATTCTGGTTGCTTTCCTATGACATTGGTTTGTCATGTCTGTCTCGTGTGAAGTTTTTCCTAGTAGCACATGGACTTGGAAAGGCCAATACTGTATGTGCTAACATCATTTATAATCACTACTTCCAGCTCAGCTCCTCAATGGAACAATTGTTTGTCTTTAAATCAGTTTAAATCATAATTTTATACGTGGGGGTGGTCAAGACCCTGACATGCAGGGTTTCACACCGAAATACCAGTCGCTGGTCCCAAAGGCGGCATGACCCATCTGTTTGCAGCCGCTTGGATGGCACATCTTGGCACCCTAGACCTACTCCATGATGCGGTGGCTCCTCCTCGGCCAGTCTTGGTCTTGGACGAACGCCTCGCCTGCACATGGGATCCATATGATATCAGAGCATGCCAGAACTTAGGCTGATCTAGAAAAAGAAGAAGAAGAAGAAGAAGCCACCGTCAAAATGAGAAGAAAAGCAAACAAGCCTCTGCATATCCCGCATCACTTGTACAGTCGGAATTACACCAGTGCAATATGCAGAACGAGGGACTCCGGGCACACATGGGAAGCCTTGCGAGACTTGGTAGATGATCTCAACTCTTCTGTCTCTTTCTTCAGCTCCTTCTGCACATCCTTGGTGTTCTGGCCATCACAGCACTCATTAGAACCAACAACCCCGGACAGGTATGGTTGCATGAGCTTTGGAAGAAATGACGCATTAATAAGGGTAGGAAATAGATGGAAACAGCTTAAGGTTGTTTCTTAGTTTTGGTTTTTTTTAAAGGATTCTGCAATTGATCACTTTCATCCTTCCAGTTTGTGCTTCTGAGGTGAGTGTGAGTTCTCGAACGCTGTCCTTGCTGCCGGATCTTGGCCCAACTAGGGGCTCCTTGAACCGCCGAACACGAGCTTCGGAGTGAAAACATCTCCAGCGCCATGGGTGATTGCTGAGCTGCCGTGGTGGCTTATCCTTGTGTTGTATCTGGTTTGCATTTCATCTATCTGGAGGACATCATCTATCAAATCCTTGGAAAGACCGCGCCAGTGCAACACAAGTTGCAGATTCCTGGCCGTGCCTATTTTCCATTCTATTTGCAGCACTGAGGGCTGGGATCTTACACTTTGCATGCGATTTGCCATCATTTTGCATGCTATGCACAGCCCTTTAAAGCTAGAATCTTCTATTTTGCATATTATTTGCAGCATTGTATAGTCGGAACTTTCCTTTTCGCATGTTATTTGCAGCATTTTGCAGCTGGAACCTTCTATTTTGCTTGCCAGTTGCAACATTTGGAAGCTGGAACCCTCCATTGTGCTTGCCAGTGCAACATGTGGGAGCTGGAACCTTCGATTTTGTATGATATTTGCATATATGTCAACCTCTTGGGGGTGGGACTCTTCCATTTGGCATGCTATTTGCAAGTTGTTGTTAGTTGTTGGTTGTTGGTTGTTATCTTTTAGTTGTGGGTTCTTGTTTGTTTTGTTATTCTTGTAATTGTAGCTGTTGTAGTTGCCGTAGTTTTTGTTTGTGTAGCTACAGTTGTAATTATATAGGTGTAATACAGTAGTAGTTTTTTTGTTGTTGTTGCTTTTATTGTTGTGGCTTTGTTGGTGGTCTTTGTTTGGGTGCAGGCCCTGTTTGTGATTTCCTTACAATTGTGGCTTTGGTTGCGGTGAACACGTCAACACAAACAAAGCCATGAAGTCAAGAAGCCGGTAAAACTTAGCAAAGCCAAGAAGAAAGAAAACTGGCGAAACCATCAAGGCCAAAAAAGCAGCGAAACAAACAACAGAGTGCATTGTGGAGATAGAACCTCTCATTTTGCATGACATCTGCGACATTTGGAAGATAGACCCTTTCATATTGCATGATATTTGCAGGATGTTGCAAATGATATTTGCTGCATTTTGAACTTCAACCTTCCATTTTGCATGGCGACTTTCCATTTTGGTCACAGTAATATTTGAAGCATTGTGAAACCTTAACTTGTTAACCAGCTCATTTACATCATGGTCTTTACACCAACGCAAAGAAACCAAAATGTTATTTTTTTCTCTTGCTGCTCTTGTTGTTTATGCTGCTCGTGCTGTTCTTCACGTAGCACTTGTAATCAAGCAGAACAACAAGGAACAAGGAAGCAAAGAAAAACAAAAAGCAACAAAAGCATAAAAAATACAAAGCAAAGAACAAAAAACAGAAAACATAGAAGCAAAAAAGCAGAGAAGCAAACCAAGAAGCGTAGAAACAAAAAAAACAGAAAAGCACAAATACAGAGAAACAAAAAAACATAACCAAAAAAAAACAAACAGAAAAACAAAAAAATGAAAAGCAGGGAAGCAAAACAAGAGAGAAGCGTACAAGCAAAAAAGCAGAAAAGAAGAAGAGCAGAAAAGCAGAAAAGCAAAAAAAAGAAAAGCAGAGAAGCAAAAAAAACGAAAAAAAAAAAACAGAAAAGCAATAAAGCAGAAAAGCAGCACAGTAGACAGGAGAGAAGAATCCCAAAAATAAATCCCTAAGCTAAAACGAAAATGCCAAAAATAAATGGCCCTGCCAAAAATAAATGGCCCTCCCATTAATAATAAGTGGATCTAGGTCGTAATCACTCAAGAACCCGGGGTGGGGAGTAGCACCTCATGAAACCTGCACAAACAAACTATATAAGCATCAAGTGATTCAGACTTTTCCCCCTAAATATAAACGCTGATAGCTTAACAGTTGTGTTGGCCGCACTTACTTACGCGTTGCATTGTATCTTCTGATGGTTGGTGGTTCCTTCATAGTCTTGACATCCATACATCCGTGCGATGCAACGCCAGACTGGAAGTGTCTTGCAACTATCACTGGCCACGAACAAATATACCCTTGCTACTCAGCAACAGACTTACTTGGATATTAAATAAGTAGACTGCACCCCAGGCAGTGGAGATTTTCCTTGTGCAACCAAGGTGTCGGAGAAGTCTTCCCCCTGCCCAAGCTTTCCAAACATGGACCTTGCTGGAAAGGAGTGATGAATCATATCGAAGCAACCACGCCCTACAGCCAAAGGACCTGAATAGCATCGAATGGCACATTGAGTATCGTATGTAATTCTCATTTAAGTTGAGGTTACATAGAAGGTTCCCACCATGTCATACATTAAACTCAACACACCGAATCAAGTTGCTGAACTGACCAGAAGATACAGCAAAAAATACGGAAAGAAGACACACAGCAGAAAATACGGAAATACGAAGAAATCCCTGTTTGCAGCACTCACCGTGCTAGGCCAGGAGCTTCATCGTTCGATACTCCAGCAGAAAGTCCATCATCTCCTGGCTTGATCTGCATTGACACAAGGATTAGCGGCACAAAGCCAAAAGACATTATGGGATATCATGGGCCTGGAGGGCTCAAATAGTTCCCTTCACAAAAATTGGTTCCCAGGCAAAGTTCAGATGCTTCAATGTAGTCCTGCTCAGATTTGCCAGCTGCAGTTGCCCACCGTGCCAAGGCTTTACCTTGCCAAAGGTCGATGCAAATCAATATCTATAAATATGTGTATATATATGCATATATATATATGTATATATATATGTATATATATATGTGTGTGTGTATGTATATATATATATATGTATATATATATAATATGTTTATATATATAATGTATATATATGTATGTATGTATGTATGTATGTATGTATGTGTGGATGTGTGCATGTGTGGATGTGTGCATGTGTGCATGTGTGCATGTGTGCATGTGTGCATGTATGTATGTACAGTATGTATGTATGTATGTATGTATGAATGTATGTATGTATGTACAGTATGTATGTACAGTATGTACAGTATGTACAGTATGTACAGTATGTACAGTATGTA
>Ga0126342_10004996_pt1 | contig 22942 bp, 32 predicted proteins | sample Cyp1metagenome_FD_92528 | JGI IMG/M metagenome (GOLD analysis project Ga0126342, IMG submission 92528) | Coral microbial communities from Lord Howe Island, Old Settlement Bay, Australia - Cyphastrea 1 metagenome | ecosystem: Host-associated > Invertebrates > Cnidaria > Coral ...
TTCAGGAGACCCATCATAACTGGGTATTTTCCACTTTTCAGACATCTTGCCTCGCGGGCTCGAATGTCCTAGCTTTTCTTTTCCCTGGATCACTGTGTACACCTTCTAGGTTTTCACAGCAAATAGGCTCCGGCTGCCATGAAAGCGTCAACTTGATTTTGACAGCTAGCCAGGGGCGCTCGATCCTAAATAGAGTGGAATGAACATCAAATGACAATTTGCATATATATATACAATTATATATATATTATTCATACAATTATCGGTATTCTTATGCTGATTGTTACTGTTAGTGTTGTTATTACTGATATATCTATTTCAGATTAGGATATATCTATATACTATAGAAATTATGTTTATTATCATGATTCCTGAATATGATCTATTATTATTATCATTACTATTATTATTATTATTATTATCACCATTATGATCTATTAAAGAATTCACAGATCATTATATCATAGTATATCATGATAGATCATGAATATCATGGAATCTATTTCCATTATTCTTCTACTTATTGTTATTAGTGTTGTTATTTTTTAGTCTGTTATTCCAGTAGTTTCAATCCACAAGGTCCCCTTGCCAAGTTGGGTAACTTTGGGGGCACCCCATCCGCATCTACACCGACACATCCTGGGAAGATTGACCAATCAAAGAGGCTGAAGGATTTTGGAGACCCAACAGAAACATATCAGTGATTTTGTTGGGAATTTCTTCCACTATTCGTGATGAAAAATCATATTTTGCCTGCTGAAATTCACTAAAATTAGGAGCTGCTGAACGCTCCTCATTGGTGCCAATTTAGCCGCCATTTTTGGTGAGGCACTGATTGGTGACCTGCATCCTGTCTCTGGGACATTGAAAACATCTGGCAGCATGGCTTACACCCCACAAGTGGCCTGGATTCGCAATGCAACGGTGAAGGACAACATCGTCTTCAACAGCAGGCTGGGTGCTTGGCGCTCCTGTAATGGTGTGAAATGGAGGGAGCTACCCTCTGGTAATTTAACATAGACCCTGAAAATAGCCTAGTTTTAATGGAAACTAATCTTCCAACCCCTATCTGCCAGGGTCTATGTTAATTTACCAGAGGGTACCCCTAAATCCTCCATTGATAGTTTATAGATCGGATTTTCCAGTGCAAACTATTGAGCTGTTGGGGATCTCCCATAACTATGGAAACCACCACATGGTGGAATGAGGCGAGCCAATCTCTACGATTTGTAGGTGTAGCCTCTGGTAATCAAACAGTTTGCTATGGAAAATGACCATAGATAGTTCGTTGATTTAGTCATCAAACATGGTGATTTTCCATCGTTTTTTGTTAGTTGACCAGAGGGTAATGGTTGTCAAACAGTTTGCACTGCTGTGAACAAAGACTCCACGGCGAAGCTGGCAGCGCCTCCTTCAGGTTCGAGGAGGACAAGTACCTCGCGGTTCTCAAAGCGTGCTGCCTATTGCCGGACCTGGAAACTTTGCCCAATGGCGATCAAACAGAGATTGGTGAGAAGGGTGTGAATTTGTCAGGTGAGCTGATTGAGCTGTGTGCTGAGCAAAGATCTTTGAATGGCTGTGAATGGCTCGGTAGGTTGAAAGAGACGTTCTTCATTTGGTGGAATTGGTTATGTTATGAGTGTTATGAGTCAAAAGTCAGCAGCAAAGACACATCCCGACGCAGAAATATACTTGAGGATGCATCTTAGTTAGTTAGTGACTTAGTAAATGGGCGAAACACCCCCAATTATATACATATGTATGGAATATCTCCAGTTATATATCTATATACATTATAATATATATATATTTATATACATATATATATATATCGTAATATATATATATATACAATTATATATATATATATACACATGGATTGTATATGGGTTATGAACCACGGATCGTGGGATGGGACATCCAAGACATCCAAGGGCAATGGGTCTCCAGGGCAATGCACCATGGGCCAAGGGGTCCACCAACAATTTTTGAATCATCAAGAAAACATCCCATTTGGTGTGGGGGAATCAATTTTCACCCTACTCAAATAAATAAATAAATATATATATATATATATTATGCAGTGTATATAATATACACATTATATATATATATATTATATATAATATATATATATATATATATATTTTCCGCAGCATGTCTCATGATGTTCAACTGCGTCTCCCACCTTGTTCCGGCGCCACAGGTGGTCAAAAGCAACGCATCTCGTTGGCCCGTGCGGTCTACTCGCAGGCGGATCTCATGTTGTTGGACGACCCCTTGAGTGCGGTGGATTCCCATGTGGCACGGAAGCTGATGAAGATGTTCCAAAGTCCATTGCTTGCCAAGTCCTCCATCATCCTTTGCATCTCCGAAAGTGGTGGAAAATAGTTGGGGACGGGAAGATCCGGGATGGCCATTTATGGCCATTTTGGCATTTTTGTTGGTGGGTCACTGACTGAGAACTAGCATGAAAATTATGAAGATGGTCTGTTTGAGGAAATTCAGTTTTAAGGCTGAGTGGCTCTATTATTTTGTTGGAAACAACAGCAATTCAGGGTAGGTGTCTCAAAAACTCCAAGAACTCAAGGAGTTAAAGCCAAGATCTGAATTTGATCTTGAGAAGACATCGTGGGATATTTAGATATGGGCCAGAATTAGTCAGAATCACTGAAAAAAAGGTGTTGCAACTTGCTAGAAAGAGTTCGTGGTTTCATCAGGATCTCAACTTCATTTCGCCCCACCTTTCTGTGCGTTAGACCGTTGGACTCTTAACATTGGAGGATTTTCGGCTGCGAAATCTGAATCTCGCGAAGTATCATCCCAGGGGAATGTGAGTTGGGAGAAGTGACACCGGTGAATTTGGAAAATCATGGACTGACCTATTCTGAATGGATTGATTTAAGAACATTTGCAGGAAACCACCATTTTTTTAAGTCCCCAAACATGCGTTTTTTTACTGCAACATTTCCCTGATTCAAATTGGAAACATCTCGCCGGATGAGGAGCAGCTGAGGTACGCACCATATTCATGCCGTGCACGCAGCAGATCAGATCATTCTGCTCTCTCGTGGGGCAAAGGACAAAGACTCCACTGCGACGGGGGAGGCTGGAATGACTGCTTCGGTGATTTATTTTGTGGCTGGAAAGTGGGAAAGAAATGCCTGGAGGTGGAGAAAATCATTGTTTAAATCCCCATTAATCCCCATTAATGTTTCAGATTTTGATCCCTTTCTGTTGTGGGAGAACTGAAATCAGCAATGGCAAGGGGTTGCTACATGGTAAACAATCTGCAAAGTGCTTGTGCCAACGTGCCAAGGTGTTGCCGAGGGCTGGTCAGCCTACTAGTCTACCGCTGTCGTGGTTTATGGATTGTACATTCTAAGGCTTTCTATGCATCTATCGGCATCATCAGCATCTTGGGACTATGAACCCAATCATCAATTTGGGATTATGGGATTATGAAGCCGATCATCTTCAGCACATCAGCATCTTGGTGGCTAAAAAAAAGTGGGGTACCATCCCAGATGTGATCTTCAATCTGATGAAGTTGAAGCTTATCCAAAGATGGTCTGCGAACGGATATACAAGGGATTGTTGGAACATTTATGTACAGGAATCCCAGTTTCTTTTTTTTAAAGCACGGTCACTAAACATCCATGGGCTACAGCAGGTTTTCCATGGTTTTCCTGTAATTTTTTCCCTTCTCCGGGAGAGAGGTCTCATGATTTGCCCTCTGGTAACCACCATCCCCCCCCAGTCCAACCAGGGGAAATGGCCAGGAAGGAAATGGCTGGCTTCAATAGCAAGTTGTGTTTTCCCAAAAAGCCGAGGGTACCCTCTGGTAAACTAACATAACTATGGAAAATCACCATTTTCAATGGGAAAACTCACTATAAATGGCAATTTTCAATAGCTATGTTAAATTACCAGAGGGTATCAGCAAAAAGGGCTGGACATCTCCACAAAGATCTCCACCTTGGCTGACAGGATGCGGATGATGAGATGTTGCTGCAGGCAGCATCGACTTCGGATGATGGACCCGCTGCCAAGGTGCTGGTGCTACTGTAGCCTCCAGCAAAGTAGCAGAGATATGGAACATCCACCATGAAAGTTGAGATATGGGGTATATTAACCAGTTTTTTTTCAAGAGAAATGAGGGGATTTCCGTATCGATGTTTTCGGGAAAGCCCAATGGCGTTTTTGGGATTTATCCAGAAATGGCGATGGGGATAAAACAGCGTTGGGAATTTCCGGGGATTATAAAAACCTTCTGGTTTTATGATGGCTAAAAAATCCAGCGTTAGACTCACTAGATCACTAGACAATATCCATTGGGAGGTCCATGATTTTCCCACGAAAACGGGTGGTTTTCCATTGCCAGGTTGGAATTCGAGGTGAACAGCACCTGAAATGATGCCTTGCCAATGGTTGGGGCTTGCAATAAATCGATGTGGTGTTCCTATCTCAGAGTTGGGTTGAATGTAGAGGGTTTACCTGCAGGAGGGATGCCAATTTCTGGGGTCCCGGTCGATTTTTAAAACCGCAGAAAAGGTGGCCTTCTGCGGTTCATTGCCGGAGTTTCGAGAGAAGTTCCCCAAATTGGCACTTGGGCAGCACTTTTTTTGGAGGATTCCTGGACATTTTGGTGACCTGCCAACCACCCGAAAACATGGACTGAGAAATGAGAAATGGCTGATTTTTTGGTGTTCAACAATCCAAGTTTGGGTGAGGGAGCCAATCCCAAAGCTACTCTGGTTCTTTGCTGGTTTTTGTAGTACCCGTAACCTACGATTTACTTCGTGCCTTTCTTCGCTTGCCGCGGTTTGAGAGCACACATTTTTTGGCGTCAGGATTCCTGACCCTTTGTAGATCTCACTTAGATAAGTTAGGTAACCAAGTGGGGTTGATAATTCCATATATAAACCTGGGTTACAACATGGTCATTCCCATTGCACGGCTGAAAAAAATCGTGGCTAGGCCGCTGGCGGCGCGCGTGAAGGAGAGGAGCCTTCACTGACGCGGCAGACCAGCGAGGATGTCGGGCAGCACTTCGTGCCGTCCAAAAAAGGCGATGCAGGACAGCTGGTGTCTTGGTGGATCCCAGTGGTCATTTTCATGGGAACATGGCAGCCGGTTTTTTGGGGAATATGATTTGTTTTGATGGTTCAGATGCTTCAGGGTTCAGGTTTGTGATAACCTTTTTGCTGGTTTGTGGATGATATTTTTGGATAATTAATTTTCTTGAACAAGTCCGATTTCATGTCGATGTCCTGTTCTGATGGGGACTTTATCCGGGACAATTTCTTTGCAAACTCCCCAAACATGGACAACCGGATCAGCATCCGTGACGGTAACTTGAACAATCAGCATCGCCCCAGAATTCTGTGAAAGCTGCAAGGAAAGGACAGCAGCAAGCGGCAGTTCATACCTCTGCCCATCCTTCTGCCCAGCAGTGGAACAGCACATTCCTCCCTGAACTTGGGGATTTCCCGGCCATGATTGGGCCATAAGTCCTGAGGTTATACTCACCAGTTGAAGCGCGGAGAATTGCGGTATACAGAATCATATAAATTTCAGATTTATATAAATTCACCTAATTTCATATAAATCCTCATGAGAGGTGGTGTTTTTCCAGGGCATTTTCGTGGTGAGGTGCAAAAAGAGGAAGCTCAAGTGGGCTCAGTGGCTGCAGATGTCTACTCGACCTACATCCAAGCAGCGGGTGGTTGGTGCTTGGCCATCACCGTCTTGGTCGGGGTTCTCGTTGGACAAGGTGCGGCTACTCCCCCGGATGCGGTGGTTCTGGGTGATGTAACAGGGGGTCAAGAATTGGGCAATGCCAGAAATCAGAAAAGATGTGAGTTGAACGGATGATAAATATATATATATAAATATATATATATATAATATCTATAATATATATATATATATATATATATATATATATATATATATATGCAAATAATATATATATATGCAAATACATATAACATCGATGGAACTGATATAATTGCAGTTTCTCCAAACCATGGATGGTGTCGTCCAGGTCACCCAGCCCAGGCCTACAAGCTGTGGCCGGTGGATGGATCTCCTACTGGTCCGACCATTCGAAAGCTGAGAATCCGCACTACATCTCCAGTGAAGTGGGATTGATTGGCTACAGCACCTTGAGCCTGGCGGCTGCTCGGAGAATGGCCAGAAGAATCATGGACAGAATCCATGGACAGTCAGACTGTTTTCATTTATAGATGAACATGAATGAACATGAGAAACATGAGGTTAAAGACCAGGGACGGAAGAAACACACAATCAAAGGTGAATGAATTGAGAGAGAGTGAGAAAGAACATGGAAAATTCACCAACATTTGCCGTTTCTCTTAACGCCGCTTCCCCCCAATCGATACAGACCCCCATGAGACATCGTGTCAAATTCCAGGTGTTTTCTGCCAGAAAAGGGTTGTGTTTGAAAAACCATTGGGCATTGGGCTTACCACGTTTAAGAACCAACACATTAAACAAACACGCGTCTTAAAGGGATTCACCAAAACCATGCATGATTCAGCACTTTTTGGCATATCTGCATTGATGATTCTTTATTGAAAAAAACATGGAACAATCCATATCCTCTTACTGCGATTTCAGGCATATCATATCATCCCGATTTTTGGTGAACAACACATAATTGTCCCACTCCTCCCATTTCGAGATGATTCGACACAAGTTGGAATGGTGATTATAGTTGATTTGTAGTATGTTTTCCATCCATTAGATACCCCCGATGATGGAACCGAATTTCCAGGATGGTATAGAGATGATGTTTTCCCCATAATTTCCTGGTTTCCAAGGTCTTTTCGGCATCCACTGGTATCAACCTGCAAGGTGAGGCACCGTAATATTAAGTTGGCATATAAATCCCATGAACTATAGTTAATTCCCTTATAAACCATAGAATTCTCCATAGAATTCCAGATTCCTTTTGGTTATTTCATGTTATTTTCCCCATAGCTCCCAAGTCGGTTTCCCGGAATTCCCCCATAAAGCGAGGCATTTCTGGGCATCTTCATCACCAGCGCCTTGTTCCGGCTGACTGCGCTGAAAGCCGCGCGCAGCTTCCATCGGAGGCTGCTGGGGACCATGCTGCGCTTGCCGATGGCCTTCTTCGACACCACTCCGCTAGGCCGTGTGCTGAATCGATTTTCCAAGGAAACTGGACCAAGTGGATGGGACATTTTACCCTCTGGTAATTTGCTAGAGTTTGCGAACTGAAACATGGTCCAGTCGAAATAGTTGGTTTTCCCAGCTATAAAATGGTGGATTTTTCCATAGTTATGTAAACGTTTACCAGAGGGTATGAGATTTTCGTTTGTTTGTTGGATTTAATGGCTAAAAAAACAATTAGATCATCTTATATCCCACCAAAAGCTCTCTTTTGAATATCGATGAACCACCAAGGATATCTATACCATCGATGAGGTGCTGCAAAACATCCTCTATTCCTACTTGCAGGTGGGGTTTCAAAAGTCCTGCCATGTGATCTTGTGCTAGCTGAGTAGTTGCTAGTTCACTGCGACTCGGGACATCATGACCGGGTGGGGAAGATATCTTGCTGAGAATATGCAGGCCTCGTTCGCAGGTCATAGACTTATACTTTCTTATTTCTTCATGGCTTAGGACACCTTTCACTTTTGTGATGCAGATCTATCTATCGTTACAGTAGCTTTCAATGTCTTCCCATCCATCCATCCGTCCGTCCGTCCGTCCATCCATCCAGCTGTCCCATCTATCTGTCCAACTCTCTCTCTCTCTCTTGAAAGCTTATGTCACAATTTTATCTTAGCCAAATCAGCAGTTACTTTGACTCAAGGCAATCCGCTATAGTCCCCCCGAAAGGACAGAAAAATCGGTTCCTACTAAAACATGAAGTGGTAAATCTATCCTTTTTGGTACTCTCTTGGGGATTGAGATAGATGTGGAATACACACCATTTGTAGATCATTTTCCAATGGCTTCCCCATGAGTTTTCCACTCAGCTGTCGCAAAGAAGCTGACGCCCCAGGTGGTTTCAGCAGTGGTTTGCACTATGGCGGTCATTGCAACCGCTACTCCCTGGTTCTTGGTAGTGCCCTGGCAAGTCGGCCACGGGCTGCAGGATCCGGAGATTTTGACCATGGTGAACCACCTGGGCAGCCAAAGTTTGAGATTAAGAATGATTAAGATAGCAGTAGAACGATGGATAATATTTTTTGTATACAACGATTGGGTGTGCGCTCCAGCAAGCTTGGGGACTGTATTTTATTGGTTTCTATCCCATCGTGGCCATTTTTCCTTTTCGGAATGCGTAACTCAGGTGGTGTTGCCTTTGCTTCTCATCTACCGGGCCACTCAGAACTTCTATATTCCCGCGTCGCGACAGCTCAAGAGGATCGAGTCCAACTTAAGGCGCGAGTTACATCAGAACTGCAACTCTTCCATGAAAAAATAGGGAAACACACACAGCAGGTAGATTGGCGAGGGGTATTTTTTCGAGGCTCAGATTTTATGTTTTGTTTTTATAGTTGCTACTGTACTGTATCGACCCCTACAATACGTTTTGCTTCCTGAAATAGACTGTGAAACAGTGGATCAGGGCTCTCGCCCTCGACAAACCCTAATGAACCCCAATATCTGGGGCCGGGCACTATTGATGTGATCATTCGCCCATGCGTCAATATGAAGCAAAAGCCACGATTTTTGAACCAAACTTCCCACAGTCTACTCCGTATGAATCCTATGGATCAGATACCTTTCGGTTGGTTCAAATTTACAGGAACCACCTATCTTGTAAAGGGAAAAAATCCTTTGGTTTCCAGTTTCCGGCGAAAAAAAACATCCCCAAAAACCAACCCAAAAAAACTTCGCTTCGCTCAGCAGGTCCCCGATTTTCTCCCACTTCTCCGAGACTTTAGACGGCACCGCCTTGATTCGCGCCTTTGGGCAGCAGCAGATCTTCATCTCGGAGAACATGAGCCGCGTGAACAGAAACATGCGCGCCTATTACTCCAACTTTTCGTCCAACCGATGCTGGCTTTGGAACATGATTACCCTCTGGTAATTCAACGTAGCTATTGAAAATGGCCATTAATAGTGGATTTTCCCATAAAAAATGGTGATTTTCCATAGCTATGTTAGTTTACCAGAGGCTATCATGATTGGTTTGGGGACTGCGAGAATAGAAGCAGTTATAAGAATTTTTCATGATTTTTGTTGCCTGAATTTGGGATTAGATGGAATTGTACTGACTTATGAATATGAATGATATGATGTCCCCTAAAAGTTCACAGCTCTTGGGGATTTGCCAAAGAAAATCCACCAAAAGTTGTCTCAACAATTGCCAGTCGCCGACAACTAGTTCAGGATCAAACCTTGGGTTTGCCATTCCCAGGAAAAAACCTCAACTTTGATCTGTAAACATTGGGATTCAATCATTGGGCAGGCCCCCTGCCCCCTGCCCCAACAGTGAGGGGCAGCCGCAGCTGCCATGGTTCCTAAAGGATTCATCATCATCAACCATTGTTAACCATGGTTAAACATAGCATCTATAGACCATCCACCAGCATTTTCCCATAGTCATAAACCAGTATTAACCATGATGCATCATGGTTAAGCATTTTCCATTTATAGAGCATCCACCAGCATTTTCTAACCTCCACCAAGGATGGCTGGCAGTTCGTTTGGAAAGCTTCGGCAGTTTAATCACCTTCTGCGCTGGCAGTTTGGCAGTGCTTGGCCGCCATGGCATCAGCGCAGGGGTGGCGGGGCTGTCGATTTCCTACGCGCTGTCCATCACCCAAGCCTTGAATTGGGTGGTGCCTTAGCGAAGCCAAAATGTGTATCCCGAAATAGGGATTTCGATTTTTTGGTCCTCCGAAATAGGGGATTTCGTTTTTTTTGTCCTAGAATTTGGGAGAAATTTGGCGGAAGGACCTAGATTTTATGGTGAAACACTGGTTTCCAGTTCAGATTTCCTTCAAACCAATGCATTGACGAGGGACTATTCGCAGGTGCGCATGGCAGCAGACCGGGAAACCAGCATCGTGTCGGTGGAGCGCGTGCGGGAGTATCTGCGATTGGAGCTGGAACCACCACATCATTGCGAGACTTTGATTTGCAAACTTATTGATCAGGTGAAAGATGATGAATTATATATATATATATATGAATTCGACTTATCTACACATTTTAAGTAGTTAATGTGTTCATACTATTTTCAAATAACTTTCTGGCTGTTCGTCTCTGATCAATTGGATGAGTAGTGTAACGTCGATCGCCATGTTGCAGCTGGCATGCCACGAACGCCGTTGCTTTGCCCCGAAAGCGCTACTAGGATCATCCCAGGGATCGTCAGCGGTTTGTAACCATGGTTCCAAGCGATTTATCAATGGGACCCTTGAGAGACTGTAGTTCACCACTTAGGAGACGTGGGATGATCCTCGTAAATGGGTGAATAAATGGTTGAATCATGGTGAATCACAGAATTTAGGATTGAATCATTGGTTAGTACAAGTTATACACCTATCAAAACCCATGAACATTCCATATAATTCCCATGATCTACGGGGGTTCTTGAAAAAACTCGTGGGTCAATAAGAAATCCAGACCTGGGAGATTTCTTCGGTGTAAGGACAGCGACCCTCCTCCACCTTGGCCTCAATATGGCAGCATCGAATTTCAGAACGTCTTTCTGCGTTACCGTCCTGAGCTGCCCACAGTGCCAGGGCCTGGACGGAGAGGGATGGGGTCTCTTTGATCAGTGGCATAGATGTCCCAAATTCCCATTGCTTGGTTGATTAATAGATGATATAGATGATATAGATGGTATAGCAGCTCCCGGCCCAAACCTATTTTGACCAAAAGGACATCAGTGGGATCAGTGGTGTGTCTCGAGGTCCGAAAAACTTTGATACCGAGGTGTTTCCGGTGTTTCCCTGATTTTCCGATGGGATCGATGCTATCCCTAATGGCTTATTTTGATGTTATTTTCAGTGATGGGAATGTTTCAAAAACCACCGGTGCTGACATTGGGCAACTATGGGCCACGACCCTTTGTTTTAGCCCTTCAACATGAGATGTTTTCAAATATCATTGAGATGGTTTTTGATGGGTAAATCATCACACTCTTGCTAGGGACTCTCCAGTGCCAAGTTGCATTGCGACAGGGGTAGCAGTTGTATTTAATTCTATTTCCAATTTTCATCAGTCACACATTTTCCAATGTCTTATCTTATGTTCCGTTTTGATGTAGGATTTCCTTCCAATTAGTTATGCATTTTTTCCCACTGCTTACTCTGCTGGGAAGTTTTTTGAGATGCCACCAAGCAACTCTTAAGTCGTTGGTTTGTTCGCAATACTGATTCCTTGATATTATCCTCCGCCCCACGGCCATGTCTTTTGGGATGAAATCGCCATTGGGCTCCACCATTTCTCCAGCAGCTTGATTCCCTTATTCTTATGTCCCTTGATCATCCCACTCTTTTCTCACCTTGATTTGGAGATTTTTTATCGACAAAAGAAGACATATCCTAGAAAAGTCACCAAATCCCATCAAATCCCTTCAGATCCCTTTAGATTTGTCCTCCGCAAATCCCAAAAAAACACTTGGCTTTGACCGGTACCCTCTGGCAATTTAACATAGCTATTGAACATGGCCATTTATAGTGGATTTTCCCATTGAAAATGGTGATTTTCCATAGTTATGTTAAATTACCAGAGGGTACCATTTCTGCCTCGTCCCAGGTTCTGAATGGCCTCAGCCTGCAGATCAAGGCGAAGGAAAAGATCGGCATCTGCGGTCGCACCGGCGCCGGGAAGTCGTCGATCTTGAACGTGCTGCTGCGCATCGTGGATGCTGAATCGGGCTCTGTGAAGGTGAGGCTTTGGCCATGGCATGCCATGGCAATGCCCTAAAAAATGGCTGGAAGTCATGGAGATTGCAGATGAAGATGAAGATTTATGACATATGGTTGGAAGATTTTGAGGATTCTTATGGAACCCATGAGTTCTTCTGGACTATTTTGGTAAGAAATGGATGACAGCCATTGATGTTTGGTATCAAACCTAATATCAAACCTCCATGAATTTTCTGGTGCCATATGGTGCCTGAGTTTTTTCAAATATCAATTTTTATGGTGCCTCGCGACTCCTTCGAGAAGTCTCAGGTGGATGACGTTGATATCAAGACCCTGGGTCTGCATCGCCTGCGCCATAGCATCACCGTCATCCCGCAGGATCCGGTGCTGTTCTCAGGCGCCTAATTTCACCGGCAACGGGCCGTGGCAGGTAGGGTTCCCATTAAGGAACGGGCGTTTGGGGATAAGAATTGAAAGGGATTTTCAGATCATAGAATTTTGATGAATTTTGGGGATACCCATACTGCCCATACTTTATTTAAGAACATTTAAGATCTTTTGGTGAAATGCTACTCCAAATGGAAGCCCAAGGTAGCAATCTTTGCATATAATTGTGGCGGTAAGAAGGCCATAGCTCCAAATTGACAGCATCCCATTGTTATTCAGTGAGTCCATGGTTTGGGTGTTCCTCTTGCTTACCCTCTGGTAATGACTAACAGTTTGCTATAGACAATGGTCCATTTAGTTCGTTGATTTACCTATTTACGATGGTGATTTTCCATAGCTATGTTAATTTACCAAGAGGGTCAGACCAGCATGGCCATTGCTTGATTTGTCGCAAACATGGATGGTTTTGGGCTCATCATTCACCAGCAGATGATAGCCATTTGCGGGTCATTTGGCGCCCAATTTTCACCCATACTACATGTATCTGATACTGGTCGGTGGTTTGGAACCATGGAATTTAATGACTTTCCATGTATACATATATATATGTATATATAATTATATATATATATATTGTATTATATTCTATTGGGAATAATAATTCCAACTGACGAACTCATATTGTTCAGAGGGGTGGCTCAACCACCAACCAGGATACTGTAGATGTTTTCAAATATTTTGTACCACCCAAACTGAGTTCGACTTCTTTGTGATGGGTCGAAATCACAACCAAGACGAAATTCCGCGGTTTATCCTCATTTTCTCATCAACATTGCCAACCATTGTGGGTCAATTTCCCATTTTTACACTACCCCCCAAACTATCGTTGGTTACATTCACCATCAATATTCAACAAGTTCTCAGTGTTTCTAAACCTCAAGCATTTTGGGGAGTTCTATCAAGTTCTATATCCCACCACGATTTTTTTCAACCCGCCCTAAATCTCCGATCTCCAGATGCTAGCTGCTACCCTGAATCGATGATTCATGATTTTCCCACGAACATCTCCATGGAAGTCGAATTTTTGAGAGCTTGGGATAGTCGCTGGCATGAAATCGATAGAAACATCCCAATTCATATCGGAATGTTCCAGAAAAAACCGCTGGCATGATGAAATCGATAGAAACATCCCAATTGACAAAACCATATAAAACCTGTCCGTTGCCAGGCACCTTGCGCTTCAACCTGGACCCCCTGAGTCAGTGCTCCTCCGACGCCCAGCTCTGGCAGGCGTTGGAGCGGTCGCATCTCTCGGAGCACGTGGCGCGCCTTGCCCGGGATGCGAACGGCGCATCGGGGCTGGAGAGTGTCGTGCAGGAACAGGGGAAGAACTTCTCCTTGGGTTACTTGGATGGAAAAATGGTGGATTTTTTTTTGTGATTTTGTGTTGGATTTATTTCTAGTCATACACTTTCACTTTGTTTAACAAAAATTGTCTGTGGGATTTTGAGTGGTGGGGAGACACTTTTTTTTTTAATTTTGATTGGTGGAATTGTTTGGACTTTGGCTGTTCGAGACTCATCATCATTGGGAAAGCCAATGCGACTGGAGACGATCACCCGAATGGTGATGACTTGGGGATGGTTATCACATTATATTCTTAAACATTTTCATGATTATCTCATAATATAATGGATGATAAACCAATAATCATCAATAATATTATTGGGTTTACCGCATTATTTTGGTGATTATCTTCTTAAATACGAGTTCTATCATTACTATTACTCATTAAAAATACTTCTCATTACTTGTCATTAATTCTTATGACTTATATAGCTTATGTTTGCTTATATACCATGTCTTCTTATTCATCTTCTTCTCCCTCCTCCTCCGTCTTGTTCCTGTTCCTCCTCGTCTTTAATCTTCTTCATCTGATGTTCTTTTTCATTATTGTTAGTTATGTATAGTAAAGGCTTGCTACTTCCAATGTTACAGATGATATTGGCGAAAATCATGCGCACCTATTATCATTATCATTACACTTGCCATTGTCATTATCATTACCATTATCATTATCATTTCCATTATCATTACCATTGCCAATAATCATTACAATTACCATAATTATTATGATTATAATATACTTCCAATAGTATGATAATGATAATTACCATTACCGTAATTATTACTATCATAATGGGAGTGATGATAGCAATGATGATAATGCAGCAATTATTACCATTAAGATAGTGATCTCATTATCTACTTTTAGCACTATAATGACGATTATAATCAATGATACTATCATTATTTACTTTCATTCCTGTCAATTATCATTATCGTCATATTACTACTAATATCTATTCCTAACATCTGCTACCAATATCTATCATGATTATGGTTCTTATTATCTACAACTGAGCAACATAGTACCATCTGGGAACATGACTAACAGTTCGCCATGGAAAATCATCCATTTTTAAGAACGGTAAACCATCTATTTCGATTAGGGCCATGGCTTCCATGGCTATGTAAATGTCATAACCAAATGGCTTCATGGCAGCTGCTGTTCCAATGAGGTCAGCGTCAGCAGATGTGCCTGGCACGGGCCTTGCTTCGACAGAATGCGATTCTACTCCTCGATGAGGCCACCTCAGCAGTTGACCGAGAAACTGACGCCCTGATTCAAAACACCATCAAACAGGACCGGGATGTGGGGCTTGAAAGGCTGGGAAAAACCCACGTTTTTTTTTTTGTTTTTTCGGAAAAAAAACCAGTAGAATGGGATATAACCCCGAAATACTATGGCATATTATTCCACTCATAACTGGAACTGCACTCAAACAGGACAGGATGTGGGTTGGAACGGGGCCATGAAAACTAGCAAAAATGGGCTATGTAATTGAATATGATTTAATATCATTGGATGATATTGGCTTAAGTCGGATCTACCTACCCCCACAGTTTATGGCATTGGGGTATTGAACCAATCATGATATGGGGAAGGAATTGGATGTAATCAATGATACTAGTGGGATAGAAGCAACAGTACCGGGTTTGTCCGAAAATTGGAGATACTAAAAAAATATTGCAATTTTAGTGTTAACATGATCTGCAAAAAACATGGGATTTGTGCAACAATTTTCACACAAACCTTCCGTGGAGGAACGCCACAATTTTAGACAAATTTGGATCCAAGACCCAATAAACTTGATTGAGGTTGACCATTTGAAACCGGGACATGTTGTGTCAGCCATGTCAGCCACCAGAAAGTTTGATATTCATGACCCACCCATCAGCCACAGTCAGACCTGAAAAACTCGTTTGAGCCGAGACTTATCGCCGACAGGGCCAGGCCCGAAACAAAACCAGGAGACACATATAAATGGTTCCTTCCTAAGAAAGTCACACATGCGAAGGGTTCCTTCCCAAGGTTACTACCTATGATGATGATGATGATGATGATGGTGATGGTGATGGTGATGGTGATGATGATGATGGTGATGGTGATGGTGATGATGATGATGATGATGATGGTGATGGTGATGGTGATGATGATGATGATGATGATGATGGATGATGTCGATGACGATGACAAAGTATGCTGGAGACTGCTGGAGACGGAACCCCTTCTCCGGTGCTTTACCCCTCGCGATTGCAGGAGTTTTCAGATCACACAGTCCTATGCATCGCGCATCGGATCTCCACCATCATGAGTAGCGACCGTGTCTGTGTCTTGGACGCCGGGAAGCTGGCAGAGATGGGGCCACCCTTGGAACTCATGGAGAAGGACAGTCGCTTTGCGAAGCTAGCACAGTTGGATGCGGCGTGACACATTTGTGCCGCAAAAAAACCGTGACAGCGCGGAGGAGTTGATCCATCCCCACCAGAGCATCAGGGAATGGACAAAGGGTTGATACCAACAACGATGGGTAAATCTATAGCAAGTTCTTGATGAACTCCACATTTGGGGCATGTGAAATCGGGGACATCCCTGAAAATCGCGAAATCGATGCTCTAAGTTTTTTTTTTTCAATTCTCCAACTTCTTTGGACACACATTTGCCCTGCCGGGCGTGCCGCTGTTTCAAACCTCAAGGGTTGTCAAACCCACCAGTTCTCAACGCAGCTGCCGGGAAGCTCCAGCTGAACCTGTCACCTCTTTGGGCCCTTGAGTTGGGCTTCGTTCAATTCGCTCCAACAGTTCCACACAGACACAGACACACCACACACACATATCACACATGTATATTATATATTATAATGTGTAGACATGTAATGTAATGGATATTATGTATACATGTGTAGATTATGTAGATATGTAGTAATGTAATGCAATGCAATGTATTAGTATATATATATATATTCTAGACGAGGGCATCCTGTGGACTTGGATCTTCTGACATGTTGTGCCGCAAGCTTTTCACGGTGTTGCGGCACGTTCAACATATTTTGATCGCGAAATCAATGATGAACTAGACTAGTGAACTAGGACCTAGGACCTAATATAGTGGTTTATGTCTCAGCTAATTCTATGATTCTATTTTTTTAGAGTTTTCCCATACTGCAGTTTTTCAGGGAGGTTAGAGGTAAAATTTAGGAGGCGATTATTCGCCAAGGTCATGCGAGCCAGGTGCACAAGGGCGTCGGTTTTTGGTCTGTCTGACAATGGGGTATATACCCTCTGGTCATTTAACGTAGCGAACTGTAGAATCACTCTTTTTAGTGGGGAAATCATGAAATTCAAATCTATTTCGATTAGGACCATCTATATTAATACCATGGCGAACTGTAACAGTCATAACCAGGTTGGGTATACCTTTTTTTCATCATCGAAACCCAGCCAGAAGTGAAATTTGAGACTCGAGAGATGAACCGGTGGATGAAACTGGGGATTTCCCCAAAAAATCTGTTAATCTATGGTTAATCTATGGTTAATCTATGGTTAATAATGGGATTTATATGATATATATATAGGGTAAATTTAATCACGACCTCACTGTTCTCCCGAAGCCTGGAATCATGGTTTATTTTAGGGGAATCATCCCCAAATGGCCTTAATAGCCTGAATTCAGGTTAGTGAAATATTATAATTTACCCAGATTTACCCAGATAGAATGTCTGTGGAGATCTTATTGAACAATTGAGGTATCAACCTGCTTGTTCACCCACCCCACCCTGGCAATGAGTTGTCTCCGGTATCCCACGTATAATGCAATATCTGTGAGTTTTGAAAGCTTATCATATGTTATCACCCGTTTTGAATTAGATATATCTCCCTGATAACCGCAAATTTCGCATCCACTAGTTTGGTTTGCAATCATCCCGTTTTTGGAAATTTGGTTCCAAAAAAAGGGGAAACAGTGGCAGGAAACGATTCCCAAACCATGTCGGATCGGTCACCGGGTTACCATATTCTGCATTTGGAGGTTTCCTGAGTCATGGGGGAACCCCCATTTATCATCCATTAAAAAATGGGATTTTCCCGGAAATAAACCATATCAGCTATTGGGGTACCTCCATTTTAGGAAACCCCAATATATATATATAATAATAATAATATTATCTATAACATACAGATACACACAAGCACAGAATATATTTCCAGTCTGATTCACTGTACATATTAGAAATGTACACTGACGATCACCAGTTGCTGGTTTCCCAACGGTCCAAGAGAAGGTGTTTAATACCCTGCGGTTTCATTCTAGACCAAAAAAAAACAAATCTAAAAACAGAATGGGTATATCCCCTTACATAGACCTTACATAGACCTTCTATATTGTAGGTACCTCCAATAAAAACAGAATGGGTACTTCCAATGTGTCGATGATTTTCCCAGAAAAAAACCTCGATGTTTTTTGGGGATTTTCCAGCCAGCCTCCTCTGAGAGGCTAAGTCATTTTCTAGATATTTTCCCAACCAGTCGGCAGATTTTCCATTGCCAGGTGTGAGAAAATCCTTGAGTGGATATAAACCATGTGGCTGTAATGTTCGGATTACAGCAGTTAGACATTCTTATGTTGAGCAAGATCTACGAGCTAGTTACATCAACAAACTTCAAAAAACCTCCAGTAAACTAACATAGCGATGGAAATCCACCATGAAACTAGATCATTTCCGACTGAGAAACCCATAGATTTCCATCGCTTTTTGTATGTCTAGAGGGCCTTAATAATCCCATCGTTCATATTAAACAAGCCATTGGTGAAAGAAATGTCGCCAGTGATTTTCGGAACAACAACTCCCCGTTCCAACACAACGTTTTAACACAACGGTAAACCTGGGGGGGATCAAATCCCTTAGATGGTGTTTGTATCGCCTAAATTACAGGGAAAGGGGATCATGGGTATCCACAGATCCAGGTGCCTGATCTGCCTGATCCTCTTGGCCCTGCCGTGGAAGATTCGTGCGCACGCGAGGTAGGGGCCAAGGGTGAGGTGTGCCGAAAAATTGTCCTTTCTTGGGTCTAGATCAACTTTTTGTTTATTTTTTTGCAGGTTATATATATATATATATTTGTATAAATGCTGAAGGATAATTTTGTTGCTCACAACAGGTATTGCCATGTTATATTCTACTGTAACTTGTCGATAAAACTTTCAAACATGTGAAAGATATTGGTGTGGTTCGACACTTCACGCTCATGCTGCTCGTGATCACATCGTAAATCGTCATGATGTATTTGATATTGGAGTCTTTATTGTATGAATATCCATTTGGGGGTTTCTTAAAATGGGGGATCCCCAAAACCATGGGTTTCAATACTAAAATATCTAAAATGTCGAAATTTGGACGATTTGGGGGTACCCCCCACTTTAGGAAATCTCCATTTGAAGCAGGCTTGGGTTGTATTGGATGCATACGGCTGACGGTTTTCTTACCCATTCCAGCTGAATCATCCCGCTATAAATGGGGGTATACCCATGAACTAAATGACATCTCAACTGTGACGAAATTAACACTCACCAACTATGAAATGGGGGTATACCAACTAAATGACATGGTCTCAACTATAGTGAAATGGGGTATCAAAAATAACGCCACCTTATGTCCCCATCACCATCATCTGCGCTCAGTTTGCGTGGAAGATTGAGATCGTCCGGATCCTGGCCTGGGCTGTTTCATTGGGAGCAAAAAAATGGTTCAGATCTCCAATCCATGGTACCCCAAGAAAAATCATGGTTTATACATATGTTTATACTGGAAAATCCCAAAGATCACTGGGGGTACCCCCATGACGAATCGGAAAGCCCGGCCTTTGGGATGTACCCCGCTAATCCAACCACCGATCCATGGGAAGCAAGGCCCTGTCATTGTCAAATCGACAACAAGCACTGGCGCAAAGCATCCAGGAGGGCGCGGAACGAGTCATGGCCTTTAATGGCATCATCCATCATCTGTAAAGCCATGTAAAGCCCATGGTTTACCATTGATGATTCCATGGAGTAAAGCCATGACCTATTCCTTCAGAAAACGGGTTCGCCTGGGCATCAGCCCATAGAAATTCCTCTGGGCAGCGCCTTTTTTGGAGCCAGGACTGAGCCGAAATGTCTCTTCATCGACCTGGGTGCTGGTGCTGGTAGCGATCTCGAGGCGGCCCTGAAATTCGCTTGGATGATTTTTCCATGGGACAATGGTGGTTAAGGATGATGATTAGGGATGGTTAAGGAAGGTTAATGGTAAAGAATCACTGGGGTGGGTAAGTGGGTATACCATGGTATACCCTCCCTCGAACATGGCTGACGGACAAATCCCGAACTAAAACGAGGTTTGGCTCGCTGGGAACGTCATCGAACTATTGCTGCAGGATGTTCCAGCGAGGCATGTGACTGACCAGAAGATATACGCCACGACTGACCATTCGGCTGGATAGATTCCACTTCCAGTGGCTTAGGTCACTATATGGGCCATAATGTCAACCCCGGATTAATAATGATTAATAAACCATGTTTTATTAATTAGGGGGGTACTCCTCCAATAGTCATAATCTAATACTTAAATGGTACCCTCCCAATCAAACAGCCTAGGGGTTTATTAATCCAGGGTTGACATTACACATATAATTTTACTCTGGTAGATCTAAGTAGCAACCAGCCGGTCAGCCATGTTCCTTCAGTTCCTTCATCCCGGCTTGAAACCAACCCATTTGGCATCTACTCACACGGATGTATTCCCAATTACGATATACATGACCCATCATAGTCTCACTTAATGTATTTCTCAATCATGCTTGCTGTGACGATTATCTTTGTTGTTCGTTATTTGCTGTTGATGGATTATATTAGATATTTTCTTTTTTTTTTTTAAATATATGATCTATGATCGATTATTTGTTATACATCAAGTAGTATCATATAATATCATATATATATATATACGTATATATATATATATATGTATTTATTAATATATATATAATTATATATATATGTCTACTATTCTATTATATCTATGATCTATTAACTAGTAACTCATATATATATATATAGTAATAACATATCCATATTCCCGCACCATCTCCCCTGCCAGGCCTTTGCGCAAGACAAATTTGGACCGCTGAAGAACTGCCCCAGTGGCGGCGACTGGGAAGCCATCCTCGTCGAGGCCGAAATGGCTTGGAAGTCCCAAGAAGTGGGGCATGTTCTTCTACGAAAAGTAGGGCTTTAACCAGCTTTATATAAGCATGAATTTAATCTTTAAGCATGAAAAAATAGGGGTTGAACCAGGTTTGGGAAAAACAAAAGAGCTTAAGCATTGAACATAGGGATTTACGCCTATTGTGGCCGACAAAAATTGGGATTCAACTAGCGACAAGTGGATCATTCAGGCTAGTGAGTGGAGAACAAGTAGGGGTTGGGACGCCAACCGTGATATTGGGGGATACAATAAGATATGATGAAAGGATGTTAATGGGATATCACCAGCAATATGGAAAATTATACGAGAACAACCATGGTTTTGCGTTCAGAAAAAATGATCTATAAATTGTTCTTGATGTCTGTATGTTCATGAGTGTAAGTCCACAAATGGGGAATATACCGGGATAGAATACGGACAGAATGGGGAATGCTGGATATACACTGATGTGATATGTTGTGATATGTACCAACAATATGACATGGATTTATAAGAAAAGGGGAGAATCAACCATGAGATTGAGGGGTGCCCCATTTTCGCACAGACTCAAATGAACACGGAAGGAAAGTTCCTTTCTCGTTGTACTGTAACCTGTATGACCGAAAACGAGTGCTAGTTTTCCCAGGCCATATGATATCAGGATGGGTCAAAATTGAAAGCCCTATGGACCACAGATTTTAGTATATGTTTAGTATTACCCTCTGGTTATATAACATAGCCATGGAAAGATCCACCCATTTTAATAGGTAAACCATCTATTTCTATGGGCCATCTATACCATGGCCTTGTTAAATAACCAGATGGTAACCATCTAATCCACGCATATCCCTCCCGGCCTATCGGCGAGGCCAATCCCGTCTTCTCCGCGACTCTGAAGGCGGTGGCCGCCAAATTCCCTGGCAAGGTACACGTGAATGCGTCGCATGCTGCCTACATGTGTGATGCCAAAACAGCCCTGCACTCAGCCCGGAGCAGTGAGGGGCTTCAAAGAGAATTTTAAATGGAGCCACAAATCGCCGGCCATTTCTTAGGATGCGGTCAACTTCACCCAGAATCAGGTTGTCGCAGATGTGCAGCAAAATCATAGATGGATGATTCTGAACCCACAATTCTTGCGATATTTTGGGGGGAAGGGGAATACGCATCCATTAGCCAGCTATAGCCAGTGACCCTAGCCAGGGTTTTGACCCATAGCCACATCCAGGATCTTCGGAAAAATCCATGTTCCAAGCTGCTCGGTTCCAAGCTACGCTCCATCCTGAGGCTTTCTATGTCAATCCGGCAGAAACCAATTCGATCGCTGGATTTCAGCAGGCAAAGCTGTCAGACCTTGTGGCGCATGGTTGCCGATCGCAATGCCATCAATCCACCATGTTTGCATCATCGCCTCTCCCATTTTGGACATACCCCAAAAATTGCAGCTTGTGCATGAACCATTGGTGCTGGTTGGTTCCTGCTGTTTTGCGGATTATCATCCGTAGTGGTTATAAGTTATAACACCTTGATTGCTCCGAAATAAAAGCCATGGTACAATCCACTTATGGAATGTCCTCAGTTATTTCCAGTTATGTGTATATTGTATGTGTACATGTACATGTACATGTATATGATATATGTGTATAAATGTAAATGTGTATATGTCTATGTGTATATGTATGTATGTATATGTATAAGGTGGTAAACCCAAAACTATACGATCCCCAGCATTGCCATAGATTGGTGGTATATACCAGCCCCACATGGTAGGCTTAGGGCATTGGCTTCACCACATGACCCAAATTACTTTTCTACCTGTTGAGGGATATGCATACATAGATACATAGATACATAGATATATATATACATACATACACATGTCTGGATAAATTCAGTGACCTTACTGGAATCATGGTGAGTGAGGGTCTAAGGGGAATCATCCCAAAATCACCTTATTTAGGGTAGTTAAATATCAGAATGTTTTCCATACAGACGGCCAAACCACTGTGGTAGAGAGCTTCCTTCCCACTTGATGTCCTTTTTGGGAAA
>Ga0126342_10004997_pt1:0-17500 | contig 22940 bp, 23 predicted proteins | sample Cyp1metagenome_FD_92528 | JGI IMG/M metagenome (GOLD analysis project Ga0126342, IMG submission 92528) | Coral microbial communities from Lord Howe Island, Old Settlement Bay, Australia - Cyphastrea 1 metagenome | ecosystem: Host-associated > Invertebrates > Cnidaria > Coral ...
ATATGCCAGATAGAATGCCAAATAGAATGTCAGAAGATATGTCAGATAGAATGCCAGAAGATGTGCCAGTAAGAACATGTATAAATGTCATGGTGGGGATCACACGAAGTAAAGTAATTTTAAGTAAGGGTTTCAATTTATTAATAGGGTCCGCTTCGAAATTCAATTTTTGGCAATATTTGAATTGCGTTATATAAGGAAATTTACTTGATTTTGAAATCGAAACAGATAGTTTTTTTAATTCAAGGTTTCAATTTATTAATAGGGTCCGCTTCGAAATCCATTTTTTGGTAATACTTTAATTGCGTTATATAAGGAAATTTAATTGATTTCGAAATCGAAACAGATAGTTTTTGAATTCAATGTTTTAATTTATCAATAGGGTCCGCTTCGAAATCTATTTTTGGGTAATACTTAAATTGCGTTATATAAGGATTTTTTCTTTGATTTTGAAATCGAAACAAATAGTTTTGTTTATTAAGGGTTTCACACAAATAGTTTTGTTTATTAAGGCTTTCAATTTATTATTAGGGTTTCCTAATAATAAATACCCCCCTAATACTAAAAACTACCTGAGGTGTTTATTATTTTGGGGGATAGTATGAGGGGAAAGGGATTACATGTGTGTCCGATAGGTAGTGGATTTAAACCGATGTAAATATACATATATATCTCTCTCTCTCTTTCTCTTTCTCTCTGCATGTGGATATCTATCTATCTGTCTATCTATCCATCCATCCATCTAACTATCTAACTAGTTAAGTATCTATCTAACTATCTATACGTATATACGCGTGTATATATATATATATAATTATACATAATTATGCCTTTTCTATCCTCAAAAAGAATTTTGGCAATTTCTACCCACTAAGTCCCTTCCAACATAACGTCCAATTTCACCAGCACTTCGCCATGAAAGTTTCCCCAAGGCAGTTGCATCAGCAGCTTGAACTCCGCGTGGCCGTTGTCCCTGGCCCTCCTTGCAGCGTCGCCCAAGCGCCGCGGCCACATGGCCAGTTGCAACGGAGCCATGGCTGTCCTTGCTGCAGAAGCATGGAGGGTAGCCTTTCAAGTGGCTGCAGAGATGCGGTTGAGGGGAGATGCACTGGACGTCATCAGTGCCTGGCAGTACAAATGTTGATATTGCTTGGGTGTAAAACATGTCATTTTGCCATGGTGGTAGGTTGATGATATCCTGGTTTTACAAACCGGAGAAATCGACTACACCGAAATCCCGCAACCCCATGAGATGATCCGCAGTTGCGAGGTTACAACTCCATGATCCACTGCGCGAAAGCCGGTGGAGAGAAAGGACCATGGCGCAAGGTGCCTGGTGCCGCCATGGTGACTTAAGACTTTACCATCGAAAGTGGTAAACTGAATACTGATATTAGATGGTGATTGTTGATGATTGTTACTCCTCTTATGATTAAAACTTGGGGCCGACCAACCTTCACAAATATTTTCCACTTGTTGACGGTCATGATTGCTACTGGTACTATCGATATCATTGTTCAAACTGTGATTATTGCTAGTGATGTAAACCGAATAAGGAATTACCCCTGGGTATGATGGCTTAAAATTAGCTAAAACAGTTGGTTACTGGGATGGGTTGTGATTTGGTTCACCACACCAATGCCTTATTTGGATGTCAGTCATGCCCAAAGAAATGCGAGCTGATGGAGTATGATTGGGCTTCCGACGCTTGACCGAGTTGCTGGGAAGGGAGCAGTGGATTCTATAATCGTGACATACGGCGAACTTGTGGGTGCTAGAGGGACTGAAGGTGTTGGAAGAACATGGTGGGATTGTTGGGCCGGGCGTCTTCAACAAACTGGCATCACTTGTGCAGAAAAGTTTCCGGCTTAGTGGATGCCATACGGAGAAATTACAATGCAATGGGGTTTTCCCATCAGTTCGTATATCCCAGCAAAGACTTGAGGCCTCTCGACTCCAGTTTTTTCTTCGGCGGTTCCACTGTTGGTGTGGCACGCCCAAATTCAGTTGCTGCAAGATATCTTCCCCTTTTTGCTGGTTGTAGCTTCCAGGCCTTGCAATTGCTGCTGACTCTTGAGTTCGTTCTCCAAGCTTCTCCAGTGCAACTTGATTGCAGCGATGGGCTCGAGCAAGTGGGAGCAGACTCTCCCAAGACCAGGGTGACTTTCACTAGGATACCGGGTACATTTATCGCATGACTGGAAATTACTTGTTTCATGAATTTCTAGATAGGCTGGCTCAGATATCTGCATCTTTGGGGGTTGTTTTTATATACTACATTCAAACATATTCAAGCCAGCGTTGGTTCGAATTAATTTTCATTGCGCTTTCATGTCTGGTTGCCTTGGTGATTTTGACAACTTAATCACGACCGTACCGCAGGGACTTACCTTCCGAACACAAGACTTTTCAGATCGGGGGGCTTTGATATTCCCGCCCACGTAACCAATAAACATCTTTCTGGCCGTTGGTTCAAGCAAGTTATACAACTCCCAGGTTGGATGGCGAATCAGGATGTAGCCAGATCCGGATTAAACCCCAGCTGTTGATGATTAATAAGACCCGTCAACGCTCCATGACCATTGGAACTGATGGATTTTTGCGGGGCCAAAACTTGTTCAAACCCCTACCTGAATGGGCAGCAGTTTTGAGCCAAGTTCCCTTCAGATTCGTTGGTTAAAGTTTTTTGGTGAGATTGGAATTTGGGACTCTTAACTTTGTAACTTTCCATGCAAACAGCGCATCTATGAACAACCCCTCAGCCATTCCGAAAACCACCATGTCTCCATCAGAACAAATCAGACCACGCCCTCATTCCTTGATTCTTTTCGCAGCTGTCACGGGTACAAAAGAACCTCCAAACTCCAGGAGCTATGGCAGCGCCGTGGGGTGTGTTCCCTGGCCTATGACCTTAGACCTGCTGCAGCGCTGTCACCGGCGAGGTGTCGCCGAGTTGGGTCTTTGATCACCAGTTCACCGCCAAAACATTTGCGGTTAGCAGGAAAAACCATGAAGATGATTGCTGTGGGGATCACTGTTGCTTTTTGTTTTGGGATTGCTGGAACCGACAAAAAAATGGAGGGCCAACAAACAAATTAGATGTTAATCAACGAAAATTTTGCTTGGACCAATGAAGAATACGGCTTAACCATGCTTAACCTGGTTAACCAACAACACAGCAAAATGGTTCTAGCCAGCATTCAATAAGCAAGGAAGCGGATTGTCGAGTAAACATGTTGCAGGAAACCATGGTTTCCTGTAGGTTTCCGGCGGTTTCCTTCATATCTTTAAACCAACCCATTGGGTTCAAGCTTGAGGGTTACAAAAACATCGGTGATGCAGGCATGAGGGGTTTCACCGTCAATATTAATGATAGGACTTGGCTGAGGATAAACCGACAAAACTTTGAACGAGACAGCGACCAACAATATGAACCATAAATAGATGAAGAGCTTACCAACACAAGAGCATCGGATTGAAGGGACAAAACTGCTTGCAGACAATCAGGCTGATGTTGAAAGTTACCCTGATTGAACAGTAACTTTTTTGGACGATATATCTTGGTGGCACTGACCATGCGTATAGCGGAATAATATATATGTGCATTCTTTTTGTCATAGCCATTTACACGACATTCTCATTGCTGATTAAAGCACTCACCCCAAGTCGAGCCCCAGATGGAGACACCGAGTCATTGAATGTCACTTGGCAGGCATGGTTCCATCGACGGTCGTCTTAAACAATGCTCTTGGCTCCTTGGAGCAACACAGCAGGTAGCGAACAACGGTTCGCTAGTGACAATTCCGCCTTCCGAATCATGGGAGTTCAAGACCCTAATTTGATCATACGTGATCTTTAATTTTGATTATGTTCCACCACGAAGATTTTTCGGCGCATGGTTTTGCCTTGCGCACCTTGTTGCTTCCAATTTATTCATCCACAAAGTCAGCAAGGGACCAGTGACAGCCACCAATGCTTCCATCCCGACACACCTGAAAGCTGTCTGGAAGCACATCACATGACAAATTTGCAAACCTCAACAGCTTGACATGGAAGGTTGCGTGTGGCTCTTGCAGCCTAGTTGACCTGAAAATGCCTACTTTGCTGATCCCCAAAATCAAAGTGCTTGCACTTGCATGAAGATTTTGTTTGGCGTTGCTTTCTGAATCCCCAGATATGTTACATCTACTTCCTAGAACCGTGAACATTTACTATCGCAGCAACAGACCCATCGCCTGAAACAAAAAAAGCTTGCACGATCGGAAGGAAGCCGATGTGCTGGTTGGCACCAGGAAATCTAACATGGACACCAATGAACACCCAACATTCACCGAACAGTTGCCCACCTCTTCCTGTCCGAGGTGCAGTGACAGGCAACGCGCCATGCGTTCACTGGATGCGGGTCCTCCAACTACTGAAATGGCAGCCATCGGCATCTCCCGATGCAGCTTGGATGTGGCATTGGGACTGCAAAATGGCAAGCTACATTCTACCGTGCGATCTTGAGTTTTGGACAGCGGCGTCAGACTTTCATTCAAGCTTCGACGCCATCCCCACATATGTACATACATTGAATTGGCGCTGAGCAGTGCAAACAGGAGTGACTTTCTTTCTTTTCCTTCAAGCACAATCTGGCTGTGAGAAATGATTACCATAGCAGCACGTACAGTCAAGCGCACGTGCAAACCCAAGTGAAAAAAAGTATTAATTACACCCCCCCAATCACAAGCAAAAAGGTACAAAATGTGCAAACAAAACGCGCGCAAAAAAAAAGACCGTGGCCCAACCACCCCTATCATCTTCTATCACCCTTCTTCAGAAAGGAAAACACAAGGGCGAGGCCAACCAAGTAAATTCTTGGAATAATATGTAACAAAAATGTAACATATGTGCAACATACATGAGGCGTGTGTGTAAAGCATATGTGCCATACATCTTGATTCTCTGGATGCCACGGGCGCATAACAAGGTAGAATTACAAGGTTATAGTTCTTTACCCCTTGGACCTGGGAGTACACATGATTTCACGCCACAATGACCGTAGATCTCAGTGGAATTCGGAATTCATATTTCGAACAACATCTGCCCGTAGACCTAGTACCGACAAACTGGTGCTTGGGTCACCGTGTACAGCTTTTCCTCGCACAATTGCGTTAATAAGTTTTGCAAGAGTTACTGAGATGGGAATCCTTATCAAGCAAACAGTACAATTGGATGACAGCAGCTGAACTGGACATTACTCAGATCGCTGGTTGGATCAGGCAGAAACAATGCAGAGGATTGCAAGCAATCCTGTGGCTTCCAGCCTGGACGACGGCCCTCTGAGGATGGCTGTTTAAATTGATGGTTCAAGTGTTTGCGTTTAAGCAGCAAAAAGCCAAGCTCCAAAAGCATGGCTCATGAGCCCCTGAAATAGATCTGTCAGTTGGAGATACAATCAGCCCGGAGTCTGTTGTTGAGGCCATCTTTGACCCTTGTCATTGGCGTTTTGAAGTAGTGCTTTGTTTTGTTATTTGGGGTGAAAGGCACAAGTGATCCATGCGTTTCATTGGGGAGTTTATTCACCAATCAGTTGTACTGTATCAGCTTGTACCCATGCCGCTGTCATTGCTCAGGTCATAAGCTATTCCTCTGCTATTGTGCACTGTGAAAGTTGGGCTCAAGCTGCAAGCATTCTGCAGGTGATGGAAGTTGACTCTCGGGCAAGGTTTCATGTTTTATCTCCCATGGTCAGACAGGACAGGTGATTCTACCATGCTTGCCACTGTAGTAAATGGAATAACCAACCTCCAGCTGGGAGATAGTTTAAAACTATTTCTGGTAAACTGGCGTCTCGGGGTCAGACTGGTCATTTTCTAAGTGTCGCGATTGACAGTCATCGAATGGTACATCACCCCAAGCTTGCAATTTTGGGGTTGCAAATATTCCACCCACCATGACGCTGAGGATCAGGTGCAGCCGAATCTTATCACTTGCAACGGCATTATGGACATTTGCCAAAAGACCGGGGAGTGGCAAGTGGCGCTTGGACTTCTATCATTGATGTCATCTTCAGAGGTGAGGGAAGGGCGGAATAGAATGAGGGAGGGTGGAGTATAGCGACACATGTTGAGCGTAATCCCGTCGTCAGGGAGTGAAAGTTCCATCTCTCTCAATATAATTCATGCGGTTTGGTGCATTCAAATGCCTGTGATTGCTGAACCCAAATCCCAATTCGCCCATGTTTCTGGATGCGTTTGAAAACATCTTGCTTTCCTGAAACCTCACACCAAAGCCACGAATCTTCCCATGTCCCATGCTCTTGGCCCACGAACTTGGCCCATCAGGTCCAAGCGGACAGCATCAGCTACAACTCGGCAATCGGCGCGTGCCAGGCATGCGGCGAAGTGATCATCGCCTTGTCGCTCTTGGCGCAGATGCGATCTCGCAGGCGATAGCGATCTGATGGCTTTGCTCTGCAGAAGGGTGGGCACAATTATTCTAGTTTGGGGCAGATTTCTATGATTTGGCTTTGCTGTTTTTATATGAGCTATAGACATCTATAGGGTGCCACGGTCAAAACTTGCATCATATATACCGATATGTCGGGATGGTCATACCGTATTACCATCATGAACAAGGAATTAGAATGACGAAGACAAGGATTTTCCAATACTCGCGGGATGACGATAGGGCATTCATTTGCCATGTTTTGAGGATAGCACATATGTAGACACAGATAGGAGTAGGTGGACCCAACAAATATATTTCACAGAGACACATTTAGTGATTTGATTTCATGCACAATGCAGCTGTTGAAAGAGATTCGTTGAATACTGCAGTTGTCCGACTTGCATTTTCATAAATTCACCAGTTGCGAATCACTGGTGAACTCGCTGTTAATACTAACAGGAAAGAACGGGTCAACCATTATTCCTCGGTGATTTTTGACCAGTTACGTATAGTTTTCCATTTGGAGCTTTCCAGAAACCGTTTGCCCCACACTTGATTAACCCTCATGATCCACGCCATACTTCGCGCATCCCCCATTTTCTTGACATTTCTTCATATGTATATATATATATGTATATATATATATGTATATATATATATACATGTGTACACGCACATACAAGTTTACCAATGATAATGTTTGCATTAGAACTTTCTTTCCATCATCATCATCCTCCTTACTGTCAACCCAGGATTTGGACACTTCTGTTGATTAATGGTTGTCATTTTGAGTGTGGTTACCACCAAATAGCGATAATCGGCTACTAACATGGTTGTCCCTGTTAAACAGCTCCCTCTTGAGCCCTTTCCACCCCGGGCAGGATCCAGACGGTGACGGTGACCTACAACAGCTCCGTGGCCGTCTGCGAGCGGCGCGGCCATTGGCGGCAAGCCTTGTGGCTGCTGGCGGCAATGGAGGCGGAGGCGATGGTTCCAGACGTGACGCGGCGTAACGGCCAACACTAAGTAGAGAACACCCAGGGAATCAGTGGAATATGGGTAAACCATAGTGGGAAAATCTTTTTCAAATTAAATTTGATCTCATGCCTCATGGATGTTGTTTCACCAGCTACCCACCAGCAGAAATATTTTGATACCTTACCAGGATTCCACTGTGCGGTGCCTAGGTAATCGGCTTCAGCAGCAGCATCAGCACCTGCGGCTTTGTTGCTGCTTGGAGCACAGCGCTGGCGCTGACGCTGGAGGGCGTGGAAGATGTTTTCAGCTGCTGGGATGGCAGCTGGGAGGGTTGGTATCCAAGAGGAAGATATGCCATCTAATGCCTTAAAGAATCATGGGTTGCGGTGTGGTGCTGATCGCTTGCAACTTGGAAATTTCGGTACGGCTTTCAACAGGCTGAATCTATTCTTGACAGGCTTTCGCTCTGCTAGGGTTCAGTACTGAAGATTTGTGGGCCCACTGTTACCCCATGACACACACATACCAGGGAGTTTTGCAATCATGCTGGAAGCTTCAATGAAGGTACGACCAGCTTTCCTGGGAATTCCAATCCTTTAATTTGATTGGATGCGCAGCACTCGTTCACAAGAGCTTAAGTCCCGGACTCGTGGATCCCCAAATCCACGGATGTGTTGTTTCTACACGGAGAGTAACCAAACCTATCCATTCTGGAGTTTCAATCGTCCATGCGTTGCACCAGCGCATTTAAAAGCTCCAGCACCCCACAGGGCGAGAGAAACTGCTCACCACGAAACACCAGCTGCGTGAGGTTTTAATGCTGCAATCAGTGCGTGTGACAAAGGGGGGCAGTTCACCTCCGCCCTGCGACTGCTGGATTTGATGAGCGAAGCCGTCGTGGTCCCTGACGTCCGACGCCCCAGGATACAAACCAAGCACACCAAACTAGTTTGGATGCAATGTCGCGGTAGCATGGAAGATCTCGTGGTGGTGAGGTCATTACCTTCAATGGCATCATCAGCGCATCTGGGAAGGACCGACATTGGCGCCATGCCTGTGCGTCGCTGGGTGTCAAGTGCTCATATACTGCTTGCTTTCCTTGCAAGCCATTTCACTTGCTAGACTCAAAAGCTGGAGCATTGTTACGTTCACCACGTGTTCTGTGACATCAATTCAAAGGTCCTCCGCTTTTTCTTTGCCTGCCTAAGGCTTTTGAGCCAGATCCTTGCCGGCAACATGTCTCCCAACATCATCAGCTACAACAGTGCCATCAATGCCTGTGCTTCAGCAGCAGCCAGCGCGGCAAGGGAAGCGGATTTTCAGGGAAAAGGCCACCAGCCCAGTGATGTCATCAGTTGACTGGAAAGTTGTTACACCGATGTGAAAGTTTCATGTTGCATTCCAGGAGTGTGCGAATTTTGAGAACTCTCCTGAGCAGTATTTTGCCGGAAAAGGATCCCAGCATGCCATCTCCATAATCACGCCCAATAACATCCAATAACACGCTCCCCCTTAAACCCTTGTCTAAATTCTCAGCCTTTGTTGATCCGATTGTTTTCTTTCAGGTTCCTTTCCCCACCATCAACAAATCCCAAGGTGAGGACACACCCCACAGATTTCAAGCAGTTCGGATCTCCTGTATTCTTTGGGCGCTTCACGTCTTCATGGCTAATTTTTACCAAATGCGGCAAATAGGTCATTTTTTATATATAGAAACAGTTGTAGTAATATGTATATACAGCTAGTTCACGATACTCAGTGGCCCTTCCAGGGCGTACTTTTGCTTGGAGTTTGAATATCTTTATCACTGGCCGCCGATGACTCTTCCAAAATAACAAACCGGCGTGCTTTTGCATGTAAGTATTTGCATTACTACATGTATATACAATGATATACATATATATATATATACATATATATATACATATATATATATATATACATATATATATATATATATATATATATATACATATATATATATATACATATATATACATATATATATATATATATACATATATATATGTATATTTACATCTATACACTAAAAGAGATGGATATCACATAGATATCACCAAGATTTTTATATGTTTCACGCATGACCCAGGTCATACTTGTAGGGGCAAAAAACCGAGGCACCCGTTGTTGGTCGAACGGGTTGGCCCTCCTTTCCGCCGCCGTCGAACGCAGCCTCCGCTGCGACGTCGTCGGCCGCAGCAGTTTCTTGGGAGCTGCGCCGCCCTGGCGCGTGGCACTGGGTGCCATGGATGGGATGAACATGATTAGCTGCGAGATGCTGGTGAATGCTGCTGGTTTGGAACTGTTCAAAATGGATCGCGTTAATTTATTGTTTTTAATGTTTCTATTATTGTGACCGTTTGGCTTGTGAATACTGCTTGAATTTTGAAATGGATAAAGTCTTTGTTCTGTCTACTTGTTGTTGATTAGACTGAAAGCACCTGAATTGGGAGGTTGAGCTGCAAGTTCTTCAAGAACTGTTGGGCTCTGAACTGTTTGACACTTTAGAATTGAGTTGCCCCAGGTCTGCTACAGACTGTGAACCCTGTAATCATTAAAAATACCAAAAAAAAACACAAAAAAATACAACTCCAAATTACAAAAAAAAATACAACACTGAGCAGGGCAAAATTATCAACAAAAGGAAAATACAACATACATTGATGGATTTGCGGTTTTGTTCTTTGACGGCATGTCTAAAGAACGCAAAAAATACAAAAGGACAAAGTGCAATCTGTGAAGGACTGGAAAAATACAAAAAACATACAAAAATACAAATTGCATTTTTGGACGTAATGGAAAAATACAAAAAATGCAAAAATACAAAGTGTATTTTTTGTATTTTATTTGTATTTGTTTCGTATTTTTTTTGTATTTTTACCAAAAAGAATACGAAAAACATACAAACAAAATACACAAAATACGAATGCAATTGCTCAAAAATACAAAATACAAAAAAAATACGAATCAACAATTTCAAAAATACAAAATACAAAAAAAAAATACGAACCCAAAGGTTCAAAAATACAAAATACAAAGAAAAGACAAATTCAAAAATAAGCCAGAGAGCCAACCCCGTGTTCACTTTTGGAAATCAGGAACCAAAATACAAAAAAAAAATATGAACCAACCAGTTGTATTTTCCAAACCCTGCAGTTCTGATTTTGTATTTTTGGGTTGTATGTTTTTCGTATTTTTTTGGTATTTTTAAATATTGGGAGAAGACCCTTCTGTAGCCACCCCGGACAACTCAGCTTTAGAAGAAGCACCGCCAGGCGAAGTGACTGGTGTTCTCCAAGGATATGTAATGAGATGGATTTTGTAGATTTCATTGCTTTTATTCGTTTGTGCAGCTTCACCAACCAGGAAGTTTCTTGCACGCGTTTGCTATTAGCGCCTCTTCTGGTAATTCCTCAGTTGTACGCTATGCCCGCCTGTACACTCGCGCAGTTGCTTGAAATCTGCCATCTTGGACACTTTTCCCAGAAGTTCATGCAGGTTCCATGATCTTCCGTATCTCTTTTAGTTTATTAGAGACCATATATGCGCTTGCCGGCCTGACATGCTCATATGCTTCAGAGCAAAGGTGGCCGACACCACCATCATCATGAATACCCATAGTATACCCCGACGATCAGGGTTGCTCCATCCTATCAAAAGCATATGAGTTCAGTTCCCATTTTTTGTTGGTTCGACATCATGTAAAGTCACGTTGCCTCCGAGGCTTGCGATGCATCAGGGGTTGCATTCCTGCAGATGCTACGCCTTTTGTCGACAGCAGATGATATAGGAACTTCCCTCTTGACAAGCTAGGTGTCAAGAAACAACGCGAGTTGACATGGTTGACTCAAAAATTATTGACCCGCAATATTGGATGGATGGCTTAATACATGTAAGAGTATCATGTGTGACCAAGCTTGTGTTTTGGAGGTAGCCCTGTTTGAGCCCTGTGTCAGCACGTGCCGACCAATTCATCTGCATTGCTTCCCAGCGCGCAAGATTTGCGAACAGAATTGGATGGTTTCATCCCAAACATGACCAAAAGGACCGGATGTTTGAAAGCGGGTCCGGTATGGCTGAACGCTTTCGGAAAGGCAAGTGTTCCCGACCACTGCGAATCCTCGGGTTTTTTTGACATCGTGCTTGACGATGTGTTTCCAGGCATGGTTTTGTCTGCCAAAAGATATGGAAAAAATACAAAAAATGATTTATCATAATTATATAATGATCGTTAAGTTTTGAAATAGCCAGGGTCAAATCCACCATTCTCCGACCAAAATCAAAGGTCCAGGAGGTGAGACCGGTCGGAATGTCACAGTTTATGACCTGCTCTCGGCTGGTTTTGTGAAATTAGATTCAATACACTGGTTGGTGCACGTCAAATGTTTGAAACGTTCCATCCCATTTCGCTGATCTTCAAATGGCATTGCTGCCAGGAGGTCTTGGTGTGTTTTCAACATCTTTGAAGATTAACAAGTGTTTTTTGTTCCTCCCACCTTCATTTTCGTATTGGATGTGCCACAAAATTTGCACATCTTTCAGCATAACACATGCTTGGTGCTATAGGTGCTATGCCACCAAAACTGATCCGGATTGGATCATTGGAGATAGGCATAATAGAAATCAAGAATTGGTTTTGGCCGCGTTGGATTGGGCACTTGTGGTGGCATGATGATGACATCTTGCCGCTATTCGGACATACATGCTTTGCATTGGGTTAAATCTGGATTGCATTCGGATACCCTCCGTAATCAAACGGTAATCCAACATGGCAATGAGGAATGACGTAGTTATGCTTGCGCACGGTGGTTTCAATAGAAAAATTGCCGAACTAAATGGGGAGTTTTCCACTGCCATTTTTGGCTACCAGGCGCTACAGCACGTCACCGCTGCATCCGCACGTACAGGGCGATGGTTCAAAACCTAATATCATATTTGGGAAATGAACACCCATAAATCTTAGCTATTTGGGTTTTCACTAAGGTGGGTTTTGATTCATAGACACCTGCCGTTTGTGATATTGAAATTTTAAATGCTGCAATCATTTTTGTTGATCCCAACTGAGTTGCACTCATAAGTTTCCAGCGGCACTGACAAATTGAATTCAGGACTGGCATTAGATGCTCCAGTTCCCGACAGAAAGACGTCAGAATTGACAGTATGGGCAGGATGTTGAAATTTGTTCAGACACATCTCAAGCACCACATAATTATAGCATAGATGTGCTGGGTGGATGCACACTTCGTGCGCAGCGCAGGCCATTCGTCCCAATGCTGATCCTTCCAAGAATGCTGGCTGAGTCAAAAACGAATGGGGCGCATCCAGACTTGCGATTGATGAGGGCCTTGGCTCTTGGGATAAACCTTGAGCCAGCAGGTGCCTAAGGGGGTCCAAAGATTTGGGGTTTATATGCTCCCCTTTGCTAGAAATATGATGGTCTACCGGATTTGCGGGCTGTTCCATTTTTGGACATGATTTGGAGATAGTGGCAAGCAACCCTGGTTTCCCTGTTGCTTGCGTCCTAGCTGGCTTGATGCAGATTTGTCATTCCCATCGCCAATGTGCCCTTTGAGAAACAGCCAGGGTTTTTGGTAAGTTCACAGCAGTGATTTCTCCGCTGGTTTGTTGGTCGGCAGTCGGTGGTTTCTTTGCACCTTCAGATGTGCTCGCAGCAGTTTTGGTTCATCAATACAAACACATAAATGACACTGGTAGGCTGGAAGCTCTCATGCTCAAGGTGTTTTATCATATTTTCTTAGGCATATACAATCTCAGTTCCAGAAGGGCCCATTTGAGTCTTCCAAGGTGGACACGGACATCAGTTTGGTTTTTCTTACAGGATCGGCTAAGAGCATCACGTCATACCATATGTGTTTGCTGTGGGGCTGTGACCCGCTGATTTGATCTTCATCATGCTAGCTCGGCCGCTTGAAAGTTTGTTGGCCGGGGCCCTGTGCTGAGGCAAGCTGATTGGGACCATGGCTGTTGGTGGTCGCCAGTCTGCGCATGACATTGCTGGTCTCAGCAACGTTTGACGAGCATTCGCTCCCATGTTTGCTGGGCAACATGATGGGATAGCACATTGACAGGTGTGCTAGTGGGACCCCATGTCTGTGCACAATCCGATATGTATGGGCATGGAGCGCCTCTGTTTTTCTTAAATTGGATGATTTGGTAAAAGACATGAATTGCCCTTGTGGCTTGGACCACCAGGGGTCCAGAATTGAAACCAGGGCCACTTGGGTTCCAGGCATACCTGTACAATCCTGTACATTAAAACTGTATAATTAACCAGGTGTATTCATTTTGGCTGGTGGATTCAATTCTGTTTTTGCTTTCCATCCAACAAATGCCACAAATCAGGTCGTTCGCGATTTACCTTTGGTCTTTGGATGTTTTTAGCCAGGAGGTGCATTATCCCCCTCATTGCTGTAGATGGCAAGCCAGCCCAATGATAGTTGGTGAATCTTCCAGGCTGTGCTATAGCGGAAATCTGGGGTGGTTATCTTGGTCCAGACCCATAGTTTCCATGCCCAAAATGAGTAGGACTTAACGTGCCAACCAAGATGTGTTTTTCATTTTTTTGGATTGTGAGCAGGGGTTCAGGGTGCTGGCGCGCAAAGCAATATACATAGTTGCCCATTTCACATTCCCATTAGACGGAAAACCAACTGATGGTTGGTGAGTTTCCGAATTGCAGCTTGGTTAAACCTGATTGTTTCATGAACAATATAGGAGTGGGCGGAAACTGGAACCATCTTTTGTTATAGGATGAACATTCACGAATCCTAGCTAGTCTGATGTCACTAGGGTGCCAGGGTCTTGATTCATTTCCACATATGCCGCTGTTGCCGACCCAGCTATAGATCCCCGCTCGTCTTGATCCATGTCCGCCCTAGGCCGGCAATTCCTCCGTGTCCCTGGGACCCGTGCGGGGGCCCAGTGTCACGATGAGCTTTGTTTTGTCAATAGGTTCGTTTACGGGAAAATGTTAAGTGCAAGCCCTGCATTTTAGCATCCAATCCAGGCGTGTTCAGGATTGATCCCTTAAGCCACTTCTGGACATGTTGTACTGAAGGCACATCAAGCATGAAAAGACTGGGAGGTTTACTTATAGAACGATGAAGAATGAGGAGTTAAGCAACCAGAATAATGATCTCGGCTGGAATATTGAAAGCTAAAAGGTGGTTCTCCTGAGTAAACGTGTCAGGAAGTTCATCGCCAACTAGATAAGTTGACCATGAATCACCCGTACCAAAAGGTTGGATTCCTCTGAAGAATTGTGGCCTTTAAGTATAAGTCTCAATAAGACACCCCAGACATGGGTCATGAACTTCTCTTTGATAAAGTTTTTTAGTTGCCAGCCGAATTCATGGCAACTGTTGCAATCAGCCATGCAAACCCCTTGCACCCAACCAGTTATAAATGGAACTATACTTGTCACATGGGAAGCCAAAACTTGTTCCATCATCTTCCTACACACGGCCGTAAACCTCTATCAGGCTCTTTCGTAACCATGGTCAAACCTGGCATGTAAATTCCCAGTTTATAGATGATTGACCTGTCAAAAAGGGTGGTTTCCCAGTGCCACGTCTGAGTGCCATAGCAAAAATCGTTTTAGGGTTTACGTAAGTTTTGCGTTGAACATCCATATTTTCGGTCGCAAATCCCTGCTTTCTCGACGTGTTTAAGCTGCACGCCCACCACTTTCGCAGAAACAACCCCAAATGCTGGGCCCAGGATGGAACCCCGACGGCATCCATGAACCATCCCAGCGGGGCAGCGTGTCAGGCTGTGTGGAAAAGGGGTTCTTTCACCAGCCGCAACCAGACATGCTGGTAGAATTCACGGTTTCGTCATGCGGATGAGAGGATGAGGATACGGAGAAGAATGAGGTTGTTGATGAGGTTGATGATGAGGTTGATGATGATGATGATGATGATGATGATGACGATGATAATGATGATGATGATGATGATAATGATGATAATGATGATGGTGGTGGTGATGGTTATGATTACTTTGACCGATGATGAGGAGGATGAGGATTTGGACGGCAATCACGATGATGATGATGATGATGATGACGATGATGATGACGATGATGACGATGATGATGATGATGATAGAAAAGATGATGGAAAAGATGATGGAAAAGATGATGGTCATGATCATGATGATGACGATGATGATGATGATGGTGGTGATGATAACGATGATGGCATTGAGAAAAAACATGTCAGCTTATTTTCGGGTAAGAATATCCCGTTTTGTGTGCAACTTCCCCGGGTTCTTGAGACCTGACTCTGGCGCAGGTGTCCTTGCCTGGATCTCGCGTGACATCATGGAAGCACAGCGATCGTGGTGAGATCCTAGTGGAAGGCCTGGCGTCCGTTGATCCCTGCAGCGGTAGGTCCAAGTCACTGTGGGCCACATTAATGCGGTTTGCATAGTTCCATGAACTCCACTATAGGACCACGGACTATCATCGTAGGAAACCCAAGAGATGAGTCTAACCACTGCAAATTGTATCATACTTCCTCACGCATCAGAGCAGAAGTAGAGTTTCACTGAAATTTACATTTTTTTGGTGTGTTGTTTCAGATCAGAGTATTTGGACGATCATTAAAAACAAACAAAAATACATGTGGGATGAGCTGAAACCACCAAGCAATTTTTTGTTGGGGGGCCCTTGGTTCAGGAGCAGCTGCGGGTCTTCTGCCTTGCGGTTGGGGAGCTTGGAGAGACCAGTGAAGGGATGAAAGCGATCAGGAACCGGTTGATGGTTTGAAAAGAAGAGTTGTGGCAATTCCCAAGTTAAAATGGAAGTTCGTAAAATCCGACTAAATAAGTGATGCTGACCACTGTTCAGCATCTTAAAGAGAATTGCTGCGCTGGATTTCATTTGGGACGATCCCAGACGACCAATATGTCTGTTTGGGTTTTACATCACCAAGCAGAAGTTCTAGGAAACAAGTTGGAGATGAAATATGATTTCAATGATCTTTGTAGGACCGGGTTAGAATGAAAGCTGAAACCATCTGAAACCGCCTACAGATCTACCAGATCTACAGCCATGTGCGGGCGCTATCCTTGACTCCGTTCGACCTGTCCGTTTCCAGGTCTTGAAGGCGTCATCGCACCCACGGATTGGACGTCATCCTGGCTTTCGTTGTGATCAGATCAAGAAGAACCTTTGCCAAATATTGACTACCCAACCATTATAGGTGATTATACCAACATGGTAATGATGGTACTGTATGACAGTTGATGATAGTTGATGAATATTTGAATATCAATTGAGTTCTGGCTGGCGTTTTTGTTTAAATCATTTTCCCGTGAAATCCATCGGAAATGGTGCATCTACTGGGTTGTTGTTGCTGGTGGTTGTCTATGTTCGAATTGGTGACATCCACGTGCAATGGGGAGGCCCCGAGCTTCTGACAAGTCGCGGCCTTCGTTAAATTGATTTTTGCATGCCTGTGCAACCTTTATATATAACGTCTGCCATGATCATGATCCAGTTGCGTGGGTTTATTGACTGTTTCAACTGGAGATCATCCGCTGGGATGGTAAGCACAATCAGTATTTAAACATGTATAATTATATATGTATGTGTATATATATATATTTGCAAATGTATATTCAACAATGCAGTTGTGTACAGGAGATATTTTCCAGTTCTACAAAGCATGAGCCTGGGAATCCCAATCATCACCAGTTCGAACTTGCTTCGAAACCATTTTGGTAGTCCCATGTTTTTGGCGTCAGCGCCAGTAAGAGGCCATGCGCGTGTTGATGTGTTGGGGGTGGGGGTGGGTGGGAAGGGTGGTGGGGGTGATGGGGTGGGCTAAAAACGTTCTCTTGGACTTCTACATGTGCGTCATGCTGCGCTGCTGCACGCTCCCTTGGACTTCCACACACACGTCATGCGTTCTCTTGGACTTCTACATGCATGCCATGCTGCGCTGCTGTACGTTCTCTTGGACTTCTGCATGTACGTCATGCTACGCTGCTGGTTGGTTCAAAAAATCCACTTCCAAGGCCGTTACAGTACACAAGCACAAAG
>Ga0126342_10004998_pt1 | contig 22938 bp, 22 predicted proteins | sample Cyp1metagenome_FD_92528 | JGI IMG/M metagenome (GOLD analysis project Ga0126342, IMG submission 92528) | Coral microbial communities from Lord Howe Island, Old Settlement Bay, Australia - Cyphastrea 1 metagenome | ecosystem: Host-associated > Invertebrates > Cnidaria > Coral ...
AGATGGAATGCCAGAAGATATGCCAGAACATCTGCCAGAAGATATGCCAGAACATCTGCCAGAAGATATGCCAGGTAGAATGCCAGAAGATATGCCAGATAGAATGCCAGATCGAATGCCAGATCGAATGCCAGAAAATATGTCAGATAGAATGCCAGAAGATTTGCCAGTAACAAAATGTATAAATGTCATGGTGGGGATCACACGAAGTAAAGTATTTTTTTTTTTAAGATGTACATCCTTGGAATTTTCATGGTTGTTAATGGGTTAATGGTTCATCGTGGTCGTTAATGGTTAATAATTGCTGTCAATGTTAACAATGGTCAACCAATGTTAAGAATGGTTAATAATTGTTAATGATGGTTAAATGCATTTTTAATACAGGTCAATAATGGTTAATAATGATACTTCATGGAAAACCCATGGTTTTCCAGTGAAATTTTCCTTGCACCAGGTATTTTTTGGGGATAAAACCAATGTTTTTTTTTTTTAAAAAAAACTTGTGTGCCATATTTTGTGGTGAAATTTCATTGAGAATATCATGGTTTCCATGATGAATGCCATGGTTTACAATGGGGATTTGACATTTCCCACCAATAAAAATGGCATTTTTTTTCGCCCCAAAACTCGTGGCCAGTTGAGGTATATCACGCTGAAGGAGCTGGACAAAGAGGGCTATCGAACTCTGTGGGATTTCAGGACTGGTTCCTGGTGGCCACGTCCGTGGCTGGCAACGCCCAACAAAAACAGATGCCGAATTTGGCAAAGTCCGAATGAGTTGGATTTTTTCAGCATTTTATAAATTTTATTTGTCCCGGTTACTCTACAATCACCAGGAATCAACATTACTTAATGAATCTTAATGTCTTAATGGGTCGAATGGCACAAAAGCCATTGGTTTCTGGTTTCCTGGCAAAGGTGACCTCAACGTGCTCCCAGGTCTACCAGGAACCCCCCTGAGGCCCCTTTTTGGTATGGATCAATACCTATAAGTACCATTTTTAGGGTGATGAACATCCATAAATCCCAGCTATTTTGAGGTGAACTACAGGGGTACAAGGTTTTGACCCATCCCCATATTTGCATTTGATGGTAAAATTGTGGTAAAATCTCCGTTACTGGAGATTTCCACATGTTTTTGATGACTCCCCTTAAAACCAACACTCAAGAAGTCCTGGCACTTACAAGGATAATCGATAACTATAACATGTAAGTTACATCAATGGTATCATCATAACTTATTGCTACCACTTTCAGTACTATTATAAGTTATTGTTGATCAATTACTGTTAGTGTTTCATTATACAATTAGTATAATAGTTGCCACACCATTAACTTATATATAGTAATCATTGATAACCATTAGTTTATCATATGGTAACTATTACTTTGTATTGCGATAATTTATAAGAGGCAATAGATTCTGTAGTAACTTTCAGCAACAAGAGTCACGATACCATAACAGTCAATTGTTATTATTACGATAGTAACTTAAAGAAAGTGTCGAGAATATTGACAACATGGAACTAACAATTATCCCCATATATACCATTGATAGTCATATGAGTCATATTTATTAAGCAGTAACCATGTCAATTTAGCAATGAACAAAGATAACCAACATACCGACTGAGTATCATTGAGTATCATCAATATAAGTATAATGACCCAACCCATATATTTTTAATAATACATTCATACGTAATACGTATATACTTATTATTAATGGTTTTATAGTATAAAAACAATAATAATAAAACATTTATTCGGATGCCCGCTTCCACAAGGTGGTGCCCAGTTATAAAGTGCTTATCCCATCAAATTCCCCATGAACTAGTTGGGCAACTAGTTCGATATATCTACAGTAAAGCCAAGTTATTAGAGTTATGTTCACCAACTTAGCTAAGTTTAAGAACTCTAATAGCTGGGCTTTATACCCTAGATATATCTATTTATACCCATCTATCTATCTATGATATATATATATGTATGCCATACCCAAGACGCACACATGTATGTATGTATATATATATATATATTATAGATTATTAGATGACTATATATTAGGAACCAATAAACTCCACCATTGACATTGGTTTATACTATCATATATTATCTATCTAGATTATTACAGATTAGCATAATCTATCATTACTATTTATAACTACCATTAACTTAATATTATCTATATGTATGGTTATTATTTGCAACTATAACTATTGACTGTTATCATTAACTATCAATATTATCTGGTGATTAATAATATTATAGTTAACTATTAACTATAAACCTATAACTATTTTATTATAATCCCCATTTATGATCAATATTGATTATCCATACACAATCCCCGTGTTACCATAGGTATCCATATAGATTTTATATTGGTAAATGTACATATATAGTATCTATATAGTTTGTTTATGTTATATATAAAACACATATAAGCACCTATATAATGCTAAATATACCATTGGGGTAATACTTTTACTATTATTACTATATATATATATATATCCTTAATCATTGTAGGTACTATGTTATCTAATACTACTAATATTATCTGTTTATTAGCAATATCATCATTAACTACATAGATTATTATGATCCCCATATATTATCCATATAGATTATCCAAATCCCCATATTACCATAGGTATCCATATAGGTCTCTATAACTACTATTTATGTAATAATCATTATAGGTACTATGTAACAATATGAGGAACATACTTATTATAAGTAATAGCAATATGATATACACCATTGTTAACATTACAGGTTCTATAATAATAGTTATAGGAATTATGTTATAATATTAGGAAACACTAATTCATGAACTATAATATATAATAACATAATTCATTATAATATAATGTTTATAGTATACTGTAACTATATTATACTCACTATTATATATCTATAAATGATATAGTCAATGGGAATTTCAGGGTCCTAAAATGGAGGTACTGTACCATATAAGGCCATATAAAATGTTGGGATATTCCCTGAAACATAGGCCTAAAAAATAGGCCTTATATGTGGTAGGTACCTCCAATGAATCGGATGCTGAAATGCTCATTGATATAATGTTTCATCTATACTTACTATATACTAAGCTTTTTATAGCTATATTATACTTACTATTATCTATAAAGAATGCTTACTACCCTCTGGAAATTTACATAGCTATTTGGACCATTTAAAGTGAGTTTTCCCATTAAAGATGGTGGATCTTTCCATAGTTGTGTTAGTTTACCAGAGGGTAACCCATTAACAGCCATTGTTTCCTCCCAAAAAAATGTCCGCACAAAAAATTGTCCACTATATATATATATATACCTATTAACTTACTGTTAACTATTTTTACCATTATATTAACAGGAATAATTAGTTAATATTACTATTACATTATAGTATTACAGTATAACAGGAATACATTATATTAATATTAACTATATAATAGGAATACTAACATAGATAATATGACTATTATATTAATACTAACTGTTATATTAATATTAATTATTATATTACAATATATTATGGTTATTTAACATAGCCATTGAAAATCACCATTTTTAGTTCGGTAAACCATCTATAAATGGACCATGGCTTCCATGGCTATGTTAGTCATAACCAGAGGGTATATTAACTATACAATATTATTATCAACTATACAATATTAATTATACATTATTATACTATATGAATAGTTATACTATTTCTATACTAATATTCTATATTACGATATTACTATTATCTATGCTAATATACTATCTATACTAACTATTACTAAGTATTGATACTATCTATACATGAAAGTATCACTAATATATGTATATTTTAGATATGGTAAGTATTATAAATACTATAAAAGGTTATACTATTTTATGGTAATGGTTACTTACAATATATTTATGTTTATACTAACATAGATAATATTTCATATAGATACTAACATTATGTTAATATGACTAACTATGAAATATAGTCATGTGGATTGATTATGTTATCTAACTATTATGTTAATATATGGCTATATGGTAATTTAACATAGCTATTGAAAATAACAATTTATAGTTGATTTTCTCATTAAAAATGGTGATTTTCCAGCTATGTTAATTTACCATTTTTATAAATATTATAGTACCACGGTAATAGTTACTTACACTATTTTTTATGTTAGCCATGATCTCCCAGGACCTGGGCGGTGGACGAGTTCGGCTCGGCCCGCGCCGCCTTCAGCGTCTTCGACAGCGACGGCTCCAACAGTTTAAGCTCCCAGGCGCCGTTTCCCCCGGGGAAAGCCACGGGTTTTACCGTGAAAAACCGGGAAAAACCGGGAAAAATGGTGGTTTTTCGAGGTTTTTACATGTTTTTACCATGAAAACATGGAGAAACCCATGGTAAAACCCAAGGGTTTCAGATTATACCATGAAAATGGTGGCTTAAACCATGAGGAATTGCAAGAACATGGTGGTAACGTGGTTTAACGTGGTTTAACGGTTGAACAAGGGATGAAAATGATGGCCTAAAGTTGTTTAACCATCAAAAATGGATGAAAATAGTGGTTTAGCCATGAAAACTGGAGGTTCAATGTGCTTTAACCACATACCATTGGGATTTTACCATCAACAAGTGGGGTAGAAATTGGATTTCACCGAGAAAATGCGGAAACATTGCATGAACAATCATGAACAACTTAGAAAACATGCAAACACAGGGGATCACAGCCGAAGAAACGATGGTTTCTATGATTTTGACCAAGAGGAAACTTGCCTTTTTTGACAAACAAAAGGGGGAAATTAGCCAAGGAACATGCTAAACTGAAGCAACAAACACTTTGCTCTTCGCCCTGTTTGCCAGGAATTCCGAGCAGCTTGCCGAATCTACGGTTATGACGCGGAGGTCATGGGATGTCATGGGTCATGGTGAAGGGAGCTATGAACCAAAGATATGGTTTGGAGAATCCAAAATTCTGATTTTGCGAGGGAAATCATGGCAAAGCAACAGGTAAAGTAGGGGTGCCGGGGGTGCCCTACTTTCCCACAAAGCCACAGGCAGTTTGGGTGAGGATATATATCTAGCATGATAATTGCAGGCAAGACGACCATAGACGACCTACGAAACTTGGGTCGAAATCTTAAAAATCTGGTAGTAGCAACACCATGCCTCTGTGACAAGATCGATGGGTGGGTACAGGGGAACTGACACGGTACCTTATGGATCCTTATGGCAATTTACCGCGGCAGTGGCAAGTCCTGAATTTGAAGATGCGGATCATCCACAACTGGTGGATTTCCCATTGCCATGGAAATGCATAAATATATGTACATGCGTATATATATATATATGTGATATATTTATGGAAAACAGGGAAATTCTCCGGAAAAGCTTTGACCAGTGGCAGGGGCAAATCAAGCAGCTGTTCAACACTCTGGATGCCACTTGGATGAGAGCCTGGGATGACCACCAGTTGGTGGATCATTTCCGACAGCAAGTTTGAAGAGGGAAACATGCCATTGTGCGGACATGTGTAGAAAGGGAATGCCTGCAGGTCTTTATGCACAATTTTACACATCTATCACATGTCTGTAGCGGAAGAACGAGTAGCTTCCCCAAACATTTTCTCCTTCGAAAGTGTACGACACTTTCGACATGACAGGCAAAACATCCTGATTCCCAAAACTCTCCCCAGGCATGTGGTCAGGTGGCCCATTCCAAGTTGTTATGCCTAGGTCTCGGCAGAGGGAACCTTGTCACTCAAAGAGGTGCCGCTGGATGGGGATTGGATTCAGGGAATCTTCAAATGGCCAGATTTCAACTGTGAGGTTTAAAAAAAGGTGAATTACCTTCTGGTAAACTAACAATCCAAAATAACGAAGTGGAAAGATCCACCATGCTATTCATGGGAAAATCCACTATTTCTATGGCCATTTTATGGAAAATCACAATTTTTCATGGGAAAATCCACTATTTCTATGGTGCAATGGTCCATTTTCAATAGCTATCAATGGTATGTTTACCAGGCCGGGTACCACCAAATTCAGCCATGGAATCCATGGAATCCATCGTCACAATTTTTTTTATTTCTGAAGTCGTACTACTTGGTCTCATGTCGATCCTAACCATTCCTAGATATCTATAATCTATATCTAATATCTAATATCTATATCTCTATCATTCTTTATCCATATCCATATCTATATCAATCAGTATTCGGATCATTAAAATATATCTCCATCCTCCGCATCTGTGGCGTTTTTTTTTTTCTCCGAAAGGTGGCCTTCTTAGACGATTGGATCGAAGACCCACAGGAGCCCACCAAGGCGATGAAACGGCGACGGCTATCGATGGCTGACTTCACCATGATAAACACCTGGTGATTTACTCTCTGGTAAACTAACAGAGCTATGGAAAATCACCATTTTTAATGGGAAAACTCACTATAAATGGTCATTTTCAATAGCTATGTTAAATTACCAGAGGGTAAGCATCAAAAACCAGGAAAAACCATGAATTTCTTGGCCAGTTAAAGCAGCAAACATGAAAAATGAATCATCCAACATTTTTGGTGATGGAAAATCATGAAACATGGTGATTTATTCGCATTTTTTTCGCAACATACAAGGTGGATCAAGGTGGTATCATGATTAGTATAATGGGGATATCATAGGAATATGGACTCTGGTAAACCAACTGGATCTAACTGGGGAATGCATCGAACTAAGGCCATGATTCCATAGTTATGTTAAATTACGAGAGGGTAACCCTCACGCATTTCGTTATGAGTCAGTTGATGATGATTGCAATTTTACGGAGATATCATGAGAATGTCATGGGGATATATTTGATATATCATAATATATATATATATATCATAATATATATATAATAATATATATATATATGTATGTATCTAAGCAAAGCTTGAAGTCTCACACTTAGGTCCGCACGGCCACCGCGACACTGTCCGCGGTCTCCTCCCGTACCTTGGAGCGTTGGGTTTTCCACCAGGAGCAGCGGTTGAAGATGAAAGTCCCCAATTACCCGGCCTGGTAAACCATAGAAATAGTGGATTTACCCATTTATAGTGGATCTATCCATTGAAAATGGTGATTTTCCATAGTTATGTTAGTTTACCAGAGGGTATGTCAAAAAAGCTATTGAAAATATGGCCCAGTCGATTTATAGTGGATTTACCCAGCTGTAAAATGGTGGATCTTTATCATAGTTGTGTTGGTTTACCGGAGGGTACTTGTTGTTGTTTTTGTTTTTTTTCTCTCAGTGATATCATAACTGATATCTGTTGGTTGGATTTCAGTCCTTATTTTGTTGATTTTTTTGGGACCCATTCAGTGGTGGTATATTCAAAGATGGTCCCGTGGTCAACGCATGGCCCGAGAAAGCTCTCCGAGTTGTTGTGGTAAGCCCGATTGCTTTAGAATTGATGCAAACAAAACCCCACAGTAAAAGTTTAAGTACCCTCTGGTGAACTAACATAGCAATGGAAAATGGCTATTTATAGTGGATTTTCCCATTAAGAATGGTGATTTTCCATAGCTATGTTAGTTTACCAGAGGGTATGTAAAAGTCAGGTATGTCCCTGGTTAGGACTGATCATTCCTAAACATACACCTCGGCCAACGCCGAACGGGTAACATCAGCTGCATTTTATCAATTTTCGGATGAAATAGTCAGGGTCGTCACATTAGGAAAAAAGGCAAATCCCTCAGTTATTATCTCATTCTATAAATATTGTATTGCTTCATCACAACCTAAACAATGGTCGCAATATGTCCCAATCATGTATGTTTTTTTTTTAAAAAAATCTATTTATTGCATCCAACATGGTTTCGTTTGGGGGCGCTTAATATGAACAACGTCAATAAATCCCAATCAATCTCACTAAATCCCATAAAACAGGTAAGGCCCCCCAGTGATGTTTGTTGGTTTATGAAGCCATTGTATAACTATAGTTACATACCCCATAAACATCATAAACTAACCAAGTTATGTGCGTCTACTTAGCTATCGTTTCAGGGCCTCACCTTATTCTTTTTAAATCTTGATGTAAATCCCAGTGAAATCACCATGACATGCCACCCCAACAATCTCAAAAAATCCACTTTTTTCATGGGTTTTCCATGAAATCCCTATGAAATCCCCATGAAATCCCCATTGAAATCCCCCCCCAAAGAGTGTTTCCCAACGCCACCGCCGTTGGGAAAAGGTGGCGATCCCACACGCCGCGGCGCTTTGGTGGGACAGGAGGAGGTTGGAACAGTGCCGAAACACCGACTTCGGATGGGATGCAAATCCTGAAAGATGGAACTCATTGGTTTCTGTTTATATAATATACATACACACACAGATATAGATATATATGGCATATATATATATATATATGATATATATATGATATATATATATGATATATATATATGATATATATATATATGATATATATATATGATATATATATATATGATATATATATATATATGATATATATATATGATATGATATGATATGATATGATATGATATGATATATATATATACATACCGTATATGAGATATCATACATACATGCATGCGTGCATGCATACATATGACTTTAGATGATTTTATGGACTCTTTTTCTAAAGATTTCTATCAGTTTTCGGGTTTACTTTGGAGGAAATCCAAGAACATCCGCAAATCAGGTTGAGGACTGAATTCGGCCGGTTTAATTGTGGTTTTTGGTATGGGGAGCTATCCAAAAAACCTGATTTGCCCAGAGAACTTGCTTTTTACTGCATAGTTTGTAGTTTGGCTGTTCATCTCCCAAAAAGAGAGATGATAGGTTTTGACCCGTTGACATAGATCAAACATGATTTTCCTAGCGGACCATCACACCTTGTTTTCCACCTTTTCTTTAGGCTCTGTTTTGGATTTAAGGATTCATTCATGGTATGTAAGGCGTTTGGTGCGCACCTGTGAAGAAGAGTAACATGAAATTAGATGGTGTGTTGGGCTGTCATCCGACCTGGTATCGCAACAGGGGCCCCCAAGTGATGCTGGTTGTTTTTGTGGAACCCCATCATTGGCCAACCAAAAACAAATACCAATTGTCCAATTAAGGGGGGTTACACAAAACAACCACATACTGTACATTTTTTTTTCCACAAATACCATTTATATCCCATCATTGGCCAAGTTATATCTTCCTGGCAGCGGCACCTTAAATAAGTGTCAGGCTGTCAGGCTGTACTACAGCAGGTTTCACAGAGATTTCAAATGATTTCACTGGAACTAACCTCTGGTAAACGTTGACAATTTGCGAACTGGAAAGATCCAGCCATTTTTCATAGAGAAATCCATAGAAATCCACTATTTCTATGGCTACTAGAACTCATTCGAACTGTGACTGAATCAGTGCGTCAAACCAGTATACATGTGCTTAGATTTGCCATGTTTATGACCCGGGGTTTCAGAAAAAATGCGACATCCCCAGTCGTTTTTAGGGGTTGTTTCCCCATGACCCGACATCGCAGTTGGAAGAGATGCAGCAAAAGGCCCGGGGGTGATGGAAAGATCTTGGGGATGATCATAATCCATGATTTTACGATGGAAAATCACCATTTTTTGATATGTGAATCATCTAATTATAGGGCATTTTCCATAGCTATGTTGAATCTATCATTCATTAAGACAGGTTGATCATGTGCATTGAGTGGGAGTTGTGGCATTTTGTCAAACATTAGTGATTAATTCATTGTGAATCATATTGAGCATGAAGCCGGGAGTTCTGGGAATTTTGGATTTTGCAAACAAAAAAGGGGGGTGGGTGGTGAACAATGAACCTTAGCACACTAGCACAGATACTTGTATGGAAAATCACTTTGGAAAGCACTAAGTTCATCTAATGTCCATATCTATGTCTTTGTTGGTTTACCTCAAGATACGGTATCCACTATTTTTGAATCATTGAATAGGAATTTACTTATCGTTTCTTGTTACTATATTTCCATATTTCCCTGTGGGATATATATATATATGTATCTCACTATGACCATTTTTTGTGTTATTAATTAATTTCCCATTTCTATCATTTGCATATTCGCCATGAACACCTGCCTATATATATACATATTCTATTTCTCGGGTCCTCAGGCTATTTGTAATTATGTAGCTGTTTATACCATCACAATTTTAAATCCTCCTCCTCCTGATCATCATCAGCATCATCAGCATCATCAGCATCATCATCATCATCGTCGTCGTCGTCATCATCACCATCATCGTTGTCAATATTGTTATACACTGATGTTAGTTTATCTCAGATATAATATCATCTTGGGGGTATAATCTTTTCAGACTAACTCATATCCAATTTTTGCTTGTTGACACCCGCAGATGTCGTATGACAATAAAAAAACAACAACCATGTTCATCCATTTTCCCCATCAAAAAAGTGATATGCCGATGGTGAAAGCCACGAAACATGACAGCTATTTCAACATAACCAGATTCCTAAATCATCCCCATCAATGATGGTTATCCATATGAAGCCACTCTAAACATGATGGCAAACCTCACTTGGTTGAAGGGAACATCTTCACCGGAAACCATGGTGTTTCCCATGAAACAAAAAGGGCAAAACCGGTGATTTTTGTGTCCAGTTTTCACAGCAATCCAGTGATCAACCAATAAACCTAGTTTTTTTTTCCTCCTCCCATAAACCAAAGATAAGCCCAGCATTTTACCAGATAAACCATAGATAAACCCAGCATTTTTCCATATTTGTCCCATGGAAAAATGGGAACAGTCACCAGGTTCTGGCTATGGAGGAGGCGGAGGAACGCTTGAGGACTTGGCGGCGCCCGGCAGGGGTCACCCAATGAAAACCCTGGGATTTGGGAGAAAACATGAAGAAATGGTGATTTGACTACCCTCTGGTTACCCTCTGGTAATGACTAACATAGCTATTGAACATGACCATTTATAGTGGATTTATCCATTGAAAATGGTGATTTTCCATAGTTATGTTAGTTTACCAGAGGGTATGTCAAAAAAGCTATTGAAGCCATGGCCCAGTTGAAATAGTTGATTTACCATGATTTACCCACTAAAAATGGTGGATCTTTCTACAGCAAACTGTAAACGTTTACCAGAGGGTATGATGGTGAACATTGTTACCATTGTTGATGTTCCAATGTTCCTACAAAAATGGTGATGAACAATGCAGGAGATGGGACCATTTTTTTTACTATGAAACGTGCGGAAATGATGATAACGGTGCACTTTCGTTTGCGAACTGGAAGCCATGGCCCCATTTATGGATGATTTGCGCATTGAAAACGGAGGTTTTCTATGGATATGTTAAATTAAGGGGGGGGTATAGTAACACCCAAAAACTTACTGTAAAATACGGTAAATGTATCGAATATGATAGAATGACTACAAGAAACCTGAAGAGACATGGCAGTTTCAAATATACCCTCTGGTAAACTAACATAGCTATTGAAAATGGCCATTTATAGTGGATTTTCCCATTGAAAATGGTGATTTTCCATAGCTATGTTAAATTACCAGAGGGTATTCCCATTTTGATGAGGATTTGGCTGAATGTTCTCTAGGACTCAATTGGTTGCTCCAGCGGGGAGGTATCGGAGAGGGGCACCAATTGTCAGACCATGTCAGGCAGATGAGAGCCAAAGATTCGGGCAGTTCACTAAACAATTCATGGAGATTGAAGCACTTAAACAAAGTAGTGCAAGTACCTTCAATGTTTTTTTTTCTCGTTTTTGGTGGGCAAACCGCAAACCAATTGCCATGGCTGCCATGGTTTTTTCTGTGAGGATCCCACAAATCATCCCATGTTGATATCATAGTTCTGGTATCGCACTGCCTCCGTCTTGACACATGGAGAGAGAGAAAGGTGGTGGTGATGACTATTGGTTCTCATTCTTCTTTGTCATTGGTGATGACTATAGGTTCTTATTCTCAGTCATCACCAACTTCAGAATAATGACCCCTTTCATTGGTGATGACTATTCTTTATGTCATTAGTAGTACTTTTCTTTGTGTCATCGCATCGCTCATCGCATCGCCCATCGCGTGCTGATCTGTCTCTGAGGTGAAGGATCCAATGAAAGTGGTCAACCTCTGTCGAAAGATCTTCGGGCCGCCCCAGGCGTCACCGGGACGATGAAATGCCATGGGAATTGTTGTGTTTTTTTTCCCCCCCTTTTTTCTGGGGGAAAATGACAAACGCCAATTTCATGACCGAGAAATTACTGGTTGGTGAATCACTATCATTACTGGTTGGATGGGTGAAAACGGTGCAGGGTGACGGGACGGCCGCTGCTCCAAAGCGGTCTCGCCCCAGTTTGATGTCCCGAAGCCATTGCATGTCGAACTGGCAAGGTTGGTGAAACGCCCAAAAACAACAACCAACCAATGTGGTAAACCGTAAACCGTGTAAACCCAACAAAAAAAGGGCAAGAAAACATTCATCAATTCATCAACATCAAAATGGGCATTTTAAGCATCATTCCAGTTGTTTTTTTTCCATGGTAAAAACACGGTGCATCCGTTTCGGGATGAACTTCTGGGATCAATCCCGAGATTTTCACGAAGAAAATAAGTGGGATGAACTTCTGGGAGAAGAAAAACATCACAAAGATCTGGGAGAATCCCCCCCAAAAAATATGGTGTTTTTTCTAGATCCAGTTTTAGATGGCAAAAAACAAATCGGTGTCTAGTGTCTTCTCATCCAAAACTTTTTTTTTAACCTGCGGATGTTTCCCTGCCGGATGCCTGGATGCAGGTCCTTAGCAACAGCAACAGCACGAGGCGGTGCACCGGACTGGTTGTTTCAATCCTGAGTTGGGATGAGTCAAGGTGAATCCCAGATAGGCAAGCAGGGGATATTACGGTATACTCTATATATATATACATATATATATATATACGTATGCATACATACATTACATTACATTGCATTGCATGACATTACATTGCATTGCATTACATTACATTACATATATATATATATATATATATATACATGTGTGTGTGCAATTTTTGCTGATTACAACTTGGATATCATGCAGCGGTCCGGGTCAGGCATCTCTGCCCAGTGCCGGTGGCGAAGTTAGCACGACTCGATGGGCCCGATTTCTGCCTGGGCTTCGTTATGAAGCGCTTTGGCTGGATGGGATATATCGCCATTGGGACCATTTCAATAGGGAGATGAAATAAAGCATCAAATTTGGTGGTAATGTATTTCAATTCAAGACAAACCCATGTTTTTTTTTGGGAGTGAAACTGATGGAACATAGTGGCTTTCTGAAATTTGTCATGAAATGATGTTTTGGTTAAACCATGTTAGGACGCGTTTTGGACCTCTTTTGAGGCTTGGAGGATTTGTAACTCAAGATGCCATGATGATCCATGATGATCCATGATGGATCTTGGTGATTTTAGCGATGTCAATTGCGCCTTTTGGTGATTGCGCTTTTTCCAATGACCCCTTTTTATGCGTTGACACGGTGGAATGGGTACCCTTTAACTAACGACATGCCAACGAAACGGGGAACCCACCCCTCTGGCCGAAGGCAAAATGAGCCGCCTGAGGCTGGACCATGGTGAATTTCATGTGTTTTCTCTGTGTTTTGAGAAGAAAAAACATTTTTTTTTCGGTGAACATACCAAGACAAAACAAGAGCTGGAAGTTTGTTGGATCGTTTCGGCAACAGGTGACCGCAGAACGTGAGCGTCACAAGGCAGAGGAATTCATCCAGGAATTGGCTGAATCCGGGATTGTTTTGGGTGAAAACCATGGGTAAAAACCCCCATGGTTTCCGTTTGTCGTAACGGGACCCAACCACAACCCGTTGAACAACTGTGGCGAATACGTTGGATATCGTTGGATCAAAATAGGCGAGGCCTAAGAATGCCCGCAATGATCTATCAAGAGTATTTTTTTACGTTTCCATGCAACTTTGTAATGATCAGTTTCTATCTTAAGTTATATTCATAAACTATATCGTCATAAACATCAATAAACATTTATATCTTATTATAATCAGCTTCTATCCAACTCTATCAATACTTTGGAGGCTCCAGCATTATGACACCAAACCCCTCGTTCTCCTGGTTACCACTCGGCCTCGAGGGACAGGATGGTCTTCCAGCCTGAAAGAAAATCACATGATATTAATCTACTGTAGACATCTGCACATATACATATATATATATATCTTTATATAACGTTATATCTATAATATATATATATAAAGAAGAGTAATTAGCACATGATGTATATGGTTCAATAATGATAAACATTGATAACTTATAAAGTAGCGTATGGTTTCGTGTTGTGTATTTGTGGTGCGTCGTTGGCAGGTTCCACCCCTCCGATTGCCGCCGCTGGTGGCCCCGGTTCCGGTGCCGGAGATACCCGGGACCACCGGGAACGCTGCCGTAGCCGTGGCCCCAGCGATTTTAGAGGAATCATCCCAAAATGGCCTTAAGATTCAGGTTAGTGAATGAATCAAATATTTGCCCAGATATGTGTAACATGTTGATTTTGTCAGATGATATCTATCAAATCAATGGTACATGAATGGTATAGGTTCGAGATTATGTATACATACAGGGATGGTTCCATCTTTTTTCCCAAACAGTGTGTCCACACAAAGCGGGGTTTTTACGGTAAGGCGGTAAGGGTTAAAGGCTGGGGTTAGATCAGGGTGTTCCATCTGGCCTCCGGCTATTGGTAAATTCTCGCATAGAAGTTCCCTTCTGAGTCACTGAGATGTCCATGTGACCATGTGCATTTTGACTGCGCAGGCTCGCACAAGATGAGCGCCGCGGTTTTGGTCTGAGGCATTTTCATTGGAAATTCTTCGCATAAAAGTTCCTTCTTGAGATGTCCATGTGCATTTCGACTGGGAGGGCATTTCGACTGGGAGGGCTCGCACAAGATGGAGGCCTAAGTTTTGGCTTTTCCGAAGTTCTTGTTTTACTAGCGCGCCGTGCTCATAATTGAGCTCTCTCCATGTTGGACATGTTTTCATCCGCGTGGCAGGCGTGGCACTTTCTAAACGTTGCTAAAACGTTGGCGGGTGTAGGTCAAAATGGGAGATGGTTTTGGAGGTCATTTTGTGTGGCGTGAACTTGGACGACGTTTTGAAAGGTCCAAAGTCGTTTTGCGAAACTGTCGTCAGTTTTGATTTTCGACATGCTGATGATTCCGTGTGGCAGGTGCAGCACTTCGGATGCCTCGAGCTCATTTGTCGTGGCAGGCGACGTACATTGTAGACCTCGACCAAAAAAATGTAGCTGAGAGCTATATACTGTAGTAGGTGAAACGTGTAACATCAATGTTCATTTTTCGTGGTGCCCGCAATAAGTTGTAAAAATCTAGTATGTGCTCTCGCAACCCTCTCGGCACTTTGCGCGTGTCGGATCGCTCTCGTTGTGGTGCGGTGCGAATTTTGATATCGGTCGTGCAACCCTCTCGGCACTTTCTGCGTGTCAGATCGATCTCGTTGTGGCGCGGTGCGAATTGCGATATCGATCGCAACACCCTCTCGGGAATTGTGCGTGTCGGATCGCTCTCGTGGCGGTGCGGTGCGAACTCAACTCTCTCGTGATTTTAGCCGGTAAAGAGATCTTATGAATTCTCTGGAATGTATGCGGGAGATTCATGGTGCAGTCTTAGAGGTCCGTAGCATACATGAAGCTCTTCACCGAGGTCCTTGTGAGAAGATGTTGTGAAGATCCTGATGAAATCCTCCAAAGAGGTCCCGGCATGATCTTGCAGAGCCTTGTGAGAAGATCTTGGCGAGGTGACAAAGTTCTGGTGAAATCCTGTTTAAGAGGTCCTTGCATGATCATGTACAGGTCCTTTACAGAAGGTCTTGTGGAGATCCTGGCGAGATTCTCTCTACGAGGTCCTTGCGTGAAGATCTTGCAGATGCCATGTCTTAGAGGTGCTTGCATGAAAGCTCTTGTGGGAGGCTCTTGGGAGGTTCTTGTATCAAGGTCTTGTAAGGTCCTCTCCAGCAGCAGCAGGTCCTTTTATCACGATCTTATGAGATTCTTTTAGGGGTCCTGGCATGAAGATCTTTGTCAAAGTCTTTTACAGTTCCTTAAGGGTAGACCTTGTAGAGATCCTGGTGTTGCACAGGTCCTTGTAAGAAAAATATTGTGGAGAACCTAGTGAAATGCTGTCAGAGGTCCTTGCATGATCTTGTACAGTTCCCTGCAAAGGTTCTGGTAAAATCCCCTAGGTGTCCTTGCATGATCTCGTACAGGTCCTTGTGAGAAGATCTTGTGGAGATCCTGTTGCAATCCTCCTCAAGATGTCCTTGCATTAAGCTCTTGAAGATGCTTTGTATTGGTGCTTGCATGAAAGTTCTTCTAGAATGCTCATACAAGTTCTTGTATACAAGGTTCATCTAAGATCCTTTGTATAGACGGCCCTTCTGTGAGGATCTTTCGAAGTTTTCTGAGATGTCCTGGAATGAGGTTCTCGTCTGAGGTCCTGATGAGTAGGCATAGCGTTGCTTCTTATGCCAACTGCAGTTGGTATAATTTCTGGGTTCTCTCTCTCTCTTTCTCTCTCTCTCTCTCTTTCTCTCTCTCTCTCTCTCTTTCTTTCACCCTCACGACCTTTAATTATATATAAATAGATACGCGGTTTCCCTCAAACCCACCCATTGAAATTTATCATCCCATCCCGTCATTAAACATCTGTTCTTGGGTCCCAAACCACGTGATTTCATCCCCTGCACCATGGTTTCTGGGGGGTGTTTGGCATGAACAGGTGAAGTGATTGCAGCATACCGTTGGGATCCCTTTTTTGGCATGGGATTCCGGCCATAGATGTCCTTGTGCCCCGAATTCAACTCAACAATCAGTAGGTAGATGGAACTGTTGGGATCGAACGTCAGGCCCCGGACGTGCCCATGGTGCCCATGGCGCCGATGGTGCCGATGCCCGCGAAGTTTTTGTTTTGGGATGAGAACTCGGAAAACGACACAAAAAGGATAAAGAATCATTAGTTGAATCAGATGCGTTTTAAAGTATATAACTAATTATATCAGGATATATCAGAGACATGTAATTATATTGGAAATATGTTTGGTTTGAATTAGCTGATTAAATGAAATGAAATCCCGCCCAAAATTATAAAGCAATCAGGATCAACAACCCCAAATGAGATGACAGGATATTCGATCAAGTATCAGGATCGCATTCATGAATGTTGAATATGATATGGACAAATGGAATGCTTGGGGTTGGCTCAGGGGTGGGGGGGTTCGCTGAATCGCTTAAAAATTTCTACACCAGGTGGGTGTGTACAGACGAATTAACACACGGATATGGAGGTATTGTAATTGGGTATAAATAAACCGATGCACGCACACACACACACATTTTATTTGATGTGAGTGTGATCTTGATTGATATTGTATGATATGCTGGTATGCAGATACCGGGTGTGCATGCTTAGATGTTCTTAGTAAAACCGGATGTGCCGAATTCTTTCTGCGAATGCTGGGGGGAACCCTGGTTGGGGCTAGATAGATAGATCGATAAATAGATAGATAGATCGATAGATAGATTCATAGATTGGTTGACTGACTGACTGACTGACTGACTGACTGACTGACTGTTTGATTGATTGATTGATTGATTGATTGATATCTATATGTGAGTGACATGGTATGGGACTTAAACATCGGAAACTACGGGGCTAAAAACAATTTCTCCAACGTTTCCTCTGCGCCCTCAAAATCCCTCAACGTCATTTTGTATACCAGAAAGGCAACAATCCAAAGGAAAAAAATATCCCCATAAACACTTCCCCAAAGATGGGTAAGGCATGGTAAGACCCAAATTGAATTTTAAGACCCAACATTTTAGTTCCTCAATTTTAGACTCCCAAAATTCCAGATTCCATAGGTTTTTCAGAAAGTTTTTCGGGGGTTGCTGCTCGCCAGAAACCCCGCCACAGCGCCAAGCTGTCAAAACCCACTCTGGACGACTTATTGCAACTCGGCGGGACTCTTCCAGGGACAAGAATTGGGAGTTGGATGGTTGAGGATTTGGCAAAAAAAATGCGCGGGGTTTATGGAGTATCCCCACGAGAAATACTGTAACAATTTCAAGGGTTGATTCATGGGGTGCAATGGAGCTACACTTGGAATCACTTGGATAAACAGGATATATATATATATAAATTATATATATAATATATGATATATATATATATATGTAGAACCAGACCACAATAATGAGTTGGTCCCAAAGAAGGGGGCATGCTCTGCATCGCCCAGGCGCCTTGGAGGCGCAGCTGACTTTTTTCACCCAGCTGACTGGACCAGTGGATTGGGATGTAAATGTGCCATATCACCTGTCAAACATAGTCCATATATATTGGGATTTATGGGATTTATGGTCCATTTATGTTCCATTTTTTGGGCCCATATTTCAAAAATGTTGGGATCGATGGCCCATAGAAATAGTTTATTTACCTATTCAAAATGGTGATTTTCCATAACAAACTGTTAGTTTACCGCAGGAAAAAAAATATATGTACACATATGGGGATTTCCATACACGGGGGTACCCCAAATTGATGGTTTATTTCATGGAAAATCCGAATCGAAAAGGGGTGATGACTGGGGGTACCCCTATTTTTAGGAAACCCCAATGTAGCAACCCATGAGAATGATGGAACAGTTGGAAACCTGGAAGTTGCTGAGGACGCATCACTTATAACATCCTGGAAACACTGTTCTACCTTTTTTGGGGTTGCTACACATTGATTTCAACCTGCCCCGACCTCTCTTGTGCGAGGCGGGCCTTACAGTGCGCGAACGCCGCGCGCAAAGTTTGTCTTGGTGAGTCATTAGGCCATGGGGTCCATGAGATGAGTTGCCCAGAACTTGGTCGAAAACTGTCGAACACCTGAGTAATATGTTGGCATACCCAATGATAAACCACCAAACCAGCCATATTTTGATTGTTTATACCAGCCATTTGGGTGGTAAAACTGCGGCCAGTTGGCCAAGAGCTGCAGATTTGTTAGTATCACAACTCGCGAGCTGTCTCTTGGGGAGCTGACTTTGTCGTCAGGTGGAGCAGTATCCACAACAACGGAATGGCGGTTCGCAGCGGAGAAGCGTCATCCAGGGTCATGAATCCCAATCTATTAGCAACCCCGAGAAAGATAGAACTGTGTTTCCAGGATGGTATAGATGATGCTTCCCCTGACTTTCCAGATTTCTCACTTTTCTATCTTTTTTTGAGGTAGTATCTTGTCAATCTACAGTAGTTAATTTGCTATTAGGTAATACTATTAATTATTGAGAGGCCAGCGTCCTCAGCAATAGAAATCAATTCTAATGAATAGCTGGTTGTGAATGTAATTCGCTGAATTTCCATCTTTGATACTGAAGAATCACAGTGGAAGAACATTTGATTTATATATCTGGGATCTATTGATTTTGGAATGTCCCATTGAGGGGGCGATCCTGCATTCACAAAAGCCCTGAAATAAGATGTCCAGTAGGCAAGCAATTTGAAGTCAGGTCAACATGTACTTTGTTGCATTCAAAAATGGTGGGCTAGACCTGACGTGTCCAAAGAGCATTTTTCCCCAAACAGTGTGTGCACACTGGGGGTTCTTACGGTAGGAGTAAAGGCCGGTGCTTGATCAGGGTGCTCACTCTGGGCCGCGGCATTTTTCCCGTAAATTTCGGTATAAGGTGGCTCTTGTGAAATCTTGACAGGCGTTTCGCTTGCGCAGGCTCGCACAAAATGTGTGTCTGCGTTCTGGGCCCGGTCTGGGCCGCGGCATTTTTCCTGTAAATTTCCGTGTAAGGTGGCTCTTGTGAAATCTTTATGAGTTTCGCCTGCGCAGGCTCGCACAAAATGTGTGCCTGCGTTCCGGGCCGCGGCATTTTTCCTGTAAATTTCCGTATAATAAAATGCCTTGTGAAATCTTGACATGCGTTTCGCATGTGCAGGCTCGCACAAAGTGTGTGTCCACGTTCTGGGCTCAATCTGGTCTGCGGCATTTTTCCTGTAATTTTCCGTATAAAGTTGCTCTTCTAACATGTTGACATGCATTTCGATTGCACAGGCTCGCACCAACTGTGGTCCTAGGTCTTGGGATCGGTCCTCCTCCTCAACATCATCATCCCCCACATCATCATCTTCCTCCTCCTCCACATCATCATTCTCAACATCATCATCTTCCTTCCCCTTCACATCATCATTCTCAACTTCATCATCCTCCACCCCATCTTCCGCAACATCCTCATCCTCCACCTTATCTTCCACAACATTATCATCCTTTTCATCATCTTCGTCATCATCATGATCTTCTTCCTTCTCAACATCATCATCCTGCACCTTGTCCTCCTCCACTTCATCTTCCGCATTACCGTCCTCATCCTCATCCTCATCCTCATCCTCCTCAACATCCTCATTCTCATCCTCATCCTCCTCAACATCATCATCATCCTCCTCCTCCTCCTCCTCCTCATCCTCATCCTCATCCTCCTCAACATCATCACCCTCACCACCAACATCCTCAACATCATCATCCTCCACCTCATCATCCTCAACATCATCACCATCATCATCATCATCATCAACAGCAACAACAACATTATAATTATAATGCATTGTCCTCCTACTCCCCCCCACACTGTTTGGGATCTCTTGCCGGGATAATTTTTGTGACAATTTCTGGTTGGTGGTTTCAGGTGGTTGTTCTTTCCTATCCCTACATGGGGTTTCTGAAAAAAATGGGGGGTCCCCATGTCACCATGGTCGTTTCAATACCCAAAAAATTGATGGTTTATAAGGGAAAAACCATGGAAAAACCATCTATAAATGGGATGATTTGGAGGTACCTCCCATTTCAGGAAACACTCGCATAAGATGACGACCAATTAGCCATAGTTGTTTGGGGGTAACGCCAGTACCAGGGGACAGATTTGGTCGAGTTGCGGATGACCTAACTGGCCCATGGTTACATGGTTGAGATGTTCCAAAACCACTACCGTAGACTCCGCCATGCATGGATGGGAACTTGTATTACCATATGTGCCGGGCTGAGGATCCATAAAAAATCCCACTCGTGGTTTGAACAAAAAAGGAACTGCCGGCTTGAGAACTTCCAAAACAGTATCCACTTGGCCTGACATCGACATCAGATTGGTTCAAGGGAACCTGTAAGGAAACCCTGGTTTTTTCCGATCAAATATGGTTTCTCCAGATCTTTCGGAATCAAATTGGCCCCCAATGTTACACACAGTGAATTGACGTGATATTTCAAGGTTGTTCTCTTCACCGTGATGTAAAATCTGACAAATCTACATGACACGGATCCTGCGCAACTGCCGGAGTCTTCCTGAACCTGGAATCCGCGAATTTCGTTGCTGGAGAGCTCACTGTTTTTGATGGGAACCCACTCCTTTTCAATTTCGGGGGGTTTCCTGAAATAGGGGCCTTTTCCCCTAAATCATCCCATGTATAGATGGCTTTTCCCTTTTTGGAAACCATCCATTGGGAGGCTACGAGTAGTACCCGATGGAAGCACCAAAAAACAGCTGGCTAAGATGTAGTGCATCCAAGATTAGCCTCTGGTAAACTAACATCATTTATATGGAAAGATCCACCATGTTTCATGGGAAAACTCACTATTTCAATGGTGATTTTCCATATAGTTATGTAACGAATTACCAGAGGGTAACTTAATGTGGGTTATCAAGTGTTATCAATGTATTTCAGGCGAAGATTCGTGTGGAAATCACTGGGACCAAACTCTTGGATTTTTTCTCCCCGAGACCGGCAGGGTTCGTCGGCTTCAGCCAATATATAGGGGTAGCTTCCAGACAGATTTCTGGATGGACATGGATGGACATGGACGAATCTCGAGCCGCCAGCCATGATGATTTTCGCTATGAGTCAGTGATTTGACCCCCAAATCTGGGTCACAGTTGAAGATCCGTGGGTGGAATCCCAAATCATCGGATCCATAGGGAGAACATCCCCAGAGCTTCCTCCAACCAGCTGGTGTTTTTCCATGTTTTTCCAGGGTTTTTTCATGTAAAACGCCCATCAACAGCGAGCGAAGATATTGGGAATCATAATAATCATCCCAACTGACTTGTACTCCATGATTTTTCAGAGGGGTAGGTGGCTCAACCACCAACCAGTTATAGTAAAGTTATAGTGTTTTTTTCATGTTTTTTTTTTCAAAGCACCCATCAACAGCGAGCAAAATTCAACGACCCGTTTGAACCCAGCGAAAAAAAGTGGTGTGGCCAAGCCATACCAAGCTGACGTTGACACATTGATGCGCGGCATCCAAAAATTGGGGCGAATCGCTCAGCAATCTGCCCATCTGCCCAGGGGAGTCCCTAACTGATTGGTGGTTTCAAAGATTGGTTTAGTATGTGGTAATGATGGTTAATCATGGTTAATAATGGTTAATCACTGATTGGTGGTTTCAAATGGCTGGATTTTTTTCCATTTCATATATGGGATGTCATCGTGTAAAATCACCTCACATAAAACACACTGTAATATAGCATGTACTTGGTAGCTGTTGCGGCTCAGTAAAAGGTGCTGCGGTCGCAGATGCTTAACGGTTGTTTCCCCGTGTTCTAGGTTTATCAGTCTATTTGGGATTATAACTATAACCCCAGCTGAAACCTGAAAATACAGGTTATCAGCCGTAGTCTCTAAAGCCATGGACAAAACGCATGACGCTACAGGTGGAGGTGCCCTCGTCCCTTCGACTGGAACAATAGCTGCATCAACTGGTTCACAACAGAGCTTGCCGGCTGGGACAAACCCCACGCCCATGTCAGTGGATGAAGGTTTCTTCACACAGCCCGTGCAAGCCTATTTC
>Ga0126342_10004999_pt1 | contig 22937 bp, 19 predicted proteins | sample Cyp1metagenome_FD_92528 | JGI IMG/M metagenome (GOLD analysis project Ga0126342, IMG submission 92528) | Coral microbial communities from Lord Howe Island, Old Settlement Bay, Australia - Cyphastrea 1 metagenome | ecosystem: Host-associated > Invertebrates > Cnidaria > Coral ...
GGGTCAAAATTACCTGCGCAAAGAACCAGTCCTGGCACAGAATGGCATCGATGTTGGGAGTAAAGCCGTCCTGGGCAGAAATTGGGCGGAGCTACCCATGCCCCACTTAAAATGCTTATCAAATTTTGGGAGATCACCAGCACATCTGGGGACTCAGGGTGTAACTTGGATACCCATCGCAGGAATCGCAACTTGTTCAGGGTCGTTGTGACCGAAGCGAATGGTGACACGAGCGAAATTGGAAAACGTTTCTCCCACAGTTGTGTGTTCCTGCTTTGAAAGCATACCCCCTCGAGCCAGCATCACAATGAAACAGAAACAATCTGGATGAATTCAATTGATTCTTAGACATCTACATTACTGCATCACGTTTCTATATCCATAGATAGATAGATAGATTAGATTAGAGATTGATTAGAGATGAGATTAGATTAGATGGATAGATAGATAGATAAATAGATAGATAGATAGATCTATCTATCTATCTATGTATCTATGTATGTACGTACGTACGTACGTACGTATGTATGGGTATATACATAATATATATAATAATAAATTAATAATATATATATATGTAGCTATGAACTATCAACCAGCGCAAAATTATCCATGGAAAGCAGCCACCCTGCCTGGCAAACGGGCGTGCAATTCGTGTTGTGCCGAAGGAGATCACCCTCCTCGCAGGTGACATTCGCCTCGATCTGCGCTCTTTGCGAAGAGAAATGGCTGTTTGTTGGATTCTATGTGTCCAAATTCAGCGGTGTATAACTTGCACAACCAAACCGTGAACAAAATGGCCAGTGAGTGGCTTGGATTTGGGGTTTTGTTTTGTGGAAAAACTGTGCGACAGTGCGCATCGTGGATACACATATCATAGATGTGCATGCATATATATATACTATATATTATTCATATGCACATACATGTGACACAACATCCCAATTATCTTGGCAATCTCCAACAATCATGGGATGATTGCGATTATGAATTCATGACTATGATCATCACTACTATTAGCATGTTTTCGTATCGTCTATCTACTACTATTACTGCTACTGTGATTAACTAAAATTGTCATTATGACTATTACAAAATATTACAATATTAATATAAATATAACTATTATTATATTGCTAATTCATATGACGACCATAAAATTTTCGTTATAATCATGTTGTTTCCCAATCCCATGAACTTTAGTCATGGTCTAGGGTTTTTTAATGTTTTTTTTATAGTACAATTCCCCCATCCCATTCCCATTCCCCACGTCACCACCCAGCTGCCGCGTTGTCGATGTGCGACGCCGTGGGCGCGAAGCACGGCACCTCGATCGAGACCTGCAAGGTGCTCGTGGCGCGCGCTGTAGGGACGATGGACTCACCCAGTGTGCGGTCCGTGATCTCGTGGAGGATCACCTGCAACCGAGAAAGCAGGGGAGTTGGCAAGCGTTTTTCGTTAAATGTAGGTCTAATATATGGAAATATCCCTGACACTTGGATTGGTATTTTTTTTCCTGTATATATGTTAGTGTATGATATGTATGTATATACAAGTAAATAAATAAATAAATTAGGTATGTGTATGTATATATATATGGACGAAAATCAGGGAGCAAAGGGTTCAGGTTTTGGAGGACAAGCATGGGTTCACCGAATATGTAAACCGATGTAAATCAAGTAATAACTCCAGTCTTTTACTGTAGATATCGATGGGTTTAAAGCTGCCCAAACAACTGATGAAATCACTATGTTGGCTGGTCAAAAACCTATGTTAAGTCTGGTTAAGTACAATTTCATAATGGTATAACTATTGTGGTTGATATAACTACTATTATAACTACCATAACTATTGTTTGATGGCTAAGTACTCTTTGGTGTGTAGATATAATTATTGTGGTTTTTGATACCATTTTGGTGAACAAATAGACCATTTATATACCATCTATCATGTATTATACCATTTTTATACCATTTATATACCATGTGTTGCTTGTTGAACCACAACCATTTTGGTGAAATTCGTGAAGTCCAGTGACCCAGTCCACGTCGTTGGGCGAACCCCAGAGCTGCCACAGGATTGGGTCGCGGATCGCTTCGTCGTTGCCCGTAATGAAGCTTTAGCCTGAGATTTGGATTGGGGATATCAACCAACTCCAATGGGGATATATATATATATATACATTTATATACATATATATATATATGTATATACATATGTATGTATATATATATATATACATGATGTAATTTATGTAAATGGGATATACGAAAGTTACTAAAATGGGGATATAAACCAGCTATGTGGATATTTACTGGGATATGTAACCAACTTGATATGATATGTGCGTGTGCCTGAAAATGGGGATACCCATAAAATAGCAGTTTGAGGATGAAAATAGTGATAAAAAAAAACAGGATTTGGGGCATCTACCCAATTTCCAGACAAACCCAACTACCCAACCGGATGAAGGCGAATGAAAAGACATGAACATGGATGAAATAATTGATGAAAATATGAGCGCATGCAAATGGATTTCATGATCTAGCCTCTTTGAAGAGTAATGGAAATAGACGAAAATGTGGTTTAAAAATGATGATCCATTCATCGTTGAGAAGGATGAATTGGACTGCACTGTGGTTGCAACCAATAAAAATATACAACTTGAGTCCCATGGTCAGTGAATAAAAACTGAGGTGGAGTGACTTGGGTCTAGCTGGTGCAACCCTGTACCCCTGCTGCTGTCCACACCAAAATTGCTGGGGTTATGGATGTCTATCCCCTCCAAACATGGTATTTACAGCAACTAAATGATCAGTTCCTAATAAAAATATCATTATGTCCTTTTTGTGGGACTATGTGTATATATCTATATATAGAATAATATTAACAACAATAATAATAATAGTGTGGTAAACCCAATTATACACCATCCCCAGAATCACCATTTTTATGGGTCGTAGAAACCATTCCCAAATGGAAGGCTGTGGCAATGGCTTGCCCACAATGAGAAAAAAGTCATTAACATCCATTAACCATCCATTAAGCAGCCATTAAACATCCATACATATGTGTATATATATATATATGTATTTATATATATTATATATATACATACATGTATGATATATTATATGATATTATACATATATATATATTATCACCAAATCAATGACTGTGACTTTCTCTATGGTTTTTGATATCGCCAAGGAACTGAAGATGGGCTGCGCAGCAGGAAGCCTTGGCTCATCCAAGAATGACATGGCGGTGTCCAAAAATGTATGAAACAATGATAACTATGGTAATTTATAATAGTATAATGGTAGTAATAGTATGATAATGTAGTAATATAGTAATAATCATAACAAACAATGGTAACATGTAGTGATAATGGTAGTCATAGTATGGAATGATAATAGTAATGAATAATAACAAATATAGTAACAATACCATCAAATAACAACAAATAACAATATATAATCATAACATACATTGAGATATGTTGAACAAATAGAAAAGTAATGTAATCTTCAGACATTTCAATAGGATGTCGCTTCTCTTTTTGGGGCTGCGATCCCGACCATTGATGTCCATCCCAAAAAGTGGTATATCCCAATCATCACTGAACAAACTGGGCTTGTTGAGTTTATCATGCATCATTATCTGGATCATGGCTTTTTCTGCAATTGGATGCAATTGGCGTTTCCCAGGAAACCTCAATCTCAGGTATCTACGGTATCTGGCTTTGACCTCCAAATTTGATGTGAAAAATCACCATGTTCCACATCAAACCTCTCATATTTTGGGTTATCCCTGGTTATCTCACTGAATCTCACTCCACAAAGAAATGACATTTGGCTTCAGAAACAGTACCTTTTTCCAGGTCCAAGCTGCTTCACATAGAAACCATTGCGGCTGTAGTCCAGCCATTTGGTTTCGGAGTTTCCATCTCCCAGATTCACTGGATCCTCTCGGCCATTCACCGGAGTATCACAAGGGTCGCAGTAGAAAATCCTCAGATCCCGATCTCTGACAGATCTGACAGAGTCAGCAATCTCAGAATGCTCAGAATTGGGTATTTCTGAAATCCCAAATACCCGGATTTCTATGGATTTCTGATACCCAAAGGATATTCAAGGAACCAAAACTTGCCACAAGTCTGATAAAAGCTCGGCTCTACATCTTAAATATTCGCTCCAAGCGCAGCCAAGAGTCGCTTGATCAAAGCCCTCCACCACTATCTGCTGATTATAGAGGTAGAAGTCAGACATCTGCACTACCTCAGGCGCAGCTGGCAACGTGACAAGCTGTTGGCTCGTCCAACACATGGTCACCGGAACCACCTGGAACCACCTGGAACCACCTGCCAAGCGGCAGTATAGCCAGCAAGGCGCAAATCTGTTGGAAGGAACCTGTAGTACATCAAAGCCTTGGCCCAAGTCAATTGGGGTGCCAATCTCCCACAGGATGGTCGGACGGTCATGATCATGGTAGGAAATTCTCCTCGTTGGGGATGAAATCTTGGCTCAGGCCAACCATGGCCTAGCTGGGATGAATCCAGAATCGCGACATGCATCTGGTTGCCGAGCCAAGGGAAGCTGGTTACGGATGGTTAAGGAATCTCGAAGTCCAAAACTCCACTGCCATCATCTCAGCATCATGGCTCTCTCATTCAGAGACTGCCCTTTTAAAGGTCTCGGCCGCGCTCTAGATTCCCCCGGTCCCAGCGGGAATCCATCAGGTGGCTTTGTGCCATCAGGTGCCAAGCAGCCATTCCGCGCTCGCAGCACCAGTCCAGATCTCGCACGATCTCGCAGGTGACGCCTGAGGACCGCAAAGATCTGAATCTCCAAGGGTTCAATCTGTTGCGTATAGACCTTTTAAGGTGGATGCAACTGTATAAAAAGTGTAATCCAGTTGATGAGTATAGATAAAGAGCGACATAGTTGTTTACTTAACACGAGAAGCAAGCAAAATGGTTTCAAAAACGATGCCAACTTGATGCCAACAGGTTGAAAAAAACCAGAGATGAAGGGACCCAACTTCTGAAGCTACGGAACCCCTTCCACGCAGATCTTTACCTTTACAAACTGATCCTGAAAATAGCCAACTGATCCAACTTTCAGGGGAAACAAATCTTCCAAGCCCCTCTGAAAGGCGTCGGTCAAGGCACCTCTACAGTACGTGTCAAACCTTGTGACCTCAGGGTCTGGGCATCACTCTGAGTACCTACATATTGGATGATGGGATAAATATGTTGGAAAGTATATTTGATACATTAGATATGGTTATATATACTACTATTAGATACTACTATACTTACTAGTAGTTCGAATACATGGATGATGCGGGGTATTGATTCAGGAAAGAGAATCTCCACCAAGTCGGTATGGAACTCTTGATTTGTTGGTTGGTTGGTTGGTTGATGGATGGATGGCCATAAGCTCACCTAAAAATCGGGAGGAAAGTGGCAACCAGCATCAATAATAAGCCCAAATATTTGTAGCTGTCATCATTTTTTAAAGTTTATATAAACATCGATTACACAACATCTTTGTCCCATCCTTTCCTCCTACATAATCTAAATAGAAATCTCTTCCCATCGCCGCGGCGACGTGCTATGATGCGCTGAGGATCGTAGTTGGTTGGACACGCCACTGCCTCAGAAATTGCCAAGCTCTTTTCATTGCCGTGTCAAGGGCCCAAACAGATGTTGAACCGCCATGGAAAGCTTTATGCACAGCTATGGTTTCACATCCCTTAACAGGTCAACTGTGATGCAATTTGCCCAGGCACCGTGCATGGCATGGCCGGGCGACAGCAAATGTCCCGGTCCTCGATGTTCGACATCTATGGACATCCAATGAAGACCCTTGGAGATCTGTTTCTAAGCAACAAAGTCTGTATGTTTTCGCCATTCCCTGTCACGTTCTACGATGATATTGCATTGCTGCTTTGGCAGATGTGACAACTACGTAGCAAATTTCTTGTGCGATGCCCATTTCATGCTATCACAAAAGCACGGATCTTCAAATACCCTTCTTGTGGGCTGCAGCACACTTTTCAGCTTACTCTTCTCGGCCCCACGTTTTCACCAGGCATCCCGTGTGTCGTCGCAGACCACGCCATCGCAATAGGTGTCAGGCCAAGAGGTGTAGCCATGAGGGCAGGTGAAGGCAACCGCACATCTGAGTGGAGATGCAAAGCAGCTGGGGATTCTATGGCAAACCAGCTATTTCACCGGGAAATGGGATTTTGAAGTGAAAACAAGGGTAGCAGTGAATAATTTCCGTCAAGGCTCTCGGGTGCAGCTTCGCAACAGAGATCGCGATCGCGGTTGATGTCACCTCAACAACATTCCCAGTGTGGGACATGGAATGTGCTACCTGCCAACTTCTGTGCTTGTTTCAATTGCGGCATGCCTTTCCTGCAATGTGAATATCCCAGCTTCTAGTGGCTGCGGTAACATACCGCTGGTACCCTCGGCCTATATCAAGGCTTGGTCTATGGGATCAAAACCTGTCCATCATCAGATTTGCAAAGTTCATTCAAGTTGACCCATCGCCGCATCTGTGTAAATCATTAGAACCCAGTATATCCATGTTTTCTTTGTTATCATCACTATCCTTCTTATATCCATACATCATTATAACCATATGATGTATGGATACTGATTGATATGCCAGTATCAAGGGTGTTTCCATGTTCCCAGTACTGTGTATGTCATCATCTCAGATCACTTGTCACCACCACCGATGGTTCCGTCAAGCCACATGAAGTGGCAGGGCAGTAGGTGTCGTTGGCCAAGGGATCCTCCGGGGCGGGCTCCCAGGCCAGGATTTATTGACCCATCGTCACATCCATTCAGGATTTATTGAACAATATTGGGGGGGTTCACCAACCATCCCATGATGGTATATTAGTGGATTAACCAAGCATCATGGGGATATTTTTAATTGAGATAACTGGGATAACTGGGATAACCAAGCATTTTTTGCTGTTGATCAGCTGATTGGTAGCGTGTTGAAACACTGAGGCCCCCACCGGCGTGAAGCCATGTCCGCAGCTCAAGGTATCACAGTGAGCCGCCACATCGCAGCATCGACCCAGGTCGGTGGTCATGTTACCTGCTTCACAACCGGAAATGCCACGCTTGGGGGTCCAAGATGCTCCAACTGTCCTCCCAACGTAGATGTTGGTCGCTTTGAAATTTGCTGTTCAAATTTGGGGGGGGACCCAAGATTCTCAGGTTCTGGGTGACATCATCGACCCAAGATTTTCAGGTTTGGGTGACATCATCCTGCAGTCTAATGGTGAACATCACAACCATGCTATAGCTGTCACAGGTTTCCCACTTGGACCCAATGGCATCTCACCCGGGTGTCCAAAGTCGGCCAAGCTGCACTCGTCCAACAAACACGTCAAAGATAGGTAGGTCGTCTTGTATACAAATCCTTGGCGGTTTCTACCTCCATCAAATGGAATGGCAATGAAATTTTGAAATGGCAATCGCCAAAAATGGTTGACCTCAGAAAAAATGGATGATTTCAGTTTTCTTGAATGACCGGCGACCAATCCATTCCTTGGTTCCTCAAATGCCCTTTCTTTGAGAGCCGCACCATGCAAACACGTCAGTGACGAGCACGGTTCCGAAGGCTTACAGCACAGGTTGAGGGCTGTTGAACGGTCGTTGCTGTCGCAGGGGTCTCGCAAACAGCGCTCATCATGGTCGAACCAATAACCTCGAAATAAGCACGGGAGTCACTGGCTTGGCTCTGGCTTTTATGCTTACATAATATGATGATGTATATATATATATATATACGCTAGACTGTCAAAGATTGATTGTATCAACACTAATTAATGGGAAATTACGAGAATTTGTACTGTTTGTTTCCTTTTGCTTAAGGGAAACCCTCAACTCTTTTGCGTGGGATGCTATTTCTATGGATTCAGAGTTTGGTGCCTGCAGGAACTGGATGGCTCGTACTGGCTGACCCTAATGACCCGAATCTGTAGATTGTCGGAACTTGAACTTTGACCCCATACCCAAAGGTTTGTTAAATGGATTGACATTGGATTGATTTTTTGTTTACCCACACCAATTGGGTGAGTTGTACTCACTGTTGCGTCCATCTATATGTGTATATATATATATGTATTCACCAGATATGTATACATATGTATATATATATAATTATATATATATAATGTGTTCAACTTATATATGTATCCCTACTTCACAACCCCCAACTGCGGCAGCCTATTGGTCAAAATTGGGACACCAGATGCAGGTCAAGTCACCATACGGACAACTTTGGTCCTGAGCTGATGATTTGATATGGGATTCCACCCCACCAGGTGGACTGGAACCTTTTAGTTTCAATCCATCTGAAGTTTGACAGTCCAAAAGTTTGAAAGGTTTTGTCTCAAACTTTAGGCCACTCAGACCTTGCCAGCCCCTCTTTGGAGTTTTTTGGGGTACCAGTTTGATTTAACACCCTCTCAACCAGCAGCGACAAACGGCCTGCAAGGTAGAGCACTCAGCGGAGCGTAAGCAGCCTAAGGAACATTGCTGCAGTCCCATTCCGTCCCCTTGTTTTGCTGGTGAAATCGCCGGTTTCCTCCGCAAACATCACCTCTTTGGTAAATGCTTAACAATTTTTAAAAAAAATAAAAAAGAGAAAACAATAGATCTGGGAATCTGGGAATCTCGATTCTTGGGATATCCCAGGATCACACGAAGCCAACTTCAATGATCAACGTTACCGAGGCGCAATGGCTGAAATCCTCCGTGACGTTGCACTCGGTGCCTGGGGCATCTTGAGCACATTCAAGTGGTGGATTCAACCTGGTTTGGGGTAGTTTTCCCAAGAATGAACAGAATAGGCTTGGGGGACCTCTTAGTCATCCACCACTGACTGGCCCCCTGCCCACAAAGAATGCTGGGAAGCTGCTCCCGCAGTAGGTGTCACCTCGGCACATGAGAAAACCGGAGCAGGTTGCCTGCTCCTGGAAGTGCTAGGGGTGATAACCCGAAGTCACGCAATGTCAAGCCGAGAGATATTGGTATTTTGGATTATTTTGGTAGGTCTTACCCCTTCTAAGTTGAAAAACTCTGCTTGCCAAATGCACATTTTTAGCCCTTTGATTCCGAACAAGAGATGAAACCTGGATCAAGATCACGACACAGCGCCATTACCATCGAGGGTCTCAACTGATAGTAGCCGTGGCCGCAGTTGATGTCGGAGCATGGCGCGGCCGCATCGCAACAGACCAACAAGTGATCTGTCTCGCTGCACTCCTTGGGATGTTCCAATGATTGGAGGATGGAAGGGATGTCAACCCTGATGCCCTGCCACACAATAAGACAATATCATCCTATGCAATCTGTGAATGCCTTACGGACCCCACCCTAGCTCATCCCCTTAACTGCAGGGGTCGGGTAGTGGCCCGCCTGTCCGCCTAGTGTTGCACCCGGGTATTGAATCCGGGTCTGACGCATGAGGGATACGTCTTATCCACTAGACCATACCGGCCCTCTATGCAATCGCTTGGCATAACACTGGGAGTCCAACCGTCCAACCCGCACAAGACTTGCAACAAAACTGGTTGCCCAGTGAAGAACTGAGAGGCTGGTGCCAAGCAGTAGATCTGCTCGTAGTCCGCCTTCGGGACAAAACCTCTGCTGAAGCGCTGCTTCGACAGGTGCAAAATGCCAACGACGTCACGGGCTCCGCACTTTCCCAAAATAGATTGAACCTCTGACATCCCTAGCAATCATAGTCAATTACTCTGGTATTTGCAGCAATAGCGATCATGATCGATCTACAATCCAATCAAAGTCCGTTCAATGAGTCTATTCATGTCCATTCCCCTACCTGTACTCCAACCAAAGCTGATAGCAACTATGGCAGTCCAGAAGCCATGAGAACAGTTGAGCCCCAAATCGCAGCGCATCGCTGGTTGACAACAAATCCTTCAGCGGCGGATGACCAATCTGCGAGAATCGACGGGAACCAAAAGGTTGCCTTCTGTCTTTACATCGTGTAGTACAGTATCTACAGTATCTGTGTACATCTGTGTGCTGTTTCAGCAGTTCACCTTTCTGAAGCTTCCTGAAGATATCCCTGATGCAACCCTGTCCCTGCGGTCCCGAGATCGGTGACATTGTTACCTGGGCCAAGTTGGGGAGGTCGTAGCCATCTGGATGGAATAAACATGAAATCAACATGAATTACTACATGGTTACTTACAATATGTACCAACATGAATCAATGATTATTCATGATTATTCAAAATAAGTGAAGTCCAGGTGTACACCGAAACTAGTCTGCAAAGGTCTCAATTTGATGATCTTTTGGCTGTATTGGCAGCAACTATGCACCATAAAGATCCATAAAGCCATGCCTGTCCGATTCTCCACCTCCAGGCCGAGCTGCACTGTCTCTGCGCACACAATGAGTCGGAGTTGAACCATTTGCCAACAGGACCTGGCCACAGCGTTGTGAGTCGGTCAACATGCATCTGATTCTGACATGCAAAACACACTCAGAAAGATCCTGACCTTCAAAAAAGTCCGAGTCAGTCCAAGATTATCCAAGATCCTTGTCCCATTTTGGCTGTCGCAAAAGATGGCAGCTCCACAATCCGCGCTGCTGTATGGCAGATCCGAACAGACTCCTTGCTGCTCGCAGCACAGATCACCTGGGCATGGTCCGCTCCGGACACCGGTGACGCCGGGGACGCTTCTGGGGGAACTGTCCCAGCCGAGGAGCGATCACCCTCGGGGAAGCACATGCTCTGAGGGCATTGGATCTCATGGGCATTCAGCTTCAAGACATATCCAGGCCTCAGCCCCGAAAAAATGGTGGGTTACTGGATGTTTCTGCGGAGAAGGGATCCCGGATGCTGTTGTAATTGAAAGATATAACCCAAAGTGACTGTGTTTTCGTCGCTTCATGGTCAACTCTCGTTTTTGGTCGAAGAACCATACAGTATTGCGAATTTCAGATCTAATATGTGTGCACGGACTGGGATCATGCAAAGCCAACCCAGCTGAACAAACCCAGACCAAGAACCTTCATAAGACCACACTTTCAGAGAAACCTGACCATTTGGCCATGGCACAGACACTGCATGCCATCGCAGAAAGCAGCTGGAACGCAGCAGATATCCTTGTTGAACAGGTGTGGCGGTGGCTCAGCAAAAGACAAGGGGATAACTACAAGAATGGCAACAATCAGCCAGAATCAGCCGGGGGCAAAAGAAAAGTATTTTATTTGGTGTTTTTGAAAATCATCGTGGATGGAAAAATCAAATTATTGACTGACCAACGCTGCCTATCCTTGCCCTCGCCTGGTCCAAGATTTGATCGCAGGCCCTGTCTCGACACCAGCCATTCCTGGAAGTAGGAGCCAGTGGACTTCATGAGCTAAACTGCTAAAACCTCAAAAAAAAGGGGTTGTGAAGTGGTGTTGCAGCAATGATAGGAATTTACATGTGATAGCAAACTCCAATAGCTACACTAGGAATAGTCCATAGGATAGGATGTAGTTTATGATCCCCAGTCATGGTGGGATGGCTTGCGCACGCTTGCGCCATTCGCTGGATCCCCACCATACCACTAGGTCTTTGGCTTCCCTTTCCCCGGCGATGTGCTCGCAAAACCAGTTACAAATTGGGTGACAAATCTTCCAATCACCAGGTCCCCTTTACCAGTCATAAATGGTTTGTCAATAAATCATGATGAATTTGCGTCCGATAATTGATTCTACATATCTGCTAACCCAGTTATATCATATCTGGTTTAACTGCAATACGAACAAAAATCTGCACCTTTCCCATCGAAAACATCTCTCTTGTTGCAATTTTGAACCAAATCAAAATATGTGATTGTGAAATATTAAGCAAAGAAATACCTTAAATATGGCTTGAAATATGTCTCAACGATTAACAATCTACCCTTCCACTGTCGCAAAAATATCTTCGTTTTTTCGGTGAAATCCTCCAGTACCTGAGGATCTGAGCCCAAGCGGCAAATCTGGCACCAAGCTTTGCGACCGATCGCAGCTGGTCATGGCTGCGCATGACTCCACCTGCAACTGGAGCTGGGAAGAGGATGAAATGTGATTCTGAAGCTTGAAACTGACCAGAAATGAGTGGAGCATAGTGGATCCAGATTGAAAAATCCTTTCAATCATTCATCCACTTTGATCTGACTGCAAACCAACATGTATGGCAATATGGTAGGCGAAACACAACCTTGAAGTGAGGAAATGGGATGTCTTGCCATGGCAACAACTCCCCTTTCTGGCTCCCGCACGCGGTCGCAGCATTGGTCACGATCTTTGATGGGATCGCAAACCTAAGCCGAGCGCTGGTGACACTGGTTCCCTTGGGTGCGTTTGATTCCCAAACACACTGCAGTATGAAAGGGCTGAACTAAAAATGGATGTGTATCTCGGTCATAACCAGATTTAATGAAACAGCACATTCAATATCAAATTAACACTGTAGCATGTGATATATCAGTGGCAGAAGTGCCGTCTCAGCCAAGCAACTGCCCTAGTACAATAGAGATCCTTGGCATCCAGCTTCAAGACGTAGCTATAGACACAGACCTTGGTAGAGCTGGGTTCTCGGGGATCAAAACGATCAAAACTGGAAGCTTTCCGAAGCTTTCCCCAGACCCCAGACCGCTGGGCTTCAGGACCCCCAAAGAAGCACAGGGTGCTCGTTGGATGTAGAAGGTCCCATCGATGTTCTCCAAGAAGTGCCAATGCAGCACGCTGGTGATCGTCTGTCGGGATGTTGAAAAAAGGCCATAAGTCTTTCCAAGGGTCAGCCGGGCTCCCGGGGTTTACATTTAGTCCAACAGTGATACATATGATATATACATATATTATATTATATTATATTATATTATATTATATATATATTATATATAATATTATATGTATATGTTACTGATGATGTCTACATCTATAATTACAAATATACTATAAATTCATGCATGACCATGATCTAAAATTCAAGACCCACTTAGCTGCGACCCATCCGGCCTGGACCCAGGTCCCATCCTCTCGCCTTAGCCAAGTGGCAAATTGGTTCTGGGACCGATGTTGGATACCAATGGATACCATCTGTTGAGCAAAATTCCCAGCAAATCCGAAAATCGATGAAAAATCGAATTCAAAAAGAAAGACCAAATGGATGATTGGATGATTGGATGATTGGATGATTGGATGATTGGATGATTGGATGATTGGATGATTGTTGAGTGGTTTTGTCATGTTTCTTTCCTCTGCCTGGCAACTGCAAAATCCTTGGACGGAACACCTGGGGGAGTTCCGGGCCCCAGGCTGAAGTTCAGTTTCCAGAATGGAGCCTCACAGGCACGTCAGCTGCTTGGTGATCTTGGAACACTTCTCCCACCAAAGGCCCTCACAACCTCAAAATACAGTAGTTCCTTGGGCGTAGGCCGAAAAAAACCATCTGTAAGGTACTCTGAGTCCACCAAGCCCCAGAGCACCTTGTAGCTTGGAGTTCCTGGACGACTGCTGCCAGGACCCAGGTACCATGTCGGTAGGGTAATCAATTCTCACGTACCTCAGCGCTGGCAGGCGTGCACCGAATTTGCTTGGATTGACCCCTATCTCACCCTTTAAAGTTAAAGCAAATGTGTCTAAAGCACAAACCAGTTGGGGAAACTCTGTAGCTGAAACTGTCTGGACAAAATAAACACAAAGATTGAACATCAGTCAAACTACAGTAAGTAAGTCTGAAACCTCGCAACCACATGAACGGCCCCAACACCGACCCCCCGCTGGTCACTCGTCGTACAACATTTCGGAGGCGCCATCGGGCTCAAAGTCGCCAGCGGCGCTGACGCGGAAGGTCTGATCCGCAATGACCTCCCGCGGCCATTTCTCGGGAATGGCGAGAAAAATGAGACAAAATATCGACTGTTTCTCCTTGGATGTTGACAAATAAGCTGGTTGTTTAATATGAAGTTCATAAATCGTATGGCATGGATAAATGAGCATTGTCCATACTCCATCATTATCCTGGTTTCACAGCTTTGTGTGAGAAAACACAACACATGTTCTGGAGGCTTTCGCGAATGCAAAGCGAAGGTGAACTTTTGGGAAACCACTTTCACTGATTTTTCGCCGTAAGTGGGCGGAACGCACACCCACATATATACATATTATATACATATATATATACATATATATATATATACATATCATATACATATTTATATATATATAGAGATGTGTGTGTGTGTAGATGATTTAGAAACATAAATGCCGCTACAATATCAACTTTCGAGCAGCTTCGCAGGGCTTTCGCAAATCCGTTTGAGCCCACCTTTAACTCCACTTGACATTCTCGAATGCTGCCCAAATGGCGAAAAATTGTGAAGAGTTGCTTCTTTACAGTTGTCAGTTCTGTTTGGGGTGTCAAACACAAGACGTGTGTGTATAATACATATAATATAATATAACATAATATAACATAATATAATATAATATAATATAATATATAATATATAATATATAATATATAATATATAATATATAATATATAATATATAATATATAATATAATACAATACAATACAATATAATATAACATAACATAACATAATATAATATAATATAATATAACATTATATAATATAATATAACATAATATAACATAATATAACATATAATATAATATAATATAATACAATACAATACAATATAATATAATATAATATAACATAATATTATATTATATTATATTATATTATGTATATTATATTATATTATATTATATTATATGATATTATATTATATTATACATAATTATATTATATTATATTATATTATATCATATCATATCATATATCATATCATATTATATTATATTATATTATATTATATATGTGTCTGTGTGTGTGATTGTGTTTGCAACATGTATATATATTTATGTTCAAGTCAGCCAAAAGTTGATCATGCAACCCTTCCGGGAACTGTATACTGCACAAGCTGACGCTTTTGTCCAGGGAATCTGCATGTAAGATAATGACAGCACTGTGACGCCATTGCGCCAAAGCTTTGCTCATACATGCGCGCCACAGCTTCTGTCAGCCCCCAGAAGCTCAGAAAGCTTTCGCACCCATCGAAGAGCCGAGCTATAAGAAATCTGAAACATCCATTGTTCAGGGGCCTTTGGTGGAAAACACGTGAAAAACCAAGCAGCATAACGAACCACTGTGGAATTGGTGAGGACAACCTTTTGCTCAATGCCTGTCTTGGTAGATGACAAACACAGCGTTACCGAAGTAGATTGAAGAATGACATCTTTGACTCGAAGATTCAAGGCTTCACGGATTCTTAGAAGACCAGCATAGGCAAACAGCATGACTAAACTCAGTTGTGGTTTGTTCAACAGAAGGGCCATAATCACCATGGCCTGCAAAAGCTCTGGAGGAGCCGCCGGGGCTTGATGCACAGGCACCAGCAACCCCCAAGTGTCCAGAACCCGCCATGCAGTCTTGATACGCAGTCTTGGAAAAATCTTCTGCACCGCTGATAGCCCCCAACTAAATTCAGCCTTGCCTAAGCCTTGCTCATAGCCAGATAATACCCATTCAGCCAAAAAATCATCTTTCTGGTCATCGGTCAGATGTCCCCAATCAACATTTTGTTCAGTGAGGTCACTGTTGAGTTGTTCGAGCACTGCAATGTATTTTCGAATGGTTGATGGTTTCAACGAGTTCAGTAAGAAAGTTTGGACGCGGTCTAGGCCACCTCCATGCCACATGGATACCAAGCCCCCAAGGATCTACTTCGGCTAGAGACAAATCATCAGAGGACTTGGGGCGAAATGGAAAAATGAAGCCCTTCTCCCGACACTTCAAACACCGATCAGCAAACACTCGAGCCAGCTCAAAACATAAATCGGCAGGGTATCTAGCCGCTGCAGTAGTTTTGAAAGAGCCATCCGCCAGCCGCCCCAACAACATCTCATGTTTCCGATCATGATGACATCGTCGAACCATGGTGGCACTCCCTTCTGGCAAGACTAATCCCGTAGGTTTCTTAGAAGGGGTCCCATACATACACTGATCAACTACATAGTAGCGCAATCTGCAACAAACTTTGAACAATGCCATCTCCTCCGTGTTGAAAAATGATTCAAAAGGGGGTTTGCCACCATCAGCTGGATGTTCAAGACCTACCCAACCTCCAAAATAGCAAATCTCACCCAATATGCCCACACACAAGAGGAACAACAGGCTGCCAGTTTGCACTGCTAGCACTTCACGTGTAGTGCAGTATGGGAGAGGCTCCCATGGAGCATCACGACTCCTCAAAGGTCTGGGTCCGCCACCACCCGCCAAAGGACGATGTCTTGCTGCTGAAATGGTTGAACATGGAGGGGATCCAAAACCACCCAACACACGCCTACTGTGAATCAGATCTAACACGTAGCGCCCCCAAAATGGAGCCAGCAAATCGCCCTTGATGGGTGAAAACGATCCGTCGCTGCTGAAAACTGTCGCCAGTGGATCTATTGCTATGCCTACAACATCTATACCAACTTGGCTGCATGCTCTTTCAACACTGTCCAAAAGATCACCATTCCGACGGGGTCCTGAACACAAATGAATGAAATAGTATGCATCTTTGGGAAAACATCCAAGGCACCGCAAATCCACCACCGGTTCACTGCTGCCCGGCTCTTGCAGGCTCAACTCAGTCTGGTCACCTGGCTGTTCGTACCATCGAGATGGTTCATCAGCGGGGTTGTCAGCTGAGGGTATCCATGGGTAAAACACATCATGGCCGCCACAAATATTGATTGCACACATCTGCCTACAGCGATCGTTTAAAGCATAGGAACTCGATCTGCCTTTAGTGAACGCACCTGTAACTGCTACACTGTCCAGTGGATGTACAAACCTCTTTCCATCGTCCGATGATCTACGCAATCTATCGCTTGCCGCCCAAACTGCTGCATCGGCTTCTCCCAGTGTAATGTGCTTTGGTGACCAGGGACAACCAAGATGCTTCCATTTAACCCTTTCTTTGGGGAGACGAACTTTTCTAATGGGACAAGTATGTTCTTCAGAAAGATTAACACCCCATGGTAATGAAACGTTGGTGTAAACCCCTTTTGCAGCACTGTACCGAGCCAGGGCCTTCACCACCGCTTCAGGCATCACAGCAAATGAGCGCCCAATACCTGTGAGCGATGCGTCGGTCGCTTCTACTCGCTGTGACCATGGACTTGAAACGTCAAATTGTGCAAAAGGCAATAAGAGTGCTGACGCCGCCAACTCGTGCCACACAGTGAGAGGCAGTACCACCCTTTTTCGCTCGTGCCTCTGAGAACGTACTTCTTGAAGCCATTGATAAGTGTAGCTGAAGATTGACCTGAGGCAGGGACGGCTGGAATGCGCAAACCCATGCTTGCCAATGAGCCATTCCACCACTCCAATGTGAACATCACGTTGCATAAGCACTTGCATAGTAGCCTGATACAAGTACCTACGTTTTTCGAGTGACAGCCCGACCCAATGACCAAATGGATGCACATAGTAGCCCTGAATCTCTTCACCTCTGGCTCCATCTACTGATTTCTTCTTATGGGACTCAACCCCTCGAAGCTCCCAGGCTTCCTCCGCTCGGTTGAGCCACTCAGGTCCTGTGACTGCTACACCATCAATATCATCCACATGATCCAAAGCCCACAAATCATCTATGATTGAACCCCAAACCGGAAGACCCTCTGGTACCACAAAGTCCGGACGGATACGACATGACATAGGCAACTCTGCATCTGTTGTAGCCACATCTGTGAGCCCTTGGGCCCACCCAGCAGAAGGCCCAAAACCCATGGGTGCAGCCTGACACGCTGGATGAAATACCTTGGCCTCCCGACCCACATGAATACCTGGACCGCAAAGCCACCGATGCCACTTCTTCCCAATCCGGAGCCTGTGGAAGTAGTGTCGGGCATCCCGCTTGGAGACAGTGATAATGCCAGTGCGCGGCACCGTCAAAACTCGCAATGATGGGATGAATGCAAACTTGGGTCTAGGCAACTTCTCAGGGTTCAACAACTGATTGACACTAGGATCAGTGATAACTCTATCTTCCTTATCATCTTTAGCAACAGCAAAAGCACCTGCTAAAACCATGGCACCCCTGTGTCGTGCAACCTGTGAAGGTTTCTTAAGACGATGAAGTCCCGCCTCAACATTCTTTAGGACCAACTTTGGGTAGCTAGCGGCCAACCAAGTGTAGCCTCGCTTGACCCGTCTAGGCCGCTTCCTTGATGACAAAAGCAATGCGCGCGGTTCCCTCACCTGCTCAGCCATCGCTGGAAAAAGGGAGCTGAGATGATCGCTCAGAGGCACATCTGCTGCGCGATCTGGTACGCCCCCCTTGACACCCAAAGCCAGAACAGCACCACCTCCACGGTAATGCTGCGACTGTCGAAGAAATTGATCCAAAGCACCTTTGCTCAGGATAGGATCATCGGTCATCACCATGTCCTGCAAGCCTCGTGCTATCCGAGCATGAGACCGCTCATGAGCCGCCGACAGAGTTGCTGAAACAGCATCCGTAGGCCCTCCATGCATCCAATTAAGAGCTGCCACCACCATATTGCCACCCAAACAAAGCCACTCGAGCGGACCAGATCTCAAAGGAATCAATGACCCCTCAAAAGACATAGGTGCTAAGGGAAACACGTGTGACGGTGACACCCCATGGTTTTGACTACAAGCCTTCTTGTAGCTGTACAACCGCTGTGGAGAGGAAGCAACCTGAAAAACCTGGTCAGCACAGCCTCCAAGTGAAGACCTTGAGGAGAATGAAGCCAGAGCCACCTTCATGGCCTTAACAGATCGCTGAAAGTAGCTATCAAAGCCTTCTACCTCATGCTGCAAGCCTCCCATGGATGCCCACGCCCTCCACATCCTCATCCCAATCGTCATTGGTTGGTCAATGCCAGCATGCTTGAGCTGGCAAGGCTCCGCTGGCCGTTGACAAGCTCCAAGGATTCCGCCTTCTCCCATGACCCGTTCTTTGCCTTGGCTGACTGGATGGCAAGGATCCTCTGACAGAGAACATCCAAAGCCCTGGCAACCTCTCTCCTGTTCACATAGTCCAGAACTTCTGCCAGGGTGTATACCTCTTTCAAATCCCTCAGCTCTGTCAAGCCAGTGAACTGCTGTGCCCACGCCCCCACCGAAACATCGCGGAGCTGACCACTGCGATCCACCACCCCCTTCGAGAGCCTGGCGTAGACCGAAGCAAGGAAGTGGGCTGTTAAAGCCCCTGGGTTCTTTGCCGCGAATGCCACCAGATCCCCCTTCTTCTTGAACTTGAGTTGGTCGACGTGTGTCAAACTGCTGTATGACACACGCCGATCCTTGCCATCCTCCTTCCACTTGAGAGGGCCGCTGGAAGTCGAGGACCCTGACCGGCTCCTTGACCGACTGCTCGTTGAAGAGTTGCTGCTGGTGGAGCTGCGGGACCTCTTGGACTTCTTGGATTTCTTTTTCTTGTTCTTCTTCTTGTGCGATGAATCCTTGTGGCGCTTCTTGGACTTCTTGTCCTTCGTGCGATCCTCTTTGTCTCTCAAAGCAAGCGCCTGCAACTGTTGCACTGCTGATTCCAAGGCCTTGAGATCCACGGCATTCGGTGAACCTCCGCCTCCGCCTGCCAGTCCCAGCCCTTGTCCCCCTAGGTTTCCAGCATTGACCCCCACGCCGACACCGCCTGGCGCCAATGGAGGCTGAGCCACTAAAGGTGACAGGTCGCCAGCAGCCCCAGCCGTATTCAACGTCACACCGGCTGGATTCGAGGCCAACTGCCCCAGGAGGCTGGTCGCTTCCTGAGACAAGTTGATCACTTCCACTGCATCTGGAAGCCATTGGTGGTCGCAGGCAGGTGGGAGACAAATCCAGTTGACTGCTGCAGCAACAACACCAGGGGGAGCAGTACGCGTTCCATCGCCACCAGTCACAGGAATTTTTATGGATTGGCCAACCGGCCGCACCACCACCCATTGCCATTGACTCCCATCTGAAGTAGTGGTCCTCCCAAGGATGTCTCCGCCACCATTGGTGTAACCAGCTACCCATATTTCGTCCCAATTTGGAGGGCGGGATACCAGCAAGAAACTTCCCACCGGGTACGGTGCAGCCGGCGCTGCTGCCATGCAGGTTAAAGACTGGTCTTGCTCTGTCCAGGGCTCAAGCTCAACGCTGGATCCAACTTCAAATTCCAATCTTGAATTGCCCGCACCGCTATTCTGCCGCAGAATCCAAAGGCAAATCCCTAAAAGATAGCCACCCAGAATCAAAAGCTGCCGCAGGATATACAAGATCTCAACTCTCAACTCCCAGGCTATGACCAAACCACTCAGTTGCCAGAAAGCCGAAAGGATGTCAGACCAGTCAATGATAATGGATTGTAATTGATCAACCCAAATCTGGTGAGTCCCCAAAACGATAGATGAGCCTAATAGGCCAAAACCAGAATGTAGGGCCCAGTCACGGAGCCACCACCAACCGCCAAAAGCACCAGCGGTAAGAGGCACCAAAGCCCGCGACATTCAACTCTGACGACGAGGATGAAGTCTTGAGCGAAAAAGAATGCAAGGCAAAAACTCATTCACAACTGAGGCTTCAAACATAAACAGCGAATTTCTAAGAAAAAGCTCCAATATATTAATCTGTATGTGTTGGATTGCAACTGGGATGGAATGAGTGAATGCTTGGAGAGTAAACCTCTTTTGCCATGAACCATCTTGAACCTCAGTTCTCACCTCTTTGTGAACAAAAAATACTGTCGCAGCTTGTCAGTGTTGTAGGGCCCAATGCCTAATGGATGATCCCCATGGGCCAGTTTTCAACCCAGGGGATGTCAAATCAGTCATTGGGACAGAAATATTCTGGGCCCAAAAAAACCAACGGAGCCACGACCAGGCGACCATCCAACTGCCAGCTCCACCACTTCACCGAGCTACGTGTGTGCATCGTGTCTTGAACGAGGTATCCGGTTGCCGGAGACGCGCACAAAGACGCGAGCCATCGAAAAAAGCATCCTGCCAGGCGTCGAGGTGATTTTTCAGCAAACAGCAGTAGACTCACTAGACCTGTTCACTTCACCAGTGACATTTATGCTGGTTGTGGGCCAAATAATGTGCATAAATGGGATTGACTCATGTTGCGACCAAGTGTATCCTACCCGCCTACCCATTGACAGCCGCATCCAAGCTTCCCAGGCACAAAAGCCAAAGCACCAATTTGAAGGCCAAAAAACAGATTTGAAGAGGATTCATCACTGAACCACACAGCACTAAAGTGCGAAACCAGTATTCTGTCGCTCCTTCCAAACCACAAATCAAATGAAAAGGTAAACCTTTGATTCTTGACATGAAATGCCCAACCTAGTAACTGGCCCGACCTGCGCATCATTGGTCCATCTTCCGCCTCTCACATTGGGTTTCTGTAGCCGCTTCGAGCCACTCGGTTTACCTTTTGTTTATGAAATGTACATGCTGCCCAAAACCTTTTTGGCATCCTTTTTTTTCGGTGTTGTAATGCAAATCCCCACAATTGAATACGTACAACGAAATCAAATTTCAATGTCTATAATAAGTAGTCACTAGTCTATAACCTAAACAACTACAGATCTTGGTTCACGTGTTTGTACATAATTTTTGTTCAAAGCAATGGCAGTGAAGATACCGCCACCTTTTTCCCTGTGGACAAAAGGTATGTGCTGGTTTCTGCTGTCTAGTAGACATCGACCAAATCAATGGTCGCAAAATGCCTAAAGCCTAGTGCGAATTCCTACCTGGCGACTGAGGCTGCATCTAATCGACCTCTTCCATCTTGGAGGCCTCATCAGCAGCTCCTTCCACTTCCTCAAGTGGAGGCAAGTCGTCGTCATCTCCAAGTCCCTCATCATCATCATCAATGCTCAAGCCAAGCTTGATCATGCGATGGATGCGGCCAGCGAATTGGGTTGGTTCGTCCAAGTTGAAACCAGAAGTGAGAAGCGAAGTGTCAAAGAGCAACCAGATCAAATCTTTCACGGTCTTGTCCGACTTGTCTGCGGCTGCCTTCTTCCTTGGAAATTTGTTCTGCAGAGCGAACCCCCGATCATCGATCTGTCAATCCGCACATCAATCGTCTGATGTTGGACGCCAGTTGACCCAAAAAAGAATCATCACCACCACCGGCAGCAGCAGCAACCATGAAACAACAACCAAAAGCCAACATCCAGTGACCAACAATCAACGACCGACAACCAACGAAAACAACCAACGAAAACAACATCAACAACATCAACAACAACAACAACAACACCAACACCAACACCAACACCAGCAGCAGCAGCAGCAGCAGCAGCAAGCAGCAAGCAGCAGCAGCAGCAGCAACAACAACAACAACAACAACAACAACAACAACAACAACAATTACAACAACACCAACCACAACAACTACAACTACAACAACTACAACAACTACAACTACAACTACAACTACACAACAACTACAACTACAACTAGAACTACAACTACAACAACTACAACAACTACAACAACAACACCAGCAGCAACCAGCAACCAGCAACCAGCAACCAGCAACCAGCAACCAGCAACCAGCAAGCAACAACAACAGCAACAACAGCAACAACCGCAACAACAGCAACAACAGCAACAACCGCAACAACCGCAACAACCGCAACAACCGCAACAACCGCAACAACCGCAACAACCGGAACAACCGGAACAACCGCAACCACAACTGCCACAACCACAACCACCACAACCACCACAACCACCACAACCACCACAACCACCACAACCACCACAACCACCACAACCACCACAACCACCACAACCACCACAAC
>Ga0126342_10005000_pt1 | contig 22936 bp, 15 predicted proteins | sample Cyp1metagenome_FD_92528 | JGI IMG/M metagenome (GOLD analysis project Ga0126342, IMG submission 92528) | Coral microbial communities from Lord Howe Island, Old Settlement Bay, Australia - Cyphastrea 1 metagenome | ecosystem: Host-associated > Invertebrates > Cnidaria > Coral ...
ATGCAAAAAAGCCAGGTCTGCTACTACACGAATGGACTTCAAAGGCATGGACACAAAGGCAACTGCTTCTGAACCATTTACAGGGGGCACGGTTATTCCCCCGAACCCATATATATATATATAGGCACACAGGAAAGGAGACAGAGAGAGATAGAGAGAGAGACTCAGTCTGCCATCCATGCGTCACGACAACTCACCTTTCCTATACGTAGGTTTCTAGGTTTCCTATACATTTGAAACTTCCGCCACCGCCTTGTGTGGCACTAGTGGTATTCCATATTATCCCAGCATTGCTTTGGTTAACCATAATTAACCACTATTAACCACAATGGTTAACCATAGTTAATTAACTAAGGAATATATGAACCATATATTGATTCAAGGATTCACCATAGTATTGACAACTATTAAGGACGATTCACTCTCTGGACTATATTGTATATATATATATATTGTTATGGTTATTAGCCATATTGCTATAAAACTTTTGTTGTTATATAACCGCTATTAATCATCATTGCCCACATATTATATCCACATTGATGGTTAATAGGTTTAATATTATTGGCCATTATTAACAATTAGTCGCACTTATTAACTATGAATAACGATATTATTAACAACTATATGAAGCATTATTAACCCTATTATTATCGCATTTTTAACGCTATATCAGACTATATCCCAATAACACACATATTATTAACCACATTATTCATCACGACACTCAATTTAACCCCAGAAAAAACCAGACTATTAAGCATAGTATTAACCATATTTAGTCACAAAAAAAATCACAAATATCACTAATATATCACATAAAAAACTATAGATTGTAGATGATATTTATCACAGTATATATATTAAATATAATATACCATTCACCATTCACCATATTTAGTCACTACACCATTAACCATAGTATTAACCATATGAACCAAATTATTGACCATAGTATTAACCATATTAACTCAACCATATTAATCATAGTATTAACCATATTAATCATAGTATTAACCATATTAATCACATATTAATCACCATAGTATTAACCAATACCTTATTAATCACTGCACCATTCACCATGAACCGCCAACGTCATGGCTCCCACAGGTGGCTCCGCTTGGTGGACTTCTGGGAGGCCCGTGGGCCGCCGGAACGGTGTGAGGCTCCACCCGCCAAGCTTCAGTTGCAGGCGGGAAACGTTGCGGCAGGGGCGAGTTAAATGGGGGGCATTGAATGGTGGTTTAATGGGATTTTATTGGGATTTTATGGGATTTTATGGGATTTTATGGTGATTTTATGGTGGTTTAATGGGATGTAATGGGATTTTATAATAATTTCATAAACTATAGAAAATTTAATGGGGATTTACCATTTGGTAAACCAACATCGGTGTGGAAAATTGCCATAACTATGCTAAATTACCATAAATTACCAATTTCCATATGATTTCCCTATTTAACTGGGTGATTTGCCATAACTATGCTAAATTACCAAAGGCTATTCCATACAAATCTGCTAATTTGAACAATTAAGATTTGGAATGACCTATCACTCTACCCTAAAGCAGGTCTGAAAATTCACTGAAAATTGGCATGTCTATCGAAAATGACGCTTTGACCATAAAACATGACGATTTTATCTATGAAACATTGTTATTTTATCAGACTAAAATGGGACCTCCACTTAAACCCAATGATTTAGAAAATAAGGTTACCTTTGAAAATACATATTTTGCGGTAGGCCCCATGTTTGGACGAAGCCGGCGACTTTCTGTAGTGCCCAGCCACAAGTCTTTTCTTGTTGGGAAGAAAAACAATCGTAACCTCGTGGGAAACATGAACACAGGTGGCTCATCATATGTTTTTCTTACGTTTGGGTTTACAGTGTAACAAGACTCATGATGTTCAATGATTTTACATATGATTGGGTTTACATATAAAAAACCATATCATGTTACAGTGTATTGTAAACCCAAACATATGATCATCATATTCCCCCCGTATTTCATGATTTCCATGGCTAGAAAACAGGATCTTTTCCGGGACCAGGTGCTACGCACCTCTGGCTTGGTGGCCGACAGGCTCCATGATTCACGTGACTTGCCTGGACCTGAAAGTGGGGAATATCCTTGCAAGGCACGCGCAGCAGTTGGATGTTTTTACCAAAAAAAAAGTCACGTTGAAGCAATACATTGGTGAGATAATACGATGAGATATGGTAAGATGGTGGGCCACACATGTTTCGTTTTCCGTCTTTCTGTGTTGCATCTGACAGGTTGGCAATGCCTCCAACCAATTTTCCTCTGCTGGACCCCACAACCTTTACGTCCTGGGACAAGTGCACGGATGTCACTTTCGCACCGCGACGAGTGCCCTGGGTCAAACTTGAGGCCAGTATTTAACAATATTTTTTATTATATATATATATATATATATTTAAGACTATTATATATATATTGAAGAATATAATAATATATATATATATGTATATGTACACATTGTCACATTATACTATCTATGATTTCTAATATTATTTATATATATTACAATATATCATATATCATATGTAATATAGCATATATAATATGTAATATATCACTTGTAATGCAATATATAATATTTAATATACAATATATCATATATCATATGTAATATATCATATATAAGATATAATATATATATATAATTATTGAATATTTAACGTAACATATATAAAATAATATGTAATACATATGTTTTAATATATAATATGTAATTAAAAAAAAATATAATATATAATCTATTTTTTTGTAATATATACAGTAATATACAATACATAATACATTTTGTATATATACGTATAATATGTTATGTACAATATTATAATATATAATATTTAATATACTGTATAATATATAATATGTAATATACTATAATATATAATATATAGTATAATATACAAAACATAGTATATTATACTTAATAATTATTATATAATACAAAATGTACTAAAAAAGATAAGGATATTTAATGTGTAACATTTAATGTTATTTTAATTTGAAACATATGATATATGATATGTGATATATAATATATAATATATTTGTTTAATATTTCACATATTATATATCATTCATAATACATAATACATAATATATAGTATATAATATATAGTATTTTCTTTACAATAGTGCATATGTTTTTAGTTATATAAATATGTATATATATATATAATTAATATATATATATATATGTGCAGATTATACTGTGTATAACATTAAAATATTACATTTTAATCTATATATATATGTAAAACTATATGAGTAACCGACAAAATTTGAAGACTAAAGTGTTTTTTAGTGGACATGGGATGTTCAAATTTGTGCGGAAACATTCACAACCGATAGGGGACCACCCACTTACCGATACCCTATTTTTACACATAGCATGGAAGTACAAGCAAACCTTCACTCATATGTAAATAGCCAACGTTGATTGTTTTATACTGGGTCTATGGATGAATTGGGGATGAACGTAATCAATCGAGCAGCGGTTTTCAGGGGAAAATGTGTAGTCAGCCCTACTCTACCGCATTTGTTGAGGATATGGTGTGGATTGCGCCGGAGTCACCGTGTTTGGGCACCAGTTTGACCTGCCCTTGTGGTTCGAGAATCCTGACGAAATGGTGGAGTTCAAGGCACGAAAAGCGCCAAAAAGATTGGAGAGGAAGCAACAACCAACCCTCCAGCAATCAACCTAGCAATGGAAGATCCAAAGTTTTTGATGATGTCCTTTGATGTTTTTTTATATGTCTAGCCTATCCATAACATTTTTTCATAATTAGCGAGTTCCCCAGATGCCAGCCCTCGAGTCTTGCAAATTCTGCTGAGTTCTTTTGAGCTGTCCAGATAGTAAGATTAGGAAGTAGCTGTGGCATAACCCCATATAATCCCAGTGATAATCGGTGTATCTTCTATATACTTATGTTTTGTGGTTGCAGAATGTTGCAGACATTTGAGTTCATTTTAAACATGTACAACTATATAATTTAGGATTATGATCCCCCCAATGACTTGAATTGAATCAGACGTGCCGCAGGTCTACCACGAGCCGGAGTATGATGACAGCGAGCCCATCCTGTTGGGCGGAATTCGCATCCCGCTCTTTACGCTTTCGCGCGGGCGTATGGTGGCATTGCAGCTGCCCTTGAAGCAGGACGGTCGGGGGTTCGCTTGGCAGCGCCGGAAAGTGGATTGCTTCGAGCGCCGGAAAGTGGATCGCTTGGAACGCCGAAAAGTGACACGTACAGACACATAAGAGATACAAGCGCTATAGGATGCTATAGCTACATATAGACACAGAGACATAGACACATAAATGGACACATTCATACGTGCCTATACACGCTGAAGCACTGAAATAGATGTACGCAGGTACACATTCCAGGAAATTTTTAGCAATCTGCCTTCCGGCCCGAAATCAACCAGTAGTCCCAAGTAACCGAACCCGTGTCCCAGTCCCGTGTCCCCAAGTTAAGCCCTGAAGGTCTGATTCCCAGCCACCCTGTCCGTTAGACCCACCCCATATCCCAGTCCCAGCCACCTGTCCGTGAAACCCACCCCATGTCCCAGCCCGGTGTCGCCGCTTGTCCCAGCCCCCGTCCCCAAGTTAAACCGCGGGGGTGTGATTCTTTGGTTCTGATCCACCATGCTTGTCCCCTAAACCCACCCCATGTCCCAGCCCCTTGTCCCGACTTGTCCCCTAAACCCGCCCCATGTCAGCCCCCTGTCCCCGAGTTAAACCCTAAAGATGTGATTCTTTTGGTTCTAACCCACCATGTTTGTCCCCTAAACCCACCCCATGTCCCAGCCCTGTGTACCGACTTGTCCCCTAAACCCGCCCCATGTCCCAGCCCCGTGTCCCCAAGTTAAACCCTAAAGGTCTCATTCTGGGTTTTTGGTGCTCTAAGTGATCCCATGGTGCTCTAAGTGATCTGGTGCTCTAAGTGATCCGCTTTCCGGTGCTCTAAGTGATCCCCTAACCAAGCAGGACGCAGGTTGGAGGATTTTTCTGAGAAGGAAAGACTTCCCTATTTTGCCACGCGTGACTAAAACATATTCATTAAAATCATACTAAAACCACTTCTGAAAGTATTTTGAGCCATAGATTCAATCCCGCGAATATCACCATGTTTCCGGATGTGTGCACGTGATGTGCCAAAGAATCAACTCCACTTCCCCCTGGAAGGATTTGTAGATCTACTACCGACTAACAATAGTGAATTTTGATATTTTTTGAGCGTCAGGTTTGACAGTGATGGTCCCCTACAATAACCTTCCTCAAGTATGCTTAAGTTCCAGTTCATCCCATTGTTTCTGAACAATGTATATATATATATATATATATTGATATTGATATTATATTATATTATATATTATATATTATATACCATATTTTTATATTATTTTATATATCATATATATTATATATATATTATACAATATGTATATATATATATCATATATATATATCATATATATATATGTATTATATATTATCTGTATTATAATATATCTTATTTGTATTATATATATCATATATATTATATGTATTATATATATATTAGGTCCAATATATGTTCATCATCATGTTCTCCATTGTTTGATGGCCATTTTGGGGCATCCCAGATTCAGACAAACTCAGGGTAAATTGATGACTTAAATCCAAACTTATTGGTTCTCTACTTCTTTTCACTCGGATTGAATCCCTGAATTTAATGGATTACTGATTACTGTAAATATCTCTAAGTTTACAGGTGAGGTTTAAGTAAACAGTAAATATCTATTTTATGGTTCATAAAAATCTTTAAAAACAATTACACATTTCTGTGGTCTAAAGCTCAATGTTTGTGTTTGCATCCCTACCTTGATGGGTTGCATTCATATTTTCATGATTTATCCTCTGGTAATTTGTTACATAGCTATTGAGCATGGCCCATTTGGTTCAATGATTTACCTATCCAAATGATTACTTTCCATGGCTATGTCAAATTGCCAGAGAGTATATTTTATATATATATATATATGGTATATATATATATATATTAATTATGTGATATTAATGTCCCATTAAATTCGCATTCAATGCCCATTAAATCACCATGACATCCACTCGACCAGGACGATGCCACCCGCAGAGGTTTCGTGAACGTCTCCTTTGGTCACCTGACCATCGCCGCCAGGGTGGAACAGCCGCTGGGTCCCTGGGCCCTGCACCGGCGGAGAAGGGTTGCAGTTTGTTGTTTTAACATGATTATAGATGAGACTAATATATAGATGACAACAACTATATCTTCTATGATTATAGAGTAACTATCGAGGAATCATACAAATGGGACTAATTATATATAGATGACCATGGACATAGTATGATTCCTCGATAGTTACTCTAGTTTTTTTGCATATGTTTTTTTCTCCAGCAGTTCATGGCCTCATTTGGGCAAACTCAGCTGCAGACCGGGGAGTTGACGTTGTTACAGAATATTCAACGATGATCCGAAAAAAAAGGGAAAACCATCATTTAAAATCAAACAACCTACATTTAGCCAATACAGATGACATATTTTCCAGATGTTTGTAGCTTGGTTCATCCACTCCCAGCTTCGATCCCAAGGCTACCTCTGCCTACCCGTGGAGCCGCCCATCGAAGGCGCGCCTGGCGCCCCCTTCGCAGCGACGGCCAGTCCAGCGCCCGGATCTACGGCGCTGGACTGGGCGGATTTGGAGAAGCAGATCAGTGCCGCGGTGGCCGTTTCAGCCCTGAAAAATGGGAGGATTCAGCATCAAAATATAGGTCAGCATTGGTGGATCACCTCACTTGGCAAGTGGTTACTGTAATAACCCTGGTTAGTACCATCTTGTTATTTAACAGTTTGCCATGGAAAATCACCATTGTTTATAGGTAAACCATCTATTTCTATGGGCCATCGAAAAACCATGGCTATGTAACAAATAACCAGAGGGTAGGTCAACATTGGTGGATTGAAATAATGAGAAATTTAATCATCAACAATGCTGGAAAATGTGCTCTTCAGCCAGCCAGATTGGGGTATTTGAATTGCTTTAACAATCAGAAATGGCCGAAAGAAAATAAGGAGCTCAGGAAGAAACCAAAAGGATCTACAAGAAGATGGTGATTTGGCCATCAAGAGTGATGATGGTATCTCTATCACGATTGTTATTTGTTCAAATTGAAAATGGTGGATAGCCCAAAGCCCAAAGATTTCCATGGTCAGTGTGAAGATGGTGTTCGAGAACACCATGGATCTTTGGGGATCTTCAGATGTTGATATGGGGAATCATCCTATCAATGGCCTGGCCTTTTTACAGGGAATCAGGGGATGGAACAAAGACAATCCAACACATCCAACATGAGATTTCACCAAGACTGGATTGATTGGAAGGGAATACAACATTCTAACGGCAATAGTTGCTCTAACCAACAAGTGGAACTTCAACCATATCAATGGACGAGGATTCAGCAATCATGGAGATGCAATTAACATGTCCCTTAATCTACAAGAAACTATGTTTTATCCAAGAAAATCTGGAAGTTTTACATCTATCACAAAACACGTCAACGAATCCAATCACTTCGGGTACGTTGAAGTGCGTGGGATCCGGTTTGTAAGTGGTCCAGTGGTGAATTGCCCAAAGATAAGTGAACAGATCCTGTTCACAAGTGGATTCAAGTGTTAATTAACTGTAAGCTGTAAGTATGATTGCTAATCAGTAACTGACCAACTTGAACATCGAAGTAGCTACGGACCATGAACATCAGTTGGTGTGGCCCAACTTTGTCAGCTGTGAAACATTGGCTCAAAAGAATACCTTGACAAAGGTTGAAGTGACATGTGCAAGTGGATCACTTTATAAATGAAGTTCAGGTTGTTGATGTGATTCTCTACAAATCTCTACAATAATGACGATATCACTTTTGGGGATGATTGGAGTGTTTTCGGAGCAAAAGCCTTCAATGCAGCATTGCTCCACTTCTACAAGATAGACTCAGATAGACAATGAAACCCAAGGGCGGCCCATGGTCCAGCTTTCGACCACAAAATGCTTTCCGTTGGCTTGTCACTTTATCCACATATTGGGGTAGTCCGCAACCAAAAACGATGAAAAACGCATCGGTCCCAGGTCGTTTGGTGGAACTGATCCAGATGGTTTTTGTCCGATGGTCACCTGGCTTAGCTTCTGTGTGGAGTTGGTGGTTGAGTAGGTAAAGACGAAACAAGTCGAGAAATCAAATCGTTTCGAGGTTTGGGGTTGGACAAACAATTCACAAATTCCGGCTATTTTCAGGTTCACCAGAGTACTCAGGTTTCAATCAATATCAATAGCCGTTGAACATCTGATTTACAGTCGGGAAATGCAATTGTTGCATACTTTTGCACTGTATATAAGCTTGGCAGAAGGTGTGTCTCAGTCGAGTGTTGATGGCCATGAATGAGAGTATTTGCAATGAATCCTGCCAGAAGAGATTGATCTTGAATATTGAGGTAAGGTAACAACATGTAACAACCATGTTAAACCTTGATTTAATGATATATCGGTGTTTTTAACCATCAACAATGGTGATATGTTTAATGAATTATGTTTGATGATCAACAGGAATTTCATCATCATCATCATCATCATCAGCCATGTTCAAACGGTCCACCTACCTACACGCCTTATAAGACCTTCCACTTGCAGCTTATTCCAGTTTATTCCAGTTGCAGCCGAGGCAGAATAGCGTCATCTTTGTGATCCAGTGGGAACATTTTTGGTACTCCTTGCTGTGGTTTCTCTTCATGGAGCTTTGGTGTCTCGGTACTCGGTCGCCGCGAGGAGGCCAAGAAAATGACTTTTAGCTGTCGGGTTAGACCATGCTGTACCATCTCATACCCAAATTTGATGATATTTGATGAAAAGTCACATATATTCACCATATTCAGCAGAGTAATTACCTCCATGGTCCCAATAGATCGCACCACAAAGTGGAGGGCTTTATAGATGGTACCATGCAGTACCAAACCACTTAATGGCATGTTTACCCTCTGGTAATTTAACATAGCTATTGAAAATGGCCATAGAAATAGTTGTTTTACCCATTAACAATGATGATTTTCAACAGCCCAGGGGGTAGGTGAATTGGATCATCCCAAGGTTTCTTTTCCTTTGGAGATGGTCTTTCCCCATCATCTTCGCATTGCTGCTGAGACTCGTCGGTCGTTTGGGGGCTGGGTCGTTTGGTGCGGTTGAAACTTCAGCTATCATAGCTGTTTAAGCACCAAAAATGGGAAACTTGACAGCAATTTTTGTTAAAATCCTCTAGATATCCTTTTCCTATTGCTTGGTTGACTACTATGCTGAATAACCCATGTGATTTCTCCATGTGATTGTTGCCGCACCGAAGAGTTTTCTGCAAAAAATCGATCCATGGAGCCATGGAGAAAGACCAGCCCCATTATATTATTATATATATTATATATATATATATATATATATTTGTATTCATATATATCATGTTTCATTATATCCCATGATATGTCCATGATATTCTCATGATCTGATGCATTGTCCATGATATTTCCCATATATTTATCCATAGTTTCTCCCAAAAAACAGCACCCGAGTTCTCCTCGAAGCCACCGCCTTTGCCCCGGCCGGAACTCAGGAAACGCACCCTGGACTTGCGCCGGCGCCTGGCACCTGCGGCACCTGCGACCGCGGCGACGCTGCCGGTGGAGCCGCTACCGGAGCACTGGCGCTTTGAGCGGAAGCACAGGCAGAGCTGGTGGCCCCGTGGATGGATTTAACCATGATTTAACTAACATAGCCATGGAAAATCACCATTTTTAATAGGTAAACCATCTATTTCTATGGGCCATCTATACCATGGCTATGTTAAATAACCAGAGGGTAACCATGATTTCACCATGATTTAACATTGAACATGCTGAAGGGTTGGGATGTGAGCATCAAAGTTGCGAAATGTTGGCGTATTAGAAGAATATTTTTTCAGAGACTCTTTGGCATCAACATTTTGGATTTCACCAATGAGCTTAGCTAGCTCTGGTCAGTGAGTGAGTGGTGATTTTACAATATTTTACACCTCACAAAAGGGGATGTATTGGTATACCCATAGGATCCATGTATGCTATATATATATATGCTAACATTTACCGTCTATACCCCAAATGTTACCGTATATAGCAGCACCATGGATCCTATGGGATATAGTATATACTCCTCCTTTGCCAACCACGCCACGTGGCCATCCCAGCTTTATTAGACCACAGTCACAACCATGGCCAACCCATTTATAAGCATCCACATATCTATATACATATATATATATATAGAGATGGGATACCGCCAGTTGAAGTTTATCATCATTAAGGTTGTATACTTGTATCCTATATATATAAGCAATTGGGAAATTTGCTATCCATTAGGAAAAACATTAGAAACAGCAACCCAAATTGGGACGATTCTCGGGCCCATGGAGGCAAGTAAAAAAAAAAACATATGGGCATGCACCAACCTAAATGGGGATGTCTCAGAATGTGGTGGTTAAATAGCTTGTTGTTGACCTGAGACTGCATAAACATAGGGATATCATGAATGATGAGGATTTACCAACCAAACATCGGGATATACTTCTTTGAACTCACCCTTGAAATTATACTTAATTACACGCTAAAATCCAAGAAGCAAACAATCTGTAGCAACATCATACATAGTCCAAATATGTCCAAATAGTATACAGTACCCTAAATTGTCATCATATTCCCTATTAAAATGCCAACCCGACTGGCGACACAGACATCGTTGTGCCGCACGTCGCCTCGTAGGAGAAACAGTTTTCACCCTGAAGCTTCGTGTTCAGAGCCGCCTGACCTCGTGACGTGGGAAGCTGACACTTCGATCCGACGTTGGTCAAAGCTGGTTGGGCCTTTTACATGTTCTTTGTGTTCCACACAGCCATGAAAATCTATGAACATGCCATGAATAAGTCGCCACCCAACAGTCGTTTGATCTTTTTCAGGGAATGCCTTACCTCCCAATCCTCACCAAGATTCGAATAGTATCCACCAATCAGTTATTGTTATTTACAGATATTTACAGCATATGGATGTGGATCATCCCAAATTAGATATACCCTCTGGTTATGACTAACATAGCCATGGAAAATGGCCCATAGAAATAGATGGTTTTCATGGAGCTTCAATCAACCACTAAGCGTTTGTATCAACCATCGTTCAACGCCACGTGGCGGTGGTTGGATCCCGGTGTTTTTGGATGGGTTGAAACCACCCCTTGGTTTTCTCTGCAACATGGCCCCAAGAAATATATGGATGTGGGTCAAAATGGAAGACCTAGGGGACCACAGATGTTAGTCTAGTTTAGTATTGACCATCCAATTGTTGGGGTACCTAATTTTGACCCATACAAATTTCCTTTAAGGTGCACGGAACCTCTGGGCTATACCAGTGGGGGATTTCTCTGGAACTAGGACACCCCAAGTCCAAAGCATTGTCAGGATTTTGCCATTATTTGATGGTCATAAATTATCATAAATTGATATAAAATTGTGATACTCTCCAGTAAATCAACGGCAAACCTACCATTGATAGATCATTGTCTTAACGGAAACCATGGGTTCTCCATATCGATGTGTTAATTTACCAGAGGGCAATCCAGAGAGTAAACTCACATACATAGATGTGAAAAATCCAGCCATTGGCAGACTATTTTCCAGGGGATTCCCCCATGGGTTTTCCACATCTATGTTAGTTTACCCTAGGGTATCCTTTCCCAGGAACGGCGCTGGATGTTTGGAGGCTTCAGCGCGGACTATTTGATTGATGGCGCCCCGGAAGCCAAGCCGAACCAGATGACGGATGTGATCCTACCGTGAGTTGTGATGGGTGGCCTGGGCAACTCCCAAAAAAGTTAGCAAAGTCACATCCGAGTCTCAGAATAGTGGTGAATGATTCATGTTTATGCCTGTATTTTTTTGGGGGACACAAATGTCGTTGTTTAAACAATGTGATAATGTCTGAAGATGAGGGATAACATTGAAGCAAATAAATGCAAAATGATGTCGCACACATGATGATTTGCATCCATGACGTCTTGGGGTACCCTGGTTTCAGACTGCCCCCATTGGGTGTGAATCATTTTGTTCGTGGATCTACAATGTCGATCAATGGTGGAAGAGAAGTGCATCAAGGTTTTTTCAGTGTTTAGTATTGGATCATATTGGATCTATTTATTGTTGGGGTTGGATATATTATATGGATTTATATGGGATCTAATAGATTATATGGGATATATATATATATATATAATTATATATATATATGTTGGAGATATTATATGGGACACATTGTTGATGTATTTTGAATTATTGTATATGTGATATGTGGGGGAATGGCTAATGTTGCTTCAGAAAATGCAGGGATCATCATTGTGGAAGCTCGAACAGAAACATTACCCGGATAGGATGCGAGCTGACCGTAACATATGCTTATTTGCCAACGTCAGGTTTTTGTAAGTATGTATGGTCATTGCTAAGTGACAATATATGATATGTGATGATTGGCCATCCTAGTTGTGAACATGTCTTCTGTGACCAAAACACATTGGACATGCCTCGGCTATATATAGATGTGTCAAGGATCAAAATCTGCGGCAGGTTTTGATGTGCCTCCTTGGGTTAATGGTTATGGCCAAGAATGTGGTGGTCCACAGGCCGGAAATCGGTACGGAAAAACCCAGGTGAGTTGCCTTTTTTTGTTTGGATTCCCAGCTTCTCGAGGACTTCTTGAGGACTCCTGCAGGTATTCTTTGGCTATGAGTATTCAAACCTGGCAATGAACTCCTTTGTTGATATTCAATCTACTTGTAGATGAGGTTCCATTGCCATGTGGATGGTGAGAGGCCATCATCTTCATTGGTGGCCAAAGATATCGCTACCAATGGAAGGTGGCTACGGCGTGGGGCGGGGTTTGATGCGGGGATACCATTTACTGAGCTGGACCGCTATGGATCGAAGCGTTGTCTGAAAGAGACTTTCGTATCAGCTTGTGATGCCAAATGTGAGTTCCAAGAATGGTGCGCTAGGAAAAGGATTACCTCGTGTGGCCATCCTGGACAGGTGGTTGTTAACGCAGATACTGATGAGAATGGCTGGCAATACGCCTTTGTCGTGGCCTCGGCTTATGAGAGGATGGTTCGAGCTGTTTCATGATGAGATTGTTGCGAAAGTCCATGAATTGAGATGTATGACGGTGATCACGCACAATCCTGGGAGAGATCCCTTCGATGATATAGAAAATGCCTTACGGGGGGTAAAGGGTGTCAACGATGACATACTACCCATGTTGCTACTTCTTCCAGTGCTAGTCACTAGTCGCCAGGATAGCGTTGAAAAGACCAAGATGCTGCATGGTCTTTGGGCACTTGGTGTTCTGACCTGCAAACGGCCAAGGCCTTCACTCAAGATGCCCAATGGCGGCATACCATGGATACGGTCACTCGTTTGGAACCATATTTAGATGGGAAAAACCACGTTTGCATGTGAATCTTGTTCTCCCATGTTCTCCCCATTTATGGTTCAATCCGGATTTTGGTTGCTTACCCTCTGGTAAACTAACATAGCTATGGAAAATCACCATTTTCAATGGGTAAATCCATTATAAATCACCATTTTCAATAGCTATGTTAAATTGCCAGAGGGTACAACCCAATTGTTGCTTTTAAACTTTCATGTTCTCCTGTGTAAAAGACCATGTTTGTCGCTGTAGCCAAATCCCCATGGTCGTTGGTTGAAATCCCACGTTGGTTGGCGATATGAATTAATCACCAAATTTGATGTCCCAATTTTTGCTGCTTGAACCACCAAATTTTAGTTGTTTACTGTAACTTTGGTTAACTCCCCCATTAAGATTTCTTAAATCACACATTTTACTTGCTTTAATTTCAACACCCTTTTTCTCTTGGTTAAAACCAGCATCTTAGATCACGATTGTTTGTTGATGAAATCACATTCCCATTTTTGTCCTTGAAGCTAAAATCTCCATTTGTTGTTTGAAGCACGCATTCTTGTTGGCCGTCGCTAAGTTCCGAATTTCTTACCTACAGTACATAAATCATGAGTTTTCGTTGCTCAAATCCCTATGTTTGCATATATCATCATATTATCATATTGATGATTGCTGGTTTCACATATTTTTCTCAACCCTACTAGGCCCTACTTCAGATGATGATCCCCAATTGACCAGCGTATCTTTTTCAGGGCTCAAGCACCGAGGTTCAAACCTGGGTACGCCGGCGTCAGCACCACGGCCGATGTGTGGCCTTGGCCGATGCCGAGCCGCTTGGATTCAATCGATTCAACCACTAGGGGGAATCTTAACAGATTTCTTAACCATGTCTTGCTATTAGGTATTTAGATGATTTTAGATGTATTTGGTATGATGTGAACATCCATATTATTGACTATATGTTCATACGATTGGACATTTATCCGATGACATATCATTATTTCATCTTAGTTCCCCTAGCCCCATAATGCCCCATATAGAAAATATTGTTTGATGTTCAAATTACCCATATGTCATGCTTAAATCATCTCAAAACACACAGGATGGTGCCCCCCAGTTATAAGTTGGTTTATAAACCCCATTACCTATAGTTATATCTACCATAAACCATAGTTATGGGAGTTATAAACCAACTTAGCTAACTATGGGGCACCACCTTGCATGTGTTTCTTCTGTTTTTTGCTTAGTTCTTGCCAGCATTTCTCGCCCACCCACCGGCAGGACGCCGCCCTACGCGGAGGATCGGCCCGAGCAGAGCCAGGGCCTCCAGGCACCGGTGGAGTCGTCCTTGACGGAGAACGACCAGAGACCTGGCATAAAAAATCACGACGGACATGTCAAATGGGGATGGGTCAAAACCCTGGTAACCTACAAGGTGGTGCCCCATAGTTAGCTAAGTTGGCTTATAACTCCCATAACTACGGTTTATGGCAGATATAACTATACTTAATGGGGTTTATGAACCAACTTATAACTGGGGGGCACCATCCTGTAGTGAACCCCAAGTCATAGCTGGGATTTATGGATGTTCATCCCACTAAAAATGGTATTAATAGGTATTGATCCATACCCAAATGTGTGGTTCTTCTTGTGTTTGATGTGTTTTTTGGGTGGGAAGAAACCAAAGTATGAATAAAGATTGAAACCCTTGAAACATGGATATATATATATATACACATGAGATTTGATTAACAACAGGAATATACAGGAATATGATTTTTGGGAATTTCTGGGATTGTCCAGAAACGGGGATTGCTGGCAATGGGGAATTTGCAGGCAACAATATTTGATGTATGATAGTCACCCCAAAGACAGACATGTAATCTGCCACTATGTCAATAGGTTTTTACTTCTCTAATCATTTTGGGATCGCATGTAAATGGCCATGCAAATAGATGATCGGCGAATATCAGTGATGGAATTGAATTGATCAGAACCTTTATTGGCATTCCTTCTGTCTGTGAGGCTGAATCGATATGTGAAGCTCTACCTCTCGATTCGCAATGATGCGGTTTGGATGAAGCGGCCGTTTTTTCCTGGGGGTTGCGGCGAGCAGTGGAATTTATGACCATGCTTTGCGTAGACAGGGAAGTTTTTCGACATACCACGATGACACAGATTTGACTATCCCTCCGAAGAATAGCTAGAGCTGGCTGCAAACCATTATTTTATTTTTTAACAACAAGCTTGTTGGGGAGGTTGACACCTACAGCTTGTTGCACCTCACATATGCGTGAGAGTGACTTATTGTGGGCGGTTCAATGTTTAATGAGCCAAGCGGGGGTTTGCCATTCCTTGAAAACTCCACAATGCATTCGATGTGAGGGTCTATTCTAGATGATACTTCATGAGCAAAGTCATTGAATGAAAATTATTTGAAATAGTCTAACATAGTCTAACAATGTCTAAACCATGTTCTTACATAATGATTTATCATTTCACTTCTCCGCAAGCCTCGTAGTACTGTTTCTCAGGACTCTCATCCCCACTGGTCAGTGCAGACAAACACCTGACATCACCTGGCTTCGAACCTAGGATTTTACCATCTGGTTGGTGGTTTGGAACATGGTTTATGACTTTCCATATATTGGGAATGTCATCATCCCAACTGACGAACTCATATTTTTCAGAGGGTTAGGTATACCACCAACCAGATTTTACCACATTTTACCTTGTCTTATCCAGGACATCCAGAATGACGTTGAATCATTCGAATCATTTCGACTCTGTTTCATGTCCACAGTCAGAATCTTTAGCCATTCCGGTTGTGATGGGATGCAGCACAAGTTGTGATCCAAAACGCTTGGTAATTCATGATTCGATTGGGATTGACACTTGCTTCTACTGACTGTTTCAATCGAAATTTGATGAACTGTTCATGTTTGAAAAACCACGTAAATCCGAGATCAGGAGAACCCCCGCCCAAACATTCAGGTTGACTTTGTTCTCAGCATGTTGGAGAAGCACAAGCTGCTTGATTGAAATCTGAGCCCAGCTGCCGAAGATCACTCGTATCTGCCAATAACAGTGACCTTAATTCATGTGTAAACACGATCCGAACAACTCTATGATGTGTGTACATGTCATGAATATATCATAGTCATTCATAATCATAATCACTCATATCTACCTATAACAATACAGAGGTTTCAACCTCCTTGGCAGTGCTCACCGGTCCCCTAGATCCGTTGCGTTCAACGCATCCGTTGCGCATCGTTGCGCCGCGACACGGAGGAACTTGATCACCTGGAAGGACCGAGACATTTCGTCCATCATGGCGTGGCTCTTGGCGATTCTGCTGCTGATCAGTTCTCTCATCCCCACCCGAGTGCCGTGGCCGTGGCCATGGCATCATATGGCATCTCCAAGCCGGGAAGTTGCTTGGGGTTTTTTGCCTATGGTTGGTAAATCTCCTCAAGTGGTTGCCTAAGTACACTGTAATGACAGGAAATAACAAGGTTCAAGCATGAACAACGGTGAAAAACGAAGGGTTCAGCCACTTAAGTGGTGGAGTTAACTATGGAAAATGGTGAACAATTGTGATTCAAACATCCAAATCATGGATTTAACTATGAACAAATGATCAAACATGGTGCTTTAACCAACGAAATTGTTGATTTAACAAACACACATGCTGAAAACACAGGCTTTACTGTAACAATAAAAAACACGTTGAAAAGCTGATGATTTTAACATATTTTAACCATCTACATTTGGATTTGACTCTCAACAATTACTGGTTGGTGGTTGACATCCCCCGATTTTACTTGGGGGGGATTTGGGGATCATCATCCCATGTCTATGGTTGACACAAAAAAAATGCAACCACCAACCAGCATATGTTTTTGACATACAAATCCCCATATGTTCTGCCCTGATATTTGTGTATAGAAGGTGGGTGCTGTGTATTTCCCTCTTCAACCAAATACAATGTTTTATTCTGCTTGATCAATGGACTTAGCAGAAATCTTTGCTAGCTGGGTCGGAATCCAGAAAAGTAGTCAAACTATATAGATGGATTATAAATCCAACTACTGAGTACTGACCAGTTACTGTACTATGTTCAACTTCTATGGACCCATATTTTTTGGGAATTTTCGGGCTTCTGGAGAAAAATGGGGATTTAAAATATGTGAATCGACTTTGGATTCTCTTGTGTGGCAATGCTGCCGACGTCTATGTTTGTCGGTTCAGGATGGGCAACGATGTGAAGTTTCCCAACGAATCCACCATGTTTGATATTGTTTGATGGTAAAATCAACCAGAGATATCCATATATATATATCATATATCCAGAATTTATCCAGATATATCCAGAATTTATCCAGATATATCCAGATATATCCAGAATTTACCCAGATATATCCAGATATATGATGATAATCCAGCTATTTTCGGAACAAGTCGCCAGTTTTGCAAGGTGATCCTGGCCGGCCTCGTGGCCTTCACCTTCTACTTGGGCAGCTCCATGGGCTTTCGCAAGCGCCAGCACCGTCGGGACTTTCTGCTGGAGCTCAGCAGGTTGAGCTGGGCCAACGGAGCGGGCACCTTGGAAGCCATGGAAAGACCGGGAGTCATGGGAATATTATACAATATACCCTCTGGTTATTTAACATAGCCATGGAAAATCACCATTTTTAATAGGTAAACCCAGGTAAACCATCTATAAATGGGCCATCTATACCATGGCTATGTTAAATAACCAGAGGGTATATTGTATAATGTTGTATTTATATATATATATCATAGATTATCATAGTGATACAATGGAATTATAATCAGGGCAAAACGGGCAAAACATAAAGATGTGGGCATGGGTCAAAACCTATGATATTACCATCATATGACTGGAATAACCATCCATTAACTAGCTACCTTCGGGTACTTAGGGAAGTCACTGCCATGAGAATGAGGATTTGAGGTTACCATGGGAATTGGGATTATATATTCAGACCCAGACATGGATGGAGATGGGTGGTTTAAGCAAGAAAGATCGAGATTTGATTTTCATCCCAGAAAATTTGATTGAAAGTTCATGAATGAATTGAAATGTCAACCAAACTAGCGATGTTGGGGTTGGGTCGATATATCTTCAGGACCATCGATTGTTGAGGTTTGGGATGGATAGCTGCCAAATGGTATGAACCCCAGAGCCTTGCAGAGGTTTGACTGTTTGACTACCATCTGGTTATTCAACATAGCCATGGTATAGATGGCCCATGTATAGATGGTTTACCTATTAAACATGGTGATTTTCCATGGCACACCGTCAAATAACCAAATGGTATATGGAAGTGTGAAAGCAATGAAGATGGGGATGAACCCAGAGTTGCCTTCAGTTGATCCCCATTGTCTCCATCAAAATATCGTATTCAAATTGCTGCTTGGTTGTATACCCCATTTTTCAGACACACCCAAGTTCAACAACAAATGAGGTTCTTACAACTGTTTTGCAACATACATGGGAACTTCATTTTGCAACAGATCGTTAAATGACCGTTTTTTGTATGGCCTTTCAGGGACGGATAAGCCTTTTTTGCCAGTTTCGATATGGTTTTTTGGGATCATCAGATCGCACTGAGTCGCACTGCAGCCGTGAGGTAAAAAGGTGGAGTTTCAGGGCACCGAGCCCACCTCGGTCTTGGAGGAGAATGGCGTTACACGACTCTTGTTGAGGCCATGGGATATTCATGGGATTGTGCGATCGAAGACCGTTAAGGTATTGGCTGTGTCTATTGGGTATACCGGTATACCTCTAAATATCCCTAAATGGCAATCTGCGGAAGGGAAAATGATTGTACTCCTTAATGGATTTGGGGAAACCATCGATTTTCAGACAAACCGATTCTGCCAATGTTGGAAGACAATTCCACCAAACATTCCCTGACCTGGTTGGTGTCCAATTGTTTCCCATGGTTCCTTCATGTTGTTCTTCATGTGTATTTTTTCAAGGTCCAACCTGGGACACGCCAGGGATTGGTGCAACGGCAGCTTCAAGACACAGTTTAATTTGAAGAGCCTCTTGGCCGCTGACAGGGGTTTATATTCCCTAAAATGGCAATGTTGATAGATATAATTATGTTTCATCAATGGAATTAGGGGTACCCTATTTTCAGACAGACCCAGATACCGTAAATCTGCAATACAGCAACCAACATATTTTTCCATTTTGGCGTGTTACATTAATGTGTATATTATATATATATACATACAATTACATGTATTATATGATCTACTTTACTGGTACTGTACCTGGTAAGAACAATTGATATGACATGTGCGATCCCCTCCAGTGTAGATGGAGAGAGATAGAGAGAGAGAGAGAGCGCCTTCAGCTGTCTAAGGCTTTGACCATTGCCAGAGCCTGGCACAACTCGCAGATTTGGTGGTGTCGCTTGGCACGGTCACAGGTAGGTTGGCAAAAACGCCAGTTGTGTGGAGAGAAAGATGCAGAAATTAAATGAACATTAGTTGAAAATGGTTGTTCCTGTCAAGATTGGGTTGGTATTTACTGTGGAGAAATGGGTATGGATCAATACCTATTAATACCATTTTTAGTGGGATGAACATCCATAAATCCCAGCTATGACTTGAGGTTCACCAGGTACCACGGTTTTGACCCATCCCCACATGGGTGATGTTGACCACTCCCCTGCTGGAAGCCCCGAAAGAGGGCCCACTGGGCCCCGGAAATCCAGAGATCCAGAGGCAAAGTTCACCCAGCATCGAGACGGCGCCGCGGAGATATCGCTCGTGGCATTCCGCCTCTGGGATTTAAGATCTACCCTTTGGATCCCATTCCCATAGGATCCATGTATGGTATATATGCTAACATTTGGGGTATATTGATGGTAAATGTTACCATATATAGCATACATGGATCCTATGGGTTTGGATCCCATTGGTAAATTAACATATAGACCCTGAAAATGATCATGTTTTTAATCAATTTTTGATATGTTTGGTGGAAACTAGCCTTCCAACCCCTATCTGGCAGGGTCTATGTGAAAATTTACTGGAGGGCAAAAGTTGGGAAGATCGGTGGAAGATATGGGAATATGGAATGGGGTCAACCGCAAGTTGCGAAAGTGAATCATGGTGTCAATGGTGTCCACCAGTTATAATTCGGTGAGCATCCTTTTTTGGAAGTCGGTTTTCAACTGGTGAGGAGAGTTGAAGCAAAGGCTATGAAAAATATGTTTGCAGCTGACACATTCATGTCATTTCACTCCAACTTGAGTCTCAACAGGTTCAAACCGCCCTGCATCAAAGATGTTTGCAATGATTTCAATCAATGATGGCAGAAAAATACAATGGCCCTTTGTTTGTCCCTTAATGCCTTTCCCATCCTATCCCTTTGACTTTGGTTGGGGATATTGAAATCTAACGAAATCTGCTCAAAATCTCCAAAAATCAAGGTAGAAACCTTGTACGCTTTAACACCCTTTAAGTATGTATTGTTTAAGAGTCCAACCTTCCATTTTTCTCGACATGTTCGAAACCGTTTTGCGCCAGGAAAATCTCCATCCTTGTTGGTTTGAGGTTTTTTGATCCATCGAAATCCGATGGCTGATTGTATTGTAGCACCATATAACCATATTGGTTCCAACACGTTCCATCCCCCTGATACATTGGTTCATATTGGTTCAAAAAAATGGGTGAAGCCCATCCAAATAGTTGATACTAGTTGATCATCTCAATGGATGTTCCCTCAAAAATGGACGGTCCAAGCCGCCGCTTTTTTTTGGTCGCCCCACCGGTGGGATGACCGTTGACCACTGCGCCCAGGACGTCTATGGCAACTTCTTGGACCATGTGCCATCCGATAGCACCGACTACGACGCCTCGTGCATCTGCTACAAGTTGCCGGGCGCAGGGAATCTGCCGGAGATCGATGTGAGTAGCTGGCCCATGCCGGGAAGAAAAAGTGGTGCCGGGGCAGGCCTTTCTGGATTTTTGTGGAAGGGCAGTGATTTCAAAGGGGGATCGATGTGGGTTACTCCCTCTGGTAAACGTTTACATAACTATGGGAAATCACCATTTTAATGGGTAAATCAACTATAAATGGGCAATGTTCAATAGCTATGTTAGTTTACCAGAGGGTAATCTAAGGATGTTCAAAGGGTGTCTAAGATATTCTAACTAAGATTACAGTACTTTTTCGCTTAGGATAGCTGAGGGCGAAATGCAGCCAACGGCTGGTTTTGTTGGAGATTATGTGCTGGTGTTTGCCACTTAACACTTGCAAGGTATCGTTTGAAGGTTGAAGATGACCCAGATGACGCAATAGTTTCCGGAAGAAATGCTGACACGTTACTTTAAGTTTTATCTACGTAGCTTCTGTGAGCCCTAGGTTTGAAATTTGCACCATATCCATCCATTTCCAACTATTGTAACTATTCAATCATATACTTGATTCATTCCCACTGCAGCCCAAAAACCAAGGGAGGGGCCTGTTGTGAGCGGCAGAAAATTGCATTCTTTTTCGTAAATCCTAAATAAAATTAATCCAGATATGAACAGATTGCACTTTAAAACCCCTACTTTCCACCCAACTATGTACAAAACAATGCCAACAAACCAGAAGGTCAGGTGTTTATTGAGGAGCTCTTGGATGTAATCTAGTTCCATGCAATCCTCATTGTTTAAGAGTCACCTTGTGGATTGTGTTGCCCTTATTGAATGCAATGTATTAGATGCATCAGAGTCAGAAGGTAATGGTAAAGGATCATTTTAAATACACACAATTCAGGAAGAAATATGTTGAAATATATATATATTTGCACGTTATCACCATTGACATAGTTGCATGAACCTTTCCGCTATCCCTTGCAAAATATCACGTGTGTTTCTCCAAAATGCAGGATTTCCCTCGAAGTACAGCCTTCCTTTGCAGGGGATATATGTTTCTGTAGTATGTAGCATGAATTAACACATTGAATTCCTGTTCTAGATGTAATATTAAAATATATTAAATACAACAATGAAGCCTCCCCTGCTTGCAAAGAAGCTTTTGTCATTCTTTTGCAATTGTCCTTTGATAAAATTAAATGTTTTTTTCAACACGCAATACCCCTACAAATTATGGAGGCATCCTTTAAAAGATGCAGCATTCCTTTTGAAAAAGGGCACTTTCTTCCAAATGATAGGCAATAATCCTGCACCATATAAATCAGAGAACCAAATCAGCAGGGCTTCCAGCGTAGCAGGGCTATGGGTGGTGAAACACACTTTTTCCACCCGAGCACTGATACAAAACAAGAAATAGCCGTTATGTGCGAAAGTACTTGTC
>Ga0126342_10005001_pt1 | contig 22935 bp, 17 predicted proteins | sample Cyp1metagenome_FD_92528 | JGI IMG/M metagenome (GOLD analysis project Ga0126342, IMG submission 92528) | Coral microbial communities from Lord Howe Island, Old Settlement Bay, Australia - Cyphastrea 1 metagenome | ecosystem: Host-associated > Invertebrates > Cnidaria > Coral ...
CAGATAGAATGCCAGAAGATTTGCCAGATAGAATGCCAGATAGGATGTCAGAAGATATGCCAGAAGATATGCCAGATAGAATGCCAGATAGAATGCCAGAAGATATGCCAGAAAATATGCCAGTTAGAATGCCAGAAGATATGCCAGATCGAATGCCAGAAGATGTGCCAGATAGAATGCCAGAAGATTTGCCAGTAACAAAACGTATAAATGTCATGGTGGGGATCACACGAAGTAAAGTAATTGTTTTTTTTCCATTGTTGAACCATTCATGTTCGTGGGATAATAGATCATATCCCACTAAAGAGCCGTTATCACGCTGTCTCTTTGGTTTGCCAGATGCTCCAGCGTATCCCAGAGTAAAGAATTATGAAGCTAAAGATGCCCAGTAGAATCCACAACGAAGACCACTGGGCAGTGCAAGAAAATCTTCAACAAATATCCTTGCTGTGAACCCACATCTTGCCAGAGGGTGTCTCGCAACATCCAGGTGGTGTCGCTCCACATCACTAGTCCCAATTTGCAATGACTGCGCAAAATGGTGACCATCGCGATGGAGATGCTTGAGCCCCCGAAAACAAAGGGCTGGTGGTTTTTGATCGTACAAATCATGAAGAAATGCGCATTTTTTGGGAGGATGGATGGCGAAAAATCACCACCCACTTCCATTCTGTACAGCTTGTAATTTTACCTGAAGCCGAGGATATATAAAGGAATAACCACTTATAAAAGTGGCTACTTTGCGCCTCGGACCTTCCGGGAAGAGTGGTACGGTTGGCGCTCCTGTGCTGTAGCAACTAGGTCTCCTTACGGGCTCCTCCCAGTCTCGATGTCATGGTTCGGGGCTTGTCATCAGGTGCTGGCACATTCTATCCTCTGTCAACCGTTCGCCACCTCTCTTGGGGGGTTCCTATAAAATTGTTGCATGAGACCGACCGTTTTTTTTGGTCCAATCGCAGAAGACCTGCGTCCAAAGTGCAGGTTGTGCAGTTTGTTTGGCTGCACTGATTTCACTGATCACAGGTGCACTGCAGTGGCATCAAAGATGTCGCTGCAGTGAAGAAGACCCTGGAACTCTGTGACCTTCAACCGAACTGACGTGGGTGTGATATGGGTCCTGTGTAGCCTTGCCACTGCTGGGAAACTTGATGATATACATTCAGATACTATATAACAAAAACGAGCTGGGTGCCCCAATATGCTTTCGTTATTCAGCAAGGGTTGGGCCATTGGGGGTGCACGGAAAAGCCATGGAAAGAACACGGCGGCACAGACTGAATCACAACCCCGACCCTGACGAAGGTCAGACGCTGAACATGAGGCATAAGGAATGCATAAGGGATGTGATTCAAAGGTGTGTTCCCATAAACCAAATTGGATTCAATGGGACGATCTCTAGGTGTAATTGTTTGTGTGGGCGTGTGTTTGAATAGTTTCCTACAGTCGAAAGATAGCTACTCTTTGGATAGTTGAATGTGAAAGTCGGTCTATTGGCAACCCATGTGCCGGCCATACTCAAATCTTCTTACAAGAGGTTGCACCAACAAAATGCGGCACCTTTGTGTCGCTCGGAAAAAGGTTGGCCGGTCACGCCGGTCACAGTTGCAGCGTAGTTTTTGTTGGCGGGGGGACATGTTTGCCTTTAGCAGATTGAGCAACTGCAAACCCCTGCTTTTGATAGGAACATCATTTGTAAGCTTTGGCCATTCTTTGTTTGAATCCTACCAATTGCAATTAAGATCATCGTAGTTCATCATGGTGCTTGTTTGATACCAGCAAAAATATCATGGAGAATGAACTGCACATTGTGCCACCTTCAATGAACATCTTGAAGAACATGATTTTGTTTCTGAAAGCCTCATATTTTGCTTGCTGATATCTCAGTGTTAAAGTGCTGAATTTCATGAAATTCCATTGATTTCCATTGTCCGAAAACATGTTTGATATTTTTGACGGATTCCTGAATTGAACAACGTATAACTTAATGACAACATGGTCATTTTGTGGGTGGATCTCCCTCAATGAAATGCACTTAAATATATACCCTAATTAATCCAAATTAGTTTTACCATTGTTTATAACTTATTTTGAGATGTTAACTTATTTTGAGATGTTTATCAAACAATCGCATATATATGTATATATAGCCATAACATATAACCATCAAAACCATTGAAAACCATTCAAAACCATCATAGAAGCATCATAGAACTATCCAGGGTGATCAATCTGTTTCGTTCACATCTCCCCCCTCCCGTCTCGCCATCCGTGGTAGGCGGAGAAGTTTGAGCCGCGGCCGGAGCCCAGCGGAGAGGAGAGCCGAATTCCGCGGGGCTGGGGAATTCGGCCATAAACATCGCAATGTAATGGGTGACGCCAATAAATCCCAAGGGTTTATGTCCAATGTTGATAATTTTGGAGGGTTTAACCCAACTCATGTTTGGTGATGGGGACGGTTTAGTGGGTTTGCCAAACACCGAGATTTGGGGTCACTTTGATCAACATTGATAAACCATCCGATGGTAAAGGGGTATACCCAGTACCTCATTTCGACATATACCGATACCAAACCAGGTTTGAGTGAATGATATCGCCAGAATGTCACTGTAGATGATGCTTAGCTCGCAAGGTGAGGCATCCTCCAAGTATGGATGGTTTAAAATTCGTTTACTTACCCCAAACCTCCAAGAACTGGTGGGATTAAGCCTCCAATTTACTGGACCGGATTGATCGATCTTGCATTAAAACATGTTACAATAACCATCCCGTATTATTTGTAATCCCACGATACCCATCGATATCCCGCCAGTTTTGGCACAATTCTCACCTTCCAGCCGGTCCATGGTGCAAAAACCCAGGAGCCGAGAAAAATCAGAGCGGGGGGAGGAAGGAACCTCGCAGCCCAGCCGTTTGGGGACCGAGGGGACACGACGCTCCTATGGGAACGGATATATATATATTATTATTATTATTTATTATTTTTTTATATAGTTTATTTAGTTTTATTATATTATATTATATCATATTATATCATATTATATTATAAACTATATTATATATTATTTTTATTAGAGTATATATTATATTATAAATTTTATTATATTGTTTTTATCATAGACTATATGTTTTATTTATTATATTGTATTATAAACTATATTATATGATATATTTTATTATATCATTATAATTTACTATTTTACTTTATTTTATATATTGCATATTAAAATATTGTGAATTATATTATGAATTGTGTTATTCATTATATTGTAAAGTATATTATTATGTATTCTTTTATTTTCATATTATAATATATATTGTTATTTTTTTATATATTACATTATTTACTATATTATATGATATTATATCATATTATATTGTTTTATTTCATATCGTACTATATTTTACTATATTATATGTTATTCAATGTTATTTTATTATATTCAATCATATAATATTATATATTACATTATATTACTATTTTATTGTATTAGATTATTTATTTGATAAGTAAATGTATAAGCATAAGTATATGTATATGTATATGTATTTGTACATGTATGTAACGTATATGTATATATATATATGTATATAGATATTATAACGTACACACATTTTTTGATAGACATATTCTATTCTTTTTTTAGTGATACTCTGCACTTGAGCATTTGGCAATGCAAATTTCCTAGTGTGAAAGTTGTGGATGATTCATGATGATTCGGAGGTCCATTGCCATGCATCTTTTTGGGAGACTAGTTGCAGAACCCCAGTCTTATCCAGTTATCATCTACCCCAGCTTCGGCCAAGGGGTCTGAGTCGATATTCCATGTTGACAATACATAGCTGTGCTATGCTCATAACTTCGACGATGATCCTTTCCAAAATGTTTGGCAACAGTGAATCGGACCATTTTTTTCGCGAAAACGATATTGAATAATGGTATCCATTAAATAATGTTATCCATTAACTATGGATTAGTGCTATTTTTTCGATCTGGCCTGTTTTGGAGGCTTCCATGTGAAAAATCTCACGAGCGCAACAGGTCCAAGCTCGGCCACGACGAATCTTCGATTCTTGTTGCTATCACCATCCTCCAGTGGCGGTGAAATTCAATGTTGCCCTACCAAATTGGAGGGTTTTACTTAAATTAATAGAGAATTATCAAACAAAAAAAACACCGAAACATGGCTTGGTGGTCACCAACGAGAAAACAAAATCAAAGATTCACCACTTCATCACTTGGAGGTAACAAAAAGATACAAAAAGAACATTCGAAACATCCATAGGTCGGCCACAAAAACTTTGCCAGGTCGAAGGCGCCAAGAGGTGGGTGCCATGGGCATCTCTCCAGATCTCCTTTAGCTTGGAACTTCACCAGTTCGCCATGGTTTTTCGATGGCCCTAATCGAAATAGATGCTTTACCGAACTTGAAAATGGCTGGATCTTTCCATGGCTATTGCTGTTAGTCATAACCAGATGGCAAGAACTTTAAACCAAAATCATCCAAAATCAACTGAATCAACTGTTACCATTCCCAGGATCCTCAGGATCCCATCGTTGCCTGCCACCATCTCCATTCCCGATGCCATGTGCGGAGGCGCTGTGCTTCTTTGATGGTGCCAATCTCCTCGACCTGCCCTTCAGACATGACTTAGAAAATCTGGATTTAAACAAGAGTGGTATAGTCCAATATGGATATAATGGGTATGTTAATTCATAGTACTGTAATTTTAATTGATATTAATTGATATTAATGGATATTATTAATTGATGTTAATTGATGTTAATTGATGGACAAATCTATGGAACATATTGGAAAATTGGATGGTGTGTCAATGTTTGTCATGTGTAAAATGAGCCATGTTTGAGCCTGAAACTCCAAGTTTCTCCTTACGAGCAATGCTTCTTGTAGCATACATAATATACCAACCATCCAAAAATTATAGGATCCATCCTGAGTGTGTGGCTTAAAATCCATCACCCTCAAAAAAATGGATGGGATATGATGAGATGTGGAATGTTATGGATGGCTCCATTACTCCATTGGGTCCCCATTGGTTCGGTCCCTAGGTGGTTGGAGGCCCTTTCGGCAGCAGGAAATGTCGATGTGCTCAATGGCCGCTTGGCTGTAGCTGTCAGGGATAGTTTTTGGAGGTTTCTGGGTCAGTTACATAATTATACCACATTCATTCTTTTCAGATATACTTGTAAATAGGACTACTGTGACTATAACCGGATGTACTCTTATTTTGATTTACAGACACACACACACATACCTTTTTGGTGCTGTATGAGTGTGTCACCATTGCACGACCGAGGTTTCCCCTTTGCTTTCGATGGACTACCACAACAAGAGGCTGGACTTTTTAGTCGGGCTGCCGCTGTTTCACAGCAATGGAGAGGAAGCAGAAAACTCTTGAAACAGAAGAGTTAAATCTATAGTCATTTGGAAACAGGAGCTTTTATGAGCGTTTACTGTTGCAGCTTTTACTGTTTCCATGTCGAAAAGAGAGGGTAGTACTTACACCTTGATTTGTAGAGATCATTCCAGTTGACCCCTAGTGGCCCTAGTGGCTTGTAGCCACTATATATCATTAGTATTCATTAGTTATGCTTGGGTTTTCACTGAAACCCAATGCATTTCCAAAGTTGAGATGATGCGAGCCCGGTTCCAATGTCAAACGTCCCGACTCTTGGCCTGGCCGGAAAGGTTGAACAATGAATTCCTCCAAGTCCCTTGATGCGATGTCCAATTCTGCTACGCAGAATCGGAGCTTTTGTGGTTGCTTTATCTCCAAATGTTCGTTTATCACGATGAATTCAGGCCCTTGATGCTATCTCCATGGCATCAGACTTTGCAGATGCAGGTGCCAGCTCCATGAACATCCAGAAACAGTTACTGGGTAACATCATGAATCCCATCCCCCCAATCCATGGTTTCTGGGTGCTGCCCCTTTCAGATGGATCCATGAGATCGCTTGTAGCAGCAGATTCAAACTGGGCTTTTCCCACGGCCTCAGTTTTTGTTGGGGGAGTGGAGCAGAAAGCTTCAAGATGAGATGCAAAAAACAAATGTTGAATGTCAATGGTGAGATATTCGGAGAATTTGGATATGGATGGATATGGATGGATATGGATGGACATGGACAGATTCAAGCAACACAACAGTTTGAGATTTGATCGCTACACGTGGGTTTAGCCGGCATGCCCAAAACTCACACTGAACATCTCCAGCTGCAAGATGTTCAAGGCATCGCCTCAAGACGAAAGACTGTAGCTGTAGAGACTTCATTGGGTTCTGAGATGGGGTTCTGGAGGACATTCCAAGATCCCAATGAGTTGTATATCATGGAGATTGAGCTTGAGGAACCATCCTGGATGAAGTGCCATTTCAAAAGGAACTCAGTTCTCCAGAACCGGACATATATTTTAGCACAGTGAATCGTTAGCACAAGAAAATCTCACGTACAACTATCCCGGAGCAACATGAAACTCCATCTAAACTTCGACATGAAACTCCATCTAAACTTCGAGTTTTTTGCAAACACATATCTAAAACATTCTAAAACTTCTAAAACTTTAGACTTCATCACAGCTTCAACTTGAAATTCGCATCCACAGCTCCATGGTCGATCCATGTCCTTTCCGTGGGGCGGTCCACGATGGGCTCAGACCCGGCTGGGGCGACTCTTGGGGCATCACTATGCCTTCGTGGTCACCCGCTGGGGCTTTGGGAAGTCCATGGCCACCATCTTGGCGCGTGCAGGCGGGGTTAATACTGAAATTCCCGGAGGGCTTTGTCATTTTTTTTGCGAGGGGTGGATGGAGGGTGAACCAAAAAAGAACTTAAGATACTGGCCCTGGTACATATACTGGTTGGTGGTTTGGAACTTGGAACCATGGAATTTTATGACTTTCCATATATTGGAAATGTCATCATCCCAACTGACCAATATTTTTCAGAGGGGTTGAAACCACCAACCAGTATATATATAAATATGAATTATGTCGATCTACATGCCGCTTATTTCCGATGATATGTAATTGGATTGCATTTGTGGCTGCAAGGCCATCGCATATTGTTGCAATGGTCTCAGATATATCCAAAATGCCGAGGTACAGGCAGATGTTTTTGAATATCAAATTAGAATAATTAGAAGCCAATTATTGTAGGCTACCCGATTTTGACTCATCCCATAAAGTTATGGTGCAATAACCTATGGATGTTCATACACAGTAGCCTTGGGGCCTGGGAAATCTATCGCCCTGCCTGAAGGATGTTGGCAGCTTCCCCTGAGGTCTGATCTTGACCAAAAATCACACTGTATCCACAAATGCGGTATATAGATGTATATAGTATATACCCCAAAACATCCCAAAACATCCGTGTTCAAATTATGTTCAACAAGCGAACATGATGATTACAGGTGACTTTCCATTTAGTTCGATGAAAATTATCATGAGTTGGTGCTTATCCTCTGGCAATTTCACTATATTTCACTAATGATATGGGAATTCCCACGGAATTCCCACGGATTTCGTTCGATGATTTTCCCAAGGCTCTCAGAAGCTGGCGCTGGGCGCCGTGGCCACCGGTGCCACCGGACTGACGATCCATCACAACACCAAGGTGGCATGGTGGATCTCTGTGGATTTTTTTGGACCTTTTTTTCCAAGTCCAGTATGGTTTACTGATGTTGATTGGGGATGGTGTATTGAGAAGTAATATGGACACATTGGTTAACATTGGGAAAATGGTATTTTGAAACTGTTGAAGCCTATTCAATGTTAGTAAAGCAGCGTCATAAACCACCCATATATGGATTGATTGTTTATACCAGAAAAATTGCAAAATTGGGAATAGGATACTATTGCTTATCAAACATATCCATACTTTTTTCGGATAGTATATCAACCATCAAAGTTAGCAATGAACGACAGTGACATCGACATCATGGACGACATCCACAATACTTTCCAGTAGAATTTGGAATGGTATTTATCCTTCTTTAACTAACTTTCAGTTAGTTAACATTTCATAACTGGGCAAAGCAATGAAACTGGGCGGTTGAAAAAACATGCAACATGGACACAGAATCCTCGGCGATTTGGCCAAAGTTCATGGTTTAACTATGTTGTTTGAACACAAGGGTGCCTCCAAAAATTGCATGATTATATAATACCCTTTGGTCTTTGACTTTGGTAAACTAACATGGCTACTTGTGTGGAAACTATTCCATTTCTAGATGGTTTACCTTTTAAAAGTATTTTAAAGTTGTGATTTTCCATAGCAAACCGTTCGTTTACAGGATGGTAACATATGGTAACCAGTTTTCTATTTCTAAAATCTCAAGAAATTGGAGCCTACTCTGCTGTTGGACGAGCCCCATTTGACACCCCCATGGAGTCCAAAACCCGCAGGAGAGGCATTTCGGAAGCGACGTGCTGTCCTCCGAGCAAGAAGTGGAATGGCGCGGCCGAACGTTCGGGCTGGGCTTCGCCTGGGTATAACATGGATAGTATTTTTTCCTTATGGAATATACTATGGATAGATAGTAACTATCCATGTATTATATATAATTATATATATAGCTATATATATATGATATATATGGTTTATATGATATGGAGAAGCCATAAAAACCAATGGCTTTCCCACCAAATCATCGATTGATGGTGGATGTTCCATATCTTAGCGAAAGGATCCAGTTATGGCTTCAGGGATCTGGATCCAATTTTGGGCAGAAACCCTCCGGTGTTGAATCAAGCATGGCTGGCTGAGAAATCCCTTATGAACGGAGGTTTTCAATGGAAACATCATCTGTATCTATATCCATATCTTTAGCTCTATATAATTCTAATTCTATATATCTATATATATATCTCTATATATATAGATAGATACTGTATTATATCTATATATATATATATATCTATATATCTATGGCAGATTTTCCAGCCAGCCACGTTTGATTACCCGAGGGCAGCTTTCAAGACATCGCCAGAATCATCCAGGAATCCATCCAGGGTCTTGAGCTACAGCCATCTTGACTTTGGAGAAGGGAAGCCTGTAGGCTATGTTTTTATATGATTTTCCTGTTATCTTACGTTATTCCATGTGATTCCCCACCTTCAATGGATTGGTTTGTTGGGCAAACTTTACAGGAAAACCCCATGATCTTCGTGGGAAAATTGATGGTTTCCTGTAAATTTGCCCCAACAAACCAATGCATTGACACCCTTTTTCATCATCCATTTCAATGGGATTTTCATGGATTTTCCCCTTATAAACCATCCATTTTTTACGGTCACCGGATGTCACCGGAGGCTCAATACAGCCATCAAGCCCATCTGGGATCACCTGGATGCTGGCGTTCGAAAGATCATCGAAGACGAGATCCGCCCGGCGCTGCAGCAGCGCCTGGGCAAACGTCTCGGCCGCTCGACGTAACAACAAAAAACACAGCTGGGACGTTGTCGAAAGATGAAGCTGAGACCTATTAGCATCATTGTGTACATATATAATTATGTATATAACTATATATATATATATACATATGTATATAATTATGTATATATTATATATATATATATATACATATATTTCTATACATGAGTCACTCACTTTAATACTAATTTAGTCTTGCATCGCCTTGGCCTTGCTGAGGGGTGTGCATCACCTTCATTGCAGATAGGGGACGACCCTAATTTGTGCATGGCATTAAAATGAAGAAGTTATTTTGTCCGCTATCCATAAATATATCTGACTTCATATGCATATGTATGTATAGTATATGCACACACACATATATATATATATTCATTTACCTGCTAGCTATATTATACATGTTTAAGTATATAATTACTGCATATATATATTTGCACACCACAGCAACACTTCTGAAGATGGACAGGTTTTTCCAGGATGGTAGTTCGATGATATTTCTCCAATATGTTCAATGCTTCCAACTTTTCTATCCTGTTGGGGTTGCTATTTGTGTTTTCCTAAGTAATCACTTTGGTGATGCAACATCGTCTTTTTATTTTGCTGAAAAAATGGAATATGTTTTGTAGGTGTTCCACCCTAAAAACGAGCCTGATACCTGAGAAATAATATTTGTCCAGTGCGGCTTCTCTTTTGTGTACTATGTTGAACTCTTCAAACGTGATTCAACGGCAATGGAAACGCCTGGAATGGTGCAGCCATAGGCCGAGGCATATCTAGTACCTGCAAGCCTCAATAGGGAAACACAAGGCAATTTGCAAGCACACAGACCTTGCATTGATTCCAAGCCTTCCCACTCAAGACACCAACCTGAAACTCAAACAGGTTGGTTTTGGACACTTCCTCTGGAAAACTAACATAACTTAACTATGGACATCACCATTAATGGTTGTAGGCAAATCATCGAACCAAACGGGGATGGCTTCAACAGTAAAGTTAGATTACTGGAGGGTACTCGTATAAGATCTGATTGGAGATGGACTTTTTGAGGCTACAACTTCCAACTTCTTTATTGTCTTGAGTCGGTGAATATGTACCCTATGCTAACCAGTTGAACATCCCTAATTGCCCCAATTCAAATCCATGTATTCAAATCCATTTTCAGTACTTTATACGTAGTTTATTTATTTTCCTTTTAGGTAAGATGAGGGTTTATGAGACCAGAGGGTTTCAACGACCAGTTGAATGATCTGAAATCATTTTGTTTGGATCATAGATCCCCATTTTGGCTGACACCCTTATTCAAAAATACATGGTGACCCCCATTTGAATGGCTGGTATCCTTGCAACCCACCTAGAGAGAGGCAGCTACTTGCAGTTTACACAGCTGACTTTGGGCAGTGCCTCCCCTCGTTTCGGTCCAGTGCGGGTGAGACTTGGCCCCGTTGTGGCTCGCGTGGAGGATCCTAAGGGATCCTTAGAGTTTGTAAATGGTTGGATCAGCCAGACACTCTGGGTGGGTTCAAAATACTTACCCTCTGGTAATTTAACATAGCTATGGAAAATCCTCATTATTAATGGGAAAATCCACTATTTCTATGGCCATTTTCAATAGCTATGTTAAATTACCAGAGGGTACTTGCAAACCGCGACTGACAATTTGACCTGTGGCCTGTGCCATGGTTATGGCAACCAGTCGTTGGGGATCGTCCATGGAGCCCATGCGCTCAGAAGCCGTTCCGACCATGGGCTGGAGATCAACGCTGGCTTCAGCTTTGAAGGCGCCATGCTAGGCCCCAGGATGCCCCGCTGTGGAGAGCATTATCTATAGCCACCCCCCCAAAAAAAACGGATACAACCCGGGATTTAGTACTTTTCAATTACTAATTATCAATTTTCAGTAGATTTTGACTTTTCTACCTTTTTCAGGGTGCTATAGTAGCATGATGAACTCTGACACATTAAAAGAAGAGCACACCCAGGAAGCAACCGTGGTTAATCGGGGCTGATCATGAACATCACAAGTAGGGCTATAGTAAGTAACACACCCCAATTTTGGATGGTGGGTTATTGTTTTTACCTCATGATGAATCATGGATAATCATGGATTAGAATAGAAATTAATAGAATAATCCCGTTGTGGGGCGCTGGGCAGATATGTGTAGCCGCTGTTGTCACTTGATTGGCATACTGGATGAAAGTGTGGGCGTGTGTCAATATCTCCGCAATTTGTATGTTTGTTCAAGTGTTTGTGCCGTAGTGGCAAGCAGAAAAAGAAACACACACACATGCATTCCGCAAATCAGGTGTTTAAGTGCCAAGGTATATAATTACATGTATATACAGCTCATCGCAAAAAGAACATCAAAAAGATCACAGGCCGCCAGTTTTGTGCGTGGACAGGAAACGGAATGTTGGAATTCTCCGCCGGTATCTCGCAAACATGGGCGGAGAAAGCTAGTGGACCTGGGTTTGGCAAGTCAATCCTATCCCTCTATACATTCTATGTAGGGCTCCGTGGCCCTGGGTTGAGTATTGGACCTATACTCATTTTGGAGGGAGGAATGCACATTGGGGGATGGAATCACTAGCAATTTCTGTTCCTCAATCGACGGATTCACATGTGATGCCGCTTGCTGATTCCTCAACCAAAAAACCTCCCGCTATGATCAACCATCTTTAGGCTTTGATATATCGGGGATAGTTTAGTCCTGCATACACCCTTGAACCGTTGGAGCGTTGAGTTCCCCTTGAACCATGCCGTTTCTGAGGTGTCGCATCCGTGCAAGTTTGCAACATCACGGTGCAAGGTGGGTCTGGGTGGTCGTTCAGATCTCTTGTGACACTAATGTGACAAGGGGCCATTTCCCATAGCATGTGAAATTAGCAGGTGGTAGTTTTTGAGCATGATTCGTGGATAATTACATGACATGATGGTTTCTGATGGTTTATGATGCCCCATTTCTGGTAGAATTGGATAGACTTTTTTTAAATAAATGAGGCTTTATGTTTGGGTCGTTTGGGTTTGCGGTGCTAGAATATATGCGTTAAATGGGAGGAACACCAAGTTTCAGTAACCCGTGTCAGATCTGAAACATCATTTGAAACCCTACCCTATTTTCAGGAGAAAGACCCCACATATATTCAACAGTAATTGAAGTACTACATACGGTGACACTGGTTGGTTGAACCTGTTCTGTTCAAACATTCAAACCAGGTTTAGCAACAAAAATAAGACGCTTCAGAGAAACACCAGTGAAACCTAGAGCCATCGTGACCCATCAAGAAAGAAATCACGGCAAGCGCCAGGCAGTCTTCGTTTGGGCTTGCAGCCCTTGTTGGAGTCGTTGAACCCGGTGGGTGGCGTCTCAGTGACCTGTTTGGAACGACCCATGATCGACCTCACGATCAAGACAGGCGGACAACTGGGATCTGGGCAAACCGACTGGTTAGATACTCTATAAAATATTTAATGTACTTTATGTTTTTGGCTATCACTGGTAAGATGTGCTAACTAGCGAACAATTATTTTTTTTGGGGGTTGCAGGTAACTAAGGGTCACCATGGATTTGGGATGAAAAACTATGGGCAACTTTGCATTTTGTGTGGAAGACTATGGACATGGGGGATTGAACTGGGAATTGCTGAGTCAATATTTTTTTTCTCCACTGGTCAATCCACCAAAAAATTGGGAATCTTCTGGGAATATGTGTTGATTTTTGAACTTTTGGGGAACTCTCAAGAAGGATATGAAAGTATTTTGGGTGAATGAGTCTAGACAACTTCGCAGAAACATCATGAACAACTGTTTTGGGGATTTTGGGGAACCCGCAAAACCATTGGAATTTGAGTGGGCAAGATGGCGAAAAATTAGGGGTCATCAGTACTGGCGTGGTGAATCACAAGATGTTTGGATGTTTTGTATTGTTTTGTGCTATATATAATTATTTTGAAAAATACGATAAACATTTTCATTTTGGGGATTTGGAATGCAAAAAACATTTGCAAAACTGATTCCAGTGTGAAATGATAAGTATGAAACACAAAGAGAACACGCCCAGTATGAAACATGAATCGTATCATATTATTACATTCCTCAGATGGAATCATTTCTCCAATAAATAGCTTGAAATCTTTGTCATGTCGACTGTTTGCATCCCATCCCCTTCACAGGCACTGAGCTGATCCCCAACCTCTACAACTTTGTACGGGACACCGTGGATGACGTCATTGCAGACCTCATTGTGGTCCCCAATATGGTGGCAGTGCCAATTGCTGCTTGGCCACGTGGGATCCAGGGGAACACATCGATGATTTTTCATGACCCCCTGAGGTGGAAATTTCGGACATTGTAGCCACTTACCAGACGGATTTTGCTATTGCCCCTGCCACTCTTGAATTTTGATTGCCGACTGAAAAACATGTTTCTTCAAAGTTTCCGAGGGCTCAAGAATTCCACTGGAACTTCTTAACCCCTGCGCCCCAAAGCCACCTCATTTTCAGCATCCGTCGGAGGATGATTCGGTGGACGGCTGCTCCCTGCAGCATCCGCTGCCGCTGGGCTTTCTTCGACTTTCCTTGGAAGGCATCACTGCAGCTGGACCCTTGCCCAGCTCCGCCCCTGGGAGAAGAGTTTGATCTTTGGGTCTCGGTCTCTCCATCAACCAATAGCTGGATCGGTTTTTAAACAAAAATAACAACATCATGGGGGAGTATATCAACAATGAAGCTCTCATTAGATTGGTAATGATTTGGATGGACCCAATCAAGAATCAAGAATTTGGATTTTTCATCAGGGGCTGGAAAAAGGGTTTGCCCAGAAATGGGTGATAAAATACCAAGTATACCCCACTTTATTGCCTTTTAAGTTGGACAATTGTCAGAATTCCATACATATATGTAATGGGCCATATATTCATATCAGGGTCGTTGGCCCTCAATTTGTTTCATTGGAGATTCCGGTGGATTTCTTTACCTTCTAGGAAAGAAAACTTTTTAACATCCAATAGTATCCAATAGTGACAACTATCACTTTTCGACATTTTTTGGCGTAAGAATATGGCCCTCAACATTTATAAATGAGACTATCACTTAAATGAGGTTACAAGCCAGCTATAAACTGTTATAGAACTATTATGGCCTACAACTTAGCAATAACATGCTATAGAAAACCACGTCCCGCGGTTGCTTCGCCAAGGTCCACGTGGAGGTCGAGCTAGGCGTTCAACGCTGGCAGAGTGGCTTGGCCACAGTCTCCAGCTACTCGCGACAGGCGGAATGGCTGGAGGGCAACGTGAAGGTGCCTCGGCTTGGGTTGATTTTGGGTCAATTCGATGGACCTTTTCTGGCCAACTCGCCAAAACCGATGCTGATTGTTGGGGGTTATACTAACCAATGGGGGAATGTCAAAAATCCATTGGGGGAAATCCCTATCGACACAGGGTTTTGAACACTCTTCATGTGTTTATTCATGTTTGATCGATATTAATAGTGGGGAATCGCGCCAGAATGACCAACTGTTCAAACAGTTGAAGCACTACAAGTCTTTCAGAAATGATATTTTGCCTAAACCCCAAAAAGGAAGAACAACCAAAGGGTTAATTTTTGATATGAGGCTTGGCATGAAGTCAAGTGCTAGTCACACATGATAAACCATTCCCAATCATCCACCGTTTATTTTCGGGAGGCTACTCTACATCAAGAATCTGAATACGTAATATACTCAATAAGAAACTTCATTGGGTTATCCCGTTATCCCATTTGTAAATGGCTTATTTATAAATGGCGTATTATAACCCCAGTTACTCACCAGTTACCACAGTAAGTGGATCCTCCAAGTCGGGAACACCACAGACCCAAGAAGGACCCTTCAGCTCGCGTGGCACGTGTCACCAAGGAGCTGGCGGTATATTCGCAAGTGCCTCGCTGTGTTGGTGTTTAAAAAGCCGCTGTTGCAGCTATGGGTGTTCATACCCTCTCATAAACTAACAAAAGTATATAATTATGGAAAATCACCACTTTTCATAGGTAAATCAACTAAACATATACCAGTAGCCATGTTAAATTTAGCTATGTGAAATGACCGGAGGGTATGGTGGAGTGGATTGAAATGTTGTAACTTGGTTCATGCACTTCATTGGAATGGCTTCTCCTGTAGCATCGGCTAGATTCGGCTAGCGGCTCAGCACAGTATCGCGGAGATGCAGAAGATGATACAGAGATTACAGAGTTTTGTTTTGAAACTTTGTTGATTTCCATTCATTTCCAATACCTTGCCTTCACATTTGTTGCACACCCGGCTGAATTTCCCTCTCATTTTCGACCTCAATTCAAACCATCCTAACATCATGTTTCTGGTAAGATCTAACACACTCTGAAACCACCTGGTCATTGAGTCATTCCTTTACGTTTGCTTGTCCCTGGAAACTTCCCAGGATCAGCTGCTGCGTTTCCGCGTCTTTTCCCACGGCTTCACGGACCGCGTCACCGGCCCCTCGCTGCTGAGCAGCGGTCAGGTCTTCGTGCGCGATCTGATGCCCGGGCATGTGGAGGTACCAATGACAGATGCTGAACGCAGGGCTTGGATGGTTTTTGAATCGTGAATTGGCTGGGATTCTGAATGGATTATTGATGGGATAAATGGATTCTTAATGGATTATAGGATGATTATTGAATATCAATGGGATTATGACTTAACATAACTGACATAACTTATGTGGGAAGCCGCCAATGCCATTTTTACAACTCATATTTGGGGATGGTTGGTTTATCGTACCCATATCATCCATATCTATGGTGATGACTTGGGGATTGTTTATCATTGGGTTTACCACAGCATGGGGACTTTACCAAGAACCATGGGGACTTAAGCAACAACTGTCAGTTCGGTGACCCCTGGAAGAATGTTTGGGGAAAAATACGGGGTTTGTTAACATTTTTTAACCACCAAAAAACCACGTCGACGTTTGTTTGAGAGATTGTTCTACAATCTATATGGAAGCTGTGCGATTCCCATTGGATGTACGTGGTAATGATTCTGATGTATTAAGTGGTTATATCCCAATCAGCTTTGTAGTTTGGAACATGTTTTATTTTTTTCATATGGGATTTTCATCATCCCAACTGACTTTCCATCATTTTTCAGAGGGGCGAAAAACCACCAACCAGCAATCGATCATGATCCTCCTGGTTAAATCATGAGGTTTCCGACCATCCCCAACGGGTCATGACGGTCATGGGATAAGATGGGTCAGAAGACGTGTCATTCACAGGGGTGGATTAAACCTGTTTTTTTTGCCGCGGGTGGATTAAACGTGGCTAGAAACTGGCCGATAGCAGCTGTATCTTCAAGAGTTCACTGTCCGAAATAGGTGAAATGAGGAGAATATAGCACCTGAAAGATGAAACAAACAGATACAAACAGGCCATATAGCCAACAGATGGTGGTTTAGCAAGACCGTGCGTGCCCCCCAGGTAAGGAATGAAAAGCTATATTTCACAACATCTACAGTACATTTATATACATTTATACATAAATCTGGTTGGGTATATAATTACATCATATGTAAAATGTACCTACCATAAACATCCATAAACGTTAGTTATACTTTATCAACCAACTAAGCTGAGCTAGGGGAACCAGCGATCCTGTGATCGGGTCAGATCAGGATGCTCAAGATCACGGCGAGGGATCCGAGCATATTCCTGGGCAATATTTTTCTTCGGCCTTGTGATGATTATTCCCTTGGGCTCTACAGGTTTCTTTAGATTTCTTTAGTTCATCTACAAAGTTTAAGACGTTTGTTGTGCCTATGTTTGTCTCTGTGTGTGCGCTTGGATACTAAACCATCCCTGAGGATTGATGGCACCCATAAATGTAAAATTGGAGACGGTGGATCCTGTTGCTTTACCAGCACTCTAAAAAATCTAAAAATGTGGTGTTTTCCCTCCGCAGTTCCACGATGTTCCAAGCCAGTCCCCATCACAGGTTGAGAATTCCTCCGTGGAACTCTTCTTATCCTGGATGCCTGTAGTGGAGCAACCTGCGTCCGCAGCAGATGAGGAGTGACCACCAGGAAAGCTAAAAGGATCTGGCGTAAACATGCGTAAAGTCCGTGTTTTCATCATATTTGTAGTCGGAAAAGGAATAACAATCATTAACCCTCAATATATATAAATTTAAATATATATTGATGAACATATAATATATATGTTTAATTAAATCGTTAAACCCCATAGTTTAATGGTTATTTACATTGCTTAATCGATTTATGCAATTGTCTACCATGGTCTTCAATTCATGTTTCGTTCATATTCGTTCACTGTAACATAAGTAAAATTGGAATGCCATTGTATGAGCCGAAGCAAGTTGGGTACCCCGTGATATGTGATGTCATGATAGTGTGCTGCACCCATAGTTGGAAGATTTCAACTACAGCAAGGCCGCTGATGCATCTTCCGGGTACATAACAAGGACTTTATGGTGGATATATGCATGTATAATCACGTTTGAGCAGATGGATGTAGAAAAACAATGGAAAACACTATTCTACAATTCCAATCTGACAGTTTTGGAATGGTCCAAAGTCATTTCATTTGAACTATATCTGCTCCAGGATGGTTTTGTAAATGACAGACGCGCAATTAAAAACAGTATAATAATTAATCACCCTGAAGTAAATAGAACATGCAATTTTCATCAATTTTCAATATTCTGTCCAAATTTTAGTGAGCTGTTTTCCTTAAGATGTTCATATTCGATCTACTCCAGGATGACTTTGAAAAACGAAAAAACTCCACCGGCTCCACTGGCCACCACTCCTGAAGAGGACCTGCTAGCCACGGTGCATTTGCATCGCGTGGAGGGTCTCAACGGTGGTCAGCATCGCATGCGGGTCACGCTGGCAGGTGACAGTTTTCAAAGCCCTGTGGGGTTGGCACCTCCCATCCTGCATGACGCTGAGCTATGCAGATGGAATTTAGGTCAGTAGATGCCACATGATGCCACTAGAATGTGGTAAGCTGCCATGCCATTGATGCCATGATAGTTGCCAACCATATCCAACCATTTGGGAATCATTTCAAATCATCCGCAAATAAGCTGATACTGGTACCTCAATCAGATGGTTTGTTTTGGGATTTACCACGCTATAGGCAAGGAAAACGGACACCGAAAGGAACAAACTTTCCGGTGAAGCGCCTCCCAATGCGGAGACTGTATGGACCCAAGGGCTGGTGCAACCTCACAATCTCTCACAACGTCACCCTGACAGTGTGTTGGTCAAGGAAACCGCCTTTTTTACTTACTTTACTCAGTCAATGCAGCGGCGAATCATTACAGAATCATTGCATTCATCCAGATATACAGACATCGGGATGAATGTCATCGGGATTTCACCAGCCACCCTTTAACCACAGATGGCCCTGGTATAGGCTATGGCTATAGGCTCTAGGCATTCGCCCAACCATTGGGTGTCACCTCTGACTGGGAACGTTTCTCAGGAGATTGCTGACGATCGGCAGCTTGGTGCTATTTTTATGCAGCTATGCAGGGGTGCTAACAACCAACTCCTCTATGCAATGAGACGTGAGGGAGGATAGTTGTGTTTAAGATGAAACATGATGAAACTATGTTGCAACTTGTGGTTACATGATGGTCCCCCTGGTAATCTTGAGAAACCCTAGTCCAGCATGCATCCTTTTTCGCGGGCGGACATTCTTGGTTTGGAAGCTTAGAAGGACCCATCAAAGTCTGACAACATTCGGTGAACAACTGATCACCCTTGGTTTGATTGCCAATCAGCCTTCGAACCATTTGCAGCCTTAACATACTTAGAAACAGTATAAATTGATCATGTCATATCCATCATGTCATATCCATCATCCATCCTTGATCAATCCCAGCCAAAAACCTACCCCCAGCACGCCCAGCAGGTTGTTGCTGCTGGCGAAAAAGCTCTGCGGCAAAGTAGCCTTGGTCGATCTGGCTGATGCCCTGAACATCCCTGTGGAACACGCGCGGGAGTTTGCTTTGGAGCACGAGCGCCGGCGCAAGGTGGGAAAGCTGAAGGTTTGTGGGGGATATCTGGGTCCATGTTGGGTAAGGTCTTATAATGTATCGTCAGTAATAGAAGGTGAAGATTTGAATCCACAGTTCGGGGTTAAACATGGGTCCAGAATGTGCAGTGCCCTTCAAAGTTGGCGAAGAAGCACTATCATTTTCGCACCTTCAGCCGGGTGTGAAGATGCCTCCAAGTTGGAAACTTGATGCTGCCTTGCCATGTCCGATCCCAGCAAGTTCCATTACATAGGTTCGGCTTTTTGTTGTCATTTTGGCGTCAGGTGAGCCAAAATCAAGGCACCTAATGGATCGCAAGTGAGCATATTCCAGTTGATACATGGCTATGCTATGCTATGCTTTTCCAAACCCAGGGTTGCAAGAGATGGAAACTGACCCAAAGAAGTGGATGAATATATTAAATATATTTAAAACACCTTATTAAAATCCATAGTTATTAGGACACTTCCTGGATTTCCCCATGGCTTTCCATAGCACAGGCGGGAAGCCAGAAGTCCAGCGCTTCGGCAAGTTGCTGGGCTGGGATGGCGCCCTTGGTTTTTGGAGCTTCCTGGGGGTTGGTGAGAAAACAAAAACACAGTGAGTTCCCCATGGAAATTGCCATGAAATCCCAGTTTTGCTGGGGGTAAGTAGTAGTCCATTGGGGTTATAGCCTTATAGCCTGATTTTTAGGATCTGTTCGGTAAGGGCCCAAAGCGCTGATGATTTGCCCATGTTTGCCCTTTGGCAAGCCGAGCCAGCGATGGAACCTAATTTTGATATATTTTGATAACGTAATATTAAATATATATATACATAATTCCTTTCAAAGACAGGTTTTTCCATCCCCTTGCTTGATGAACACAAATTATCATGGAACCATGATTGGAATGTAACGTGATTGGTTACATCAACACACGCGAGAATAAACGCATAACACCACTGTTTGGCCCACCGCCTGGGAGATTCCTGGAGAAGGTGGAGGAACTTGCAGGTGCCCATACTGCCATATGTTCAGAAGGTAAAAACCATGCAAAACCTATGGTATCCTTCATATTCTCGTAGGGACAAAAGAATGGAAAACCCATTCAAAACCCTTTAAGCACCATGGAAAACTATGGAAAACCTGGGGTTTCCCCAAAAAATGCCCCAGTTGGAGCTTCAGAGGCTGGGACCAGCAGTGGTGTACCGTTGCCCGGCAAGCCGCGCGCACGCAAGCTGCGGGACGAGAGCCACACTTCGATCAGGTGCATTGGTCCCAAGTGGGTTATGTTTTTGGTGGCTTTTTAAGCCCCAAAATGATAGAACAGCTCAACAGCTTGGAATTTTACGTTCATTTAAGTAGGACATCGCTTTTCTATCTTTTGGAAGGGGCTGGATTTATCCGATGTATCTTTGTTTTGGGTGTGTCTGAACTTGGGGATATCCATAAAATAGCCGTTTATAGTAAGAGGGATAATTTATGTTGACCTTCTTTATGATTTATGTCCAATTCTTAGTGGTGTTCGTCATCGGGATGGTTTATGTTGTTTTTCAATGCCCACCTTGTTTTGGGATGCTTTACACATCAGGGACCCATGTACGCCGTTATTTTATAGCATAGTACTGTCCTGTATTATTCTGTATTGGATTTATTGGATTTACTTCGAATGCTTGACAACAGCCTTTAAACGGTTTAGTCACTGGGATGGTTGATTGCGGCTTTGCTTCATTTTCCTATCCTTTTTTGACTGCATTGGTTTGAGATGGCTGAAGGGAAAATCTAGCTGAATCATCCTTTTTTTCCGCCATCAAGCACAAATCAAGTCATTTGTAGTTTGTCTTCATTTTGGAACACTTTTGGGAAGCGTATCGTACCTAACTAACATTGATTTAGTTCAGAAAGGCACGTCATGTATACAGTAGTCAGGAATAGTTAGGATAGTTTCCAACCAGCCTATGTTGAATTATTCCTCAGAGGCTACCCGTGCAGATTCGGCTAGACCAGCATGTACGGATTGAATCGGATTGAATCATCATATATAATTATATATGTTTGACATGAATCCCATTTCTTCAATTGTTTTCTATGTATATATAACCTCTGGTAAACTAACATAGCTATTGAAAATCACCATTTTGTATAGGAAAATCCACTATTAATGGTCATTTTCCATAGCTATGCTAGTTTACCAGAGGGTATATACTTTGATGGTCTCGGTGATGGGTTTTAACCCCCATTCTCAGCGTGGGCTTTGATGGCGCACTTCATGTTTGATGGCGTCGGGAGCCGGTCAGGCTGATCTCCCATTTGGAAAGTCAATACGAAAATCTCCATGTACCCTCTGGTAAACTAACATAACTATGGAAAATCACCATGTTTAATAGGTAAATCAGCTATAAATTGCCATTTTCAATAGTCATGTTAAATTACCAGAGGGTATCTACTTGTTTTTTTGTTGGGGGTTCCAGCCATTTTCCCCAGGCATCAAGTGTGCGCTTCGCTGGGGGTCTCCATCGATGATTAGTTTTCCTGGTCCAATGCGGGCCCCCCTAGTGATGTTTTGTTGGTTCATAAATCCCATGAACTATAGCTACAATATGATACATTACCCAGGATTTACATATAGATTTATGTTTATTAGTTCATAAATATATTATTAGTTACAATATGTTAGAAATTACAACTGCCATAGATATATAATGATATATAATGATATTATATATATATATGTAATATGTAAATCCTATAGTTCTTGGAGTTCTGTTCCCGGACTTCGCAATCCTTAGCAATCCTTTTGGGGGCACCACCTGGGATCACCGAGGTGTGTCATCTGAGAGCTGGAAAGGCGGATGCCTTGCTGATCGAACTCCTCGGTGAAGACGCTTGGCTTCGAAAGAATAGGATCACCAATGCTCTAAAGCCAGGCTATAGAAAATCACCAGCTTTTAGTATAGGCTATTAGTAGGTAAATGATCATAATATGTTTATATATGTTTAAACAATTATCTATAAATGGGCGATTTTCCATGGCTATATTAAATTTAAATAACCAGATGATATCGGATGCATCCACAGATATCCGCAGCTCGGATGCAGGGATCTACGGGACATTTTATGGAGATGGTCCAAGAGGTTCCAATACCATTTGTGCTGAGGATGGAAAGGTCACAGCTCATATGGAGAGGAGTATGCATGCCATTGCTTCACAAGGAGTGTCAGGGCATGGCTGGTGCCAACCCTCCAAAAGTCTTCATCCAAGAGCACTGAGAGGCCCTTAAAAAGAGATTGGTCCATAGAGATTTACAGTCACCGACAGAATTATGGAAAGAAAAAAAAACGTTTCAATTTACAGGCGCCGCCTGTCTATGATAGAAAAGTTACGAACCTTTTTTTTTCCATAATTATTTTTTTTCCATAATTCTGTCGGTGACTGTATTACCATCGATTCGCAA
>Ga0126342_10005002_pt1 | contig 22933 bp, 13 predicted proteins | sample Cyp1metagenome_FD_92528 | JGI IMG/M metagenome (GOLD analysis project Ga0126342, IMG submission 92528) | Coral microbial communities from Lord Howe Island, Old Settlement Bay, Australia - Cyphastrea 1 metagenome | ecosystem: Host-associated > Invertebrates > Cnidaria > Coral ...
ATATTTATATATTATATTTATATATTATATTTATATATTATATTTATATATTATATTTATATATTATATTTATATATTATATTTATATATTATATTTAGATATTATATTTATATATTATATTTATATATTATATTTAGATATTATATTTATATATTATATTTAGATATACATTTTACATATTGTTTATATGAATATATATATATGTATGTTCCTTTGGTTTTCCCATTATATTCCATTGTTTCTGGGCTATTTCAGGAGTGCAAACATTCTTCGCTGGTGCATTTGCCACAGTTCCTGGACCAGGAGCAGAAGGCGGGGATCAATGATATATGGATAATATTGATCATATATGATCTGATCATATAACTGATATCATGTATATATATGATTATATATATATGTAATGTGGGAAAACAATGCCGTAAACCACCCATGACTGGGAACGGTAAACATACCACCTAATTATTGGTTGTCAGAGAGGTTCCTTGGTTCTTTCCTTTTGGGAAACACTCTCAGAGAATCATGTGTTCTTCACTAAGCAGCTGCAGTGGCTGTTGCCAAGGCATCGCAAGTTGTGCTCGTCGAGCGGAATGCGTTTGCATCTTAGTCTTAGTCTCTCGTGACTTCTCTTCGCTGACTGCTCACACATGTTCTTTGTCGGCTTGTCGGATACGTCTACATTATATATGAGTAGACAATACAAAATGACGAAATGACGTAATGATACATAATGCGCAATCTGATGTAATCGCGTAAATCCAAGATAAATATAGTAACTATGTATTTACAAAGGGTTGTAGAAACCACGCCTTGATCTTCGATCTCCATCGGTGGACAGCCGTGTCCTGCCCAGGAGAAATGGCTCCGCTGAAGGCGCAGATGTCACCGTCACCGGGCCCGGGATCACTGACATGGCTCCGAACTCAACCTCCAAAATAGATACCCTCTGGTTATTTAAGATAGCCATGGTATAGATGGCCCATTCATAGATGATTTACCTATGAAAAATGGTGATGTTCCATGGCTATGTTAAATAACCAGATGGTAGTTATGATTTTGACGGGTTTCTGGCCATAAGCTCATGAACATAAAGATGACTGATAGATCGTGAGTCAATAAAGGTACCACAGGGGTTGCCATACCGTCAAAGATGGAGGACCCGTGTATACTCGTCTTGCAAAGCAGCTTGTGGTGTCCAGTCAAAATGGGTATGGGTCAAAATGATTTGACCCCAAAAAAATGATGATCCGTCCCAGTACGCATGGTCAAACGTGTGGGTTCAGTGGAAACCCAATTTTGTCCCGTACCCAAATTGATACTAAAGCACGTTTGGTTTGATTCCATATTCTTTCCATGCATGACATGCCCAATATTGCTATTGAAGTACCCATTCAGACATCTAAACCCAAAATTGTCACTACTGTTCCTTCCATGATTCTTAGAGGCTGGCTTTGATTGGAAATAGGCTGAATTAGTATACCCTAAAGTTTAGATCCCCATAGAATCTCATGTTTTCGAACAACATTTTCAGCATCCTGCGGTAAATTTCGACTCCACAAGGAGCCAGTTTGGTGATGAGGTCGGTGGGCAAATCCCCAATGGGATCTGGGGAAATCTAGGACAACAGTTATCATCGAGGGCCTAGGGAATTTGAGGATGATTCGAAATCCCGGAAAAACAGGGAAAAACAGGGATTATGATTGGAACACACCATTTAAAACTGCTATGTGAATGGGACTTCCCAGCGATATCGAATTGTTTTTTTCTCTCGCAGTCAGAGAAAAGGGCAGTAGCACCTACAATCATCAACCAACAGGAAGATTTTCAAAGATTTTGACTGTTTTAGTGACGTGAAGCGACGATATTCGTATCAGTCCAAAGTGTGTTCAATCATGTTCAATCAACAACAGCCTATGCAGGGATTTCCACACTTTTTGGTGTATTCTCCCAACAGATTAGATGATAACGGGGATGAGTCAAAACCTAAAATGCCTTAAAGTGCCTCATTGAGGGGGATGAACATCCATGTGCGACCTGTTTTGGTGAGGGTACCAGAGTTTGTTTGACCTACAACCAATGCTTGGAATCGTTTCCAAGCACCAACCTCTACATCCAGCGCTTATTGAACAGCCACTGCAGCCATAACGTACAGATTTGGGAGTTTGAAGTTGGAGCGGTTGGCCACCTGGTTGGCAACCATTAGCAACCCACGACCCATTGCGTAAAAATGATGGGTTGTGACCCACTAGCGACCTCACTTGTTGGATCCAGTGGCTCAAGAAAATCGGCACATCTCGGCATGAAAAACGCCAGGATCGATCCAATCGGATCGACTTTTCGCCAATCTTATGACGTTGGCAGATTTGAAGCTACATCTCAGCTATATAATATGATATAATGTATGTATATATACATATTATAAAGTACTATATAATTTTATATTACAATGTGATCATTACGTGTTTTCTGGGACTTGGGCAGCTTGATAGCTCTTCAGTTAGTTTCACCCTCCCGCCATGGGGAAGCATTGTGGCGGCAGTCGGGAGGTGAGATTGTGCGATGAAAAATGACCATCATCGGGTTCAATGGGGATATTTCACAATCAAAATAGGGACATACTCCCAACCAGCTGTAAGTCATATAACATGGTATACGGTATAACCTTGAATATCCGGATTAGGTTCTGGGTGAATTATGACGACCTCACTGCCACACTGCGACGTCATTGGAACTGATGGTTACTTAGGATTGAAGTAACTATCCCAAAGTGGCTTGTTTGTAGGTTGATGAATTAGTATAATTAGTCTACACTTATACCAGCAGTAGAAGCATTGCATTTTTTGCGGACTTAAGCCACAAAACTTGGGATAGAACGGATAGATCATGAAACAATATTAATAATTCATGGGTTTGTCCAGAAGTGCGTAGTACCCAAAATTAAAAGTGTCATGGCAAAAAACATGGTGTATCACTGGTTTAAGAAATGGTTTTAAGCGTTCTATCCCTGTATACTTTGGGGGTGTTGACAGCTTCTATTTTTGGCGGGTAGGGCGAAATCAGTGAACAGGAACTGTTACTTTGCATGCAACACGTGAGGATTTGCGGCACAAAATCCAGTCCTCTGTGCACTTCTTAGCTATTGGGAGCTTTCCAGTTAAGGTGAAGTTTTATATGGTAGACCCAACAATCATCCGCCGACTGGGGATGGTTTGCACCCACCGGTTCTGGTATAATTTATGTCCGGTGTATAATTAATGGGTTTACCACATTATGGTGAGTGAATATATTATATTGCTTATCGAGGCTGTAAATGGGCGTGACCCATAGCCAGTTGAGATAAGAACCTAAACACCAGTATTGGTAGCTCAATATGGCAATCACCATAGTTTTATGGGCCCCAGTTATAAGTTAGTTTACAGTCTCCTTTAAATATACATAATCATACGTATGATATTGGAATTATGAACCAACTTAGCTGTCTAGGGGGCACCACCATGTAAATAGGATGTCCTGATCATGACGCTCCCCCAAAATAACATAGACCCTGCCAAACGGGGCTTTGGAAGATTATATAGGTTCCACTCAAAATCGGCTATTCTCGGGGTCTATGTTAATTCGTGAGATGGATAACCTATACCTAGATAACATCGTTGGACCATATTTATGATAATCTATTCGATATACCTATTTGTAGTTATGTTCTAACATGTTCTAACATAGATGGATATACCAAAAGTGTGGACCCAAAATGGGAAATAAAGTCAGATGGATACTATTATCTATACTAAGATGTCCTTAGGATATCTTTGGATATATGGGAGAGAGACATGGGATTATCTATGCATGCCCTAGTTGATCATATGATCACACATACTTAGATAGCATCGTTAGACCATATGACCATCTTTACGCAGATATACTTTGATATCACTCAACATAGTATACTTCGAAGATATATGATGATATGATCAGCATAACATGGCTAGACCATGGGATTATCTATATAAGTATACACCTCTTTCATATACCCTAAGGATATCCTAGTAGATAAGATCCTAAGGATATCCAACGATATAGGATATCTTCCGAATTGGTTTCAGGGAAAGCTAAAGGAAACATTTTTTTTTCAGGTTAAAGCCGATAGTGTCCTGTAAAATGCCCCATGAGCGAATCAATTGAGATAGTTTGACCATATGATTATCAATGCATCAGCAACAGAAACATTGGATTCTTTGATCATCTATCTAACATTAGACAGTACACTTAGATGGATCATCCATACTGAGACCAACATATTAATATTAAGGATGTCCAAGGAGATAGTATCTGAAGGGTATCAAACGGTAAAAGTAAATATAGTTGGGATGTGTATATATATTACTATAATATATATATATATATCTATTAACTATATTTATTTACTTATACCAGATCACTGTATAGTGTCTTGACTATAGATGTATATAGCATATATAGTTACTTTTACTATATCATACTTAACTATATACATATTAATATAGGTATATTACTAGTAATAGTAACTAGTAACTATAAGTACACTACTATGTACTAGTTAACTAATATGAAATACTTAACTATAAGTATATTTATATATCATAGTTGACTAGCTATATAGTATATATATAGAGACAAACTATAGTTACTTATCCCAGAGTACTATATAGTTACTATAATAAGTATATAGTACAGTAACTATAACTATAGCACTATCTATTAACGATAGTTACTTACTATAGCTATATTAGTTATAGATTAACTTTAACTCTATTACTTATTCCAGAGTACTACGTAGTTACTTTCTATAATAAAGTGTATTGCTACAATGATAAAACACAACTATAGTTGATATATTATATATATAGTTCACTATAAGTATACATTTCTATTAACTATAGTTACTTATTCCAGAGTACTATATAGTTACTATAACAAGTATATAGACAGTAAATATTACTATAGTACTATATCGTTACTTTCTATTAACAATACTTTCTTTACTATAATTGTAGTATATACTATGTAGTCACTTTCTACAATAAAGTATATTGCTATAATGATAAACACAGGTACAGTTGATAAATTATTTATATACTCACCTATAAGTATTTTACTATATCAGCTATATAAGTATATGAGTATAGTATATTCTATATGTGTTTATAGCAATAGCTGCAAGTATAATGATAGATCAACTATATTCATAGTTAACTATACCAATTACATATAAAGTATATGTTTAACTATACCAGTATTGTTATAGTACTATACACTTAACTATAGTTGATATACAGTTGATATATTCTATAGTGAATAGAATATATCAATATATATATATATATCAACTATAGTTAAGTGTATAGTACTATAACAATACTGGTATAGTTAATCATATACTTTATATGTAACTGGTATAGTTACTTATATATATAGTACACTACTATAAAACAGCATCCACGGCAGGTGGGCAGCCGCATTCAGCTGGACGGTGCCTGGAGCTTCCAAGCGCAGCTGGATGCCTTACGCGCCTGCAACCGGGAGGAGCCCAAAACAAAACGGCCGGGGACCGGGGAGATTTCAGCAACTTATGGCATGCTTATAGCATTTTATAGCATTTTTCATAGGGAAAACTTGATTTTAACTCATGTTTATAGAAGGTAAAACTTGATTTTAACTCATGTTTATAGCATTTTTTATAGGGAAAACTTGATTTTAACTCATGTTTATAGTAGGTAAAACTTGATTTTAACTCTTGTTTATAGCATTTTCATAGGTAAAACTTGATTTTAACTCATGTTTATAGCATTTTTTATAGGGAAAACTTGATTTTAACTCATGTTTATAGTAGGTAAAACTTGATTTTAACTCTTGTTTATAGCATTTTTCATAGGTAAAACTTGATTTAAACTCATGTTTATAGCATTTTTCATAGGGAAAATCGATGAAGATTTGGGGAAACCTTGATTTTAACTCATGGTTAGTAGAAAACAATGATGAGTTTTGGAGATGTAAACAGCGGAAATTAGATAGAAATTGTATGAAACCAATGATTTGTTATTTGAAAGATGATTATATATGTATAGGATTTGCTTGGATATCACCAGCTATGCATGTGGTTGTGTCCAGAGATGGGTGAAAACCACAATTTAAAGCCATCTTAATAGGGAAAATCAAAAATTATATACCAATGGATTCAGCGGTAACCTATTTTTGGACAGAACTGTAAAGACCTTAATTTTGGTAAAGGTGTGTTTATTTAAGTTGTGAATCTCCAAGTGTGTTGCGTGTGTGTTTTCACGTTTTTGTGAATTGCCCTGTGGTAACACTGGCGTGATGTGAGACACAGTGCCAAAAGGAAGCTTTGCCGCGGTAGCCACCAACAACATCCAACAACAATAGTGGGAATTAGTAGCCATAATTTGAGTTAAAAAAGAGCAGAAGTGGTATTAGAAACATGGCGCAAAGATGGAGATGTCCACCACTGATGTTCTTTTTGATGGAGTACAGCCGACAGAATTATGGAAAAAAGGATCGACAAATACGGCAGCAGACGGAGAAACCAAAAAAGAGATCAGATGCGTTACTTTTTTTTTCTACAATTATGTTTTTTCTATACTTGTTTTTCTATAATTTTGTCGGCGGCTATAATTCTGATGGAATTTGGCAGGGTTCACCCAAAATAGAGGGGCAATATGAAGTGAAGAAACAACTAAAAGTCTCCGACAGATTTATAGAAAAAACCCTTGAAATGGCCAAAAGTTATCGATAAAAACATCATTTTTGCTTGTTAACCCTTGTGGGGAAAACTCATTTATAGGGAAAAACTGCAACGGCAGGTGCTGCCGTATCTGAAGTTCTCGCCAACATGTGTATTATAGAAGATATATATGGTGTGCGTATAATATATATATATGTATATATATACATAGATATATAGCGGGTCCATCTGAAAATGGAGGTACGCCTTCCAAATGGTTGTTTCAGTAGGGACAATGATGATTAACCACATCAAATTTGGGGGGTATCCTATGGGACAAACCACTGGGCACTACGTATTTGTATCGGATTATATACATATTACTACCATATTAATTTTTACATATTACATAAATAAACAAACTATACATCCTTGTGTATATATATATACACAGGTACATACCTAGTTTCACCCGAACATACATTCCTATACTGACATAGACGCTATCATCCCGACATGTTTTGAGAGGCTGCCAAGAATTTCCAGCATTTAAGCATCCGCACCAGCATCATCATGATGTAAAGGCCAATGAACCATCATGAACCATCCCCATCACCAGAAATGGATCGTAGATGTCATCCCTAAAGGTGGTTTCAGTGTTCTTTTCGCCATGGCCAGGAAGATTGGACTTTCAAGGAAAATTCTGTGAAGGAAGTGACCGACCGTGGACGCACTGAGGCCGTGAGGTTTTCAGATCCTGAAACATCACGGGAATAGCCATGGTGATGATGTCATAGCCTATGCTCACTTAGCAACAAGTGATTCATCCCAAAATTGGGATGTTCTGGTGCTAGGTTTGGTTGATGGTAAGCTAGGGTAGCTGTTCTACTTCATGACCTGGTATCCCATGGTTTTGGCATGTGGGTTCCAGTTTGATGTGGGCGGAGGTTGACTTCAATAGCAGCTGCCCGCCATGAACCGCAGGCGACAGCACGTCTTCAGAAGGCACTGGGTGAGTCGCAGCTCATGCCGCGTCAGAAGCGAAAGGCAAACGGGGCGTGCTGAAAGCTTGAGGGCACAGGACTACGGTCGAAGTGTTGCAAACGAACTTAAAGATCAGGGCATTGGTGGTTTCAGTCATAATTCGGATATAATATTAGTAAAGCAATGATAACAACCCACATTTTGATGGTTTACACCACCCATGCATGGTCAAATTGGGGGATGGTTTATATACTATTGCTTTATAAACATTATTCATGTACCTTTAGATACAATCATCTCTCAGAATGCATATTGTATGTACTGCAACGTACGTAGTTGTATATCTGTGCATGTGCATACATTAAACATTTACAACGATGTGTACATGAGTTGTTATGTGATACCTTCGCACCTCACACAAAAGGTACATCGATGTATTCTACTCTTTGGTAATCAAACATGGCTGGCTGGAAGAATCTTTTATAACCCATAGGATCCATGTATGCTATATATGGTAACATTTACCATCAATATACCCCCAATGTTAGCGCATATACCATACATGGATCCTAAGGGTAAATGATTGGACAATCATCGAACTAAATGAGGGGATTTGTCCTTTGAATCGCCCATGTAGTTTGAGGATTTTCGCATTTACCCTCTGGATCCCTCTAGTGATTTAACATAACTATCGAAGATCACCTGATTTTTAAACACAGTAATCATGTTTACCATCTACAAATGGACCATTTTTACTTCCAGTTGGCAAAGTGTCAAATCACCAGAGGGTTGATTTCTGCCGGCTAGGCGATCGAGCTGGAGAATGATGAGGATCGCAAGATTACAGAGGCCCGGCCCGTGGGTCCATGTGGGTCCAATGGCGCGCCATGAATCTGCACGGGAAAAAAAAACACATAGCTAGCGCACGACTCACCATTTTAATAGGTAAATTATTGTCTGAAAAATGTGTTTTTTTCCTAAGTGAATTTCCAAGCGGGTATCTACATATATAATCAAAAATATGCAATGTGATATCATAGATAGTTTGACACTAAAGATAGCTCTTTGTATATAGATCGCTATATGTATATATTATTGTGATTTAGTGTATATATACTTGTCTGCAAATGAACATTTGGATAAACAAAAACTGTTGATGCACTCACCGGTGAAGCGACAGCATACTTCCAGGCCATGAAAGCGGCCGAAGCAGATGTGCGCATCTTGACATATCTTGGCCGTTGCGATCTCGCTTGACCGAGTTATCCCAATAGTCCCGTCTCCCTAAATGGTCCCTACAGTAATACCCTCTGGTAATTTAACATAGCCATGGAAAATCACAATTTTTAATAGGTAAACCATCTATAAATGGGCCATTTTCCATGGCTATGTTGAATAACCAGAGGGTATATGTGTAAATCCGCTACTAAACCATGGTTTCTGGGTTTGTGAACTCCTGTAATTTGACTGAAGCGGTGTTAGAAATATGTGAGTGGTATATCATTGTAGCAACGTGTGACGCTTGAATGTACGTGATGTGTTTTTATGTTTACGAAATACATGTATGTATGTTTTATACTGCATGACGCCTTTTCCGATTATATATATACGTGTATATATATATATATATCAAACAATATATATATATATATAGACACAATATGTGTACTGTATATAATTTTATGTATATATATATTATACACAGAGTCACATAGTATTTTTCATAGTCATAGTCACATGAAAATGTTACATTTATACACTCTGATTGATCTGTGTATATGTAATGTATATATGTATATGGATGTGTATATATATATATTTATATATATTTATATATAATGTATGTATACATTTAAAAACTAAGTGTGTATATATATAATATATATATGGTGTGTCCGCATGTCCAGATGATGTGTTTTTACGCGGCCGATTTTCCATGGGACCACTGAAGGAGGATCATCCTGATCCTAACTGGTGATTAGTGGGATGATCCTCCAAGTATGTCTCGTTTCACAGTACCTAAGCTTAAATCCTCAGAATGGTTGGGTGTTGAAAAAAAGGGACCTGAATCTTTGTTGGTTACTGCAAATCATGTTAAATGACCGTTGACAGCCGATGATTTCCATTGATTGCCCTTTTGGCCGTTCCACGTGCCAAGGCAAACATGTCCGGGCGCTGCTGGCACCTTTGAAGGAGCCGCGGCGAGTTTGTGCAGGGAAAGTGAAGCCATGATGGTTGAGTTTCACAAAGCTGACAAAGCTATTTGCCCTCTGGTAAACTATCACATCTATCGGAAAATCATCCTTTCTAATAGGTAGATCATCGAACTAAATGATCCGTTTTCCATAGCTAGGTCAGTTTACTAGAGGGTAGTTGGTTACATGGAGGTACAACCACGAATGGTGAAAATCATGATGAGAGGTGTGTATGAACATACAATCAACCAACATCTGCTTCGGTGGTTTCTTTCATATTTCTCTCTTGTTGAACATGGAGAGGATGATCTGAACTCATATGTTGAAGGGGTTGAAGCTCCTCAGCAGTGAAGTACCCTGGAAAGATTCGCCCTTCCTGGCATCTTCTCTACTGTCATTCCACTTGGTTGTTTGCCACGAGAATTTTCTTTTGATCATCATCATCAACAACATCATCAACAACAACAACATCATCATCATCATCAACACGGCAATGACAGTCATATATTCTTGAGAAAATATTGAACTGAGATAGCTGATGTGGGATGTGGCAACACAACGTTGAGAAGGTCTGATCCCTTGAACATCTCAATTTCAGCGGTCACCTTGAGTGATCAGCGGAAACCATGCCTTCTAGCCTCAGATATAGCAGTTTCCGGTTTTGATTTCCCTGAAACCACTCCATTGTTGGCTATATGATCATATATGATCTATATGTATAATTAGACCCTCCAAATTCCAAATACCCCCCAAAAAATGCTAAGAGTACCAAGATGATTGGGTAAAACACCAAGTTTAAGGGTACTTGGAGGCCAACTTGGGTCTATCTCCATGTTATCCAATGTGATCCCCATGTTTCGATGAAATCCATCTCCAGGACTTAGAGCAGGTCCCCCGCAGCGCCGACAGCGACGCGGCGGCGTTGGCCATCTTTCGACAGCTGCGGCGGCTGCAGGTGACCGTGGAGTGCCTCAAATCCACCAGGCTCCGGGGCGATTTTTGGGGGTGAAAAATGAGTGGAGTTGAGCGACCAGAAAAATCATGTGAAAAATGATCGACCAAAAAAATCCAACATTTAGGTCGACCGGGTAGTTTCTGATAGTTTTTGAGGATGGTGAGGTGTGACATTAGATGAGTTTATGGGAGAACGGTGAGTTTCGAATTGAATAGAAATTATTGTTCAAACATAGTAAGTTGACCTGCAGAAATAGCAAGCATATGTTCAATGTAGAGAACTGTGAACTGACAAACTCTGAAAAGATATAAAAAAAATGCGTTATTGGGATTTGAGATGATTTTTGCAAGCAACACCGAGCCAAGAAAATGTGGTTGACGCAGGGAAAACGGGAATTGAACCAACAAACATGTGGATAGCCAACACAAAATGTCTGCGGATTGAACCAACCAATATATAAAATTATATAAGCGGTCAAAAGCAGCAATAACGGATCTAGAACCATCCAAAGAAAATGGTGATTCAACCGATTGAGAATTGGTATGGGTCAGAATAGCAGGCTTTGGGAACCACGGATTTTGGCAAGTTTGTAGCAATAAAGTATCCCGTACTATACCTAGTTTTCATCACACCCTGAATGAATTTATTGCTTGCAAACATGTCAAGATATCGGGCAATGATAAGGTATCTCTCAAAATAGGAAGTTTGAACTGTTTTGAAGAAATAACATGATTCTTTCAAAAACAGGATGCTCACTGTTGCCAACAATTTGTTCACATATTATTGCAGGATGGATACACCTTCCAAAAATCAGATTTTGTATGGTAGTGACTAGGTGAGTCAGGTGAGGCGGCTGATTGGAGGCATATGCCAGTGGGCCAGGGAGCATAGTCAGAATATACATCAACGTTATTGAGAACCCAGAGAACCAAGTTTGCACTATCACTCTCACCAGCATGACTGCACATTGAAAGAAGCGAACAATCTAGTTAATCTAATCTAGTTGTTGCATATCCCAATATTGACCATTTGTGCAGGTATGACATGACATCAGTGGTGTTCCCCAGTTTCTCGGATGCTAAAAGTGTTGGGTAAGTGGTCAGTTCGGCAATCTGCAAGTGATTGGCCACCATGAAAGATGGAGCAACCAACAAATCCCCGATCATATGGCTGGTTACTAAATGGTTACTTTTTGTCTTCTTGTATATTTTCCCTGGAAGATCATCCTGTCTTTGGCCCGTCCTTGATGGGTTATAGTGGTTTATACATGTGTATCTCCTATTTTCGCTGATGGATGTCACAGTACTTGATATCAACATCTTTAATGTTTCAACTCGCAATCTCGTGAAGCCACTATTGCGTATTGAATCTCTCCATTTATAGATGATTTTCCCGTAGACTCCCATTGAATTTCCATTTAATTTTCATGAAAATAACATAAAATAACCATGAAATCCCTAAATGATGTTGATATCCCCAATCCCCATCTTTGTAGATGAAATCCCCATGACTTCCCCTTTGCGCCGGCACCCCCGCAGCTCGAAGCTTGCACGAGAGGATCGCTGCGGAGCTGAACAAGCCCCGCTGGCGCGGCGCCAATGCCGCTCCGGAGGTGCGTAATGCGGTGACGTCACTGATCAAAGGCTGGAGAAGTATGTACAGGCCGGGCCAGGGTGGGGAAGGATGTGATGAGATGTGATGAGATGTGTCTATAAATAATTGATATATATATATATATATAATATATATAGAATGTGTAGATATATAATACATGTGTTTTGTAATTTTATAATGAATAGAAGCAATATATATATATATTTATGTATATATTATGTATATCATATGCGGCATGTTATTTACATGTTACATGTACTTGAAACAACAATGGGGGACAATCCTGATGGTGACAATGGTACTGCTGATAGAAAAAGAAATACAGGGATAATCGTAGGCCATGACAATAACAATGGGTGCACAACTAGATGTTTGCTATCCCGGGATTCCATTATGCGTCCTATATCCTGTTATTGTATGGGTGCATTGACCTGTTAGAATTAGATAAAGATATATAAACATGATCAACATAGGATATCATTATATATCTCCCAATTGAAGCCCTTGTGGCGTGTCAACTTCCAAGAAAAGCCCACGACTAATAGATGGCTTGTCCATGTCAGATGGAACAAAACATGGGAATTTAATGCAGCAATTCCCATTAAATTGGTGAATGGTCAAAACGTTTGGTATAAATCGCTTGTAAAACAGATACCGGATACCACAACCATTAGATGGCAAAAGTGTTCTGTTTGTTTTCTCAGCTAAAAAAGCCGTGCCAGAGGATTTGGGAACCTTGCTCATTCAACCCTTGATTGATGAATAAGCGGGTCACAAGGTATGTTGATATCGCAACAGGGGTCGGAAGGGTCATGTTTAACAGAAAATTCACTCAACCTGAAACCACAGGTGCAACTGGAGACAAACATGTATGGGAATAGATTTTCCCAACCTTTCTATATGATTTTCCTCTTGAACACAGGGTGTTCCCGATGGCCACATGTGTGACGGGTATACCCCAAGCATCTCTATCCCTCTCTGTCTCTTTCTCGTTCTATGATTCTGCACATGTATGTGATATGTGTGTGTATCTGTACACATGCAGTAAATGTATAATGATTGATTCATATGACGATGATGATGATGATGATGATGATGATGATGGCAGTGATGGTGATGATGACGACGACGACAATGATGATGATGATGATGGTGATGATGATGATGATGGTGGTGATGATGGTGATGGTGATGATGGTGATGATGGTGATGATGATCAGATCGTGATGATCAGATCGTGATGATCAGATCGTGATGATCAGATCGTGATGATCAGATCGTGATGACGACGACAGTGACGATGATGATGATGATGATGATGATGATGATGATGACATCTACATTGACATGTATATATGTGCTATGTTTGTACTATATTATATGTATGGACATGTATTCACACACACACACATATCCACCCGACATACTCACTGATTGACTCAGGGCTGAGACCGGGAAGAGCGACGTCCTCGATGCCACCCGGGCCAGAAAGGTGCGACTGCAAGCGGTGGACCTGGAGGACACGTTTAGTCGGGGGCCGTTGTGGAGAAATAGTGATCTAATAGTGATTTAAAGGGATATTAATGGGACGTTAATGGGATTGTATGGTGATTTAATGGGGAAAAACATGATGTGAACCATTCAACCAACAAAACATGGTGAATCTCCCTTGAAGAAATGTGATTTCGTGAGGAACACTCATTGTAAATCGCTATAAGATGTGACTGACTGTATGGGGATATAATGGGATATACAGACACAACAGGGGATTTGGCCAGAGGTTGTGGCCACCAGAGAAAGCTGATACTTGTACTTCGGTATTCATCTCGGTGTGTAAATGGTAAACAACCTGTGTATATATATATAATTATATATATATATATAGACCTGCAGTAAATCTGTTTATTTAATGTTTATATCAATGAGGGTTTCCTAAAATGGAGGTACCCCTGAATCATCCAAATCATTAGACCATGACTTGGTATTGAACCAACCATGGTGGTTTGGGGATCCCCAATGACTTAAGAAACCCCCCAAATCATCCAACCAACATCCCAAATCAGCCGGCCGGCTGGTTGCTTTGGCAAACCACCATGCTTATGTATGATTTGAATCGCCATCGATAGTTCAGATTATTTAATGATATTTATAGCATTTTTTGATGTCCATCAAAAAACAATAACATATGCCTCTCATATGACTTCATGAAATTCCACCATTCCCCCGTTTTTCGGGCTTTGGTCATCCCCACACCTTCCGCGAGGAGAAGATCTTCGCGCAGTATCAAAGGCTCAAGGACTACCGTCGCGTGATGGAGCTGGTCACCGAGGTGCGCCAGGTGAAGCCATGGTGAAGCCATAGCCGAAATGGGGACCTTACGATCACTATATCAATGGATTGGTTTAAGGGAAAATTTACAGGAAAACACCATGTTTCATATTGTTCAATGGGAAAATCTAGGGTTTCCGGTGAAGATGTTCCCTTAAAGCAATCCATTGACTTTAGGTTTATGAAATGTTATGAAGCACATCAGAAAGTGGGAAAATCCTCCAAGTACCATTACTGGGTATAGCAACAACCGGAACTTCGATGATGTGGACTCCCGCAGATTCTCCAGGGTGTCCAACTGTTCGGTTTTGTGAATTTTGTGTATTAAACCATATTAAACCCTGCTTTAACCGGATCTGATCGGGGGATAACTCAATGTAACTTGACCATTGCACATTTGTAGGTGAAAGAAGTAGTAGATAACCAACGCCATCAACCATCTCCTGTACTACCACTAACCAAGCATTTGGGGGAGTGATGAGAAGCAACATCGCAGATATTACGGTATAATTATATATCCAAGAAGAAACCCCAACTGGGGATTGTTGATCATTGGATTGAGCTCATTCCCACGGTAGAAGGGATTAATCATCACAAGGGGTAGTAGGATAAACCAAGTGCCCAGAAGGCGGCGAAAACACTGGGCTTCCCCGGAAAAATACCGCCAGCTTGTAGCTACAGCACCAATCTGTGGGGACTTGTGGACCACAGAGATTCAGATGAAAATGATGAAAACTTGGAAATGAGATCCATGTACCCTCTGGTAAACTCACGTAACTATGGGAAATCACCATTTTCAATGGGAAAATCCACTTATAAATGGTCATTTTCAATAGCTATGTTAAATTACCAGAGGATACATCTTACAGTGTATGATATGCATCGGGAAAGTGGCAGCATTGTCCAAAATCTCTCCCTCCATCCATCCACAGGAACTGATGCAATGCAGAGACGTCAGTGACCGACTGTTGGAAGGCGACAGCGGTATGGAGCAGCCATTTGACCGTTGAAAAATGGGTAGGTATCACAGACTTACCCTACGGAAGTCAAACATGGCAATGGACATCATCCATATATAGACTAGATGATGTTCATTGATTTTCCCATTGCAACTTCCAGGAGGGATTTTCCCTTCGCCATGTTTAATTATCGGAGGGTAAGTCATCGTTTACTATTCAACCATCCAATTTTGACCCCTTTCTTGACAAATATTCAACTTGACATCATGGCATAGTAATGCCATTTCATGAATTTTCAACTAGTGGCTACTACGGAAGTGAGACTTTGCCTATACCATGGCCAGAAATGGATGTCGATTGAGGGAAATCAACACACATTTCCCAAAAAAATGCTTCAAAGTTGAATTTCCCATTTTTGGAATTTTGGATCCTTCACCTATCTCCAACTCGTTTCTTGGGTCAGGTAGCCTCTCCGGCTACGACTTGGTCGCCAAGAATGCGGGTCGTCTCCGCATTGCCGCGCGCGCGGTGGACGTGGTGGATGTGGAGGAGCGCTGTCGACATCCCATTGGAAGAAACGGGGCAACTATCATCATAGAATGGGGAAAGATCATGGGAATCAATGAATATAATTATGGGGAACATATGGGGAACATATGGGAAACAGATGGGAATAATTGGGAATATAATTATAGAAAGATAATGGGAATATATCGGAATCCATGAATGTGAATATAATGGGATATACTTGGTTGTTCAATGGGATATAATGAGATCAAACATGAGATTTCATGGGATTTCATGGGGATATAGTGGGAAATTCATGAATAGATGGGGATATGCGATGGATATCTGCTAGATTCTACTAGTATAATAACGTATAATGGGGATATACTGTGGATATACTTGGCATTATCATCATAAAATGAGGTGAAATTATTATATTCCATATTATAGCCATATCCCCTATCATGATTACAGTATATAGTTTCCACTATAGAATGTTTACTCTAGGGTAACTATCTGGGATATATAATGGGGAAAACATCTAGAGATGGGGATATGATATGGCTATCTTTTTGTAGGATACAATAACATATAGGGAATCTAATATGATATATATATATATATGATATAATGGGGAAATACAATGGGGATATATTTCTTGAACTGGGGTTTAACTATCAACAATAGGGATTGAATGAACAAAAATCAAAGAGATCAAACATGGGTGTTTCGCATGGTTCAACCATGGATCTAATACTTCCATCTTTCTTTTGGGGAGGGGGAAGGGAGTATTGAGGTGATTAAGTAAACTCATCAAGAGATAGTTGTTATATGTTGTTATTCACTCGCATGTGGTATTTCATGTGATTAAATTTGATTAAACACATATACGGCGTTGTTCATCACCCGTATTAGAACCTTATTAAACTCCTATTGCTGCAGACTACCTTGAATTTCTATTGGTGAGGGATGGCTTTCGCAATCCTTGAAACTTATCGAAATTTCGACTTGGACGCCTGACATTTGGACATTTCCAGTCATAAGATGTAGTAACATAATCTTGCTTCAGAGCAAGTGGAAACTCCAATCCATCAAATACCTATATACTATGCCTTGTGGATAGCTATTATATAAACCTTCTTGAAGTTTGGACTGCTTGGGCTAGCAGCCAGCATTTGGAAAACTGCTTTCTTCGTGTGCCCAGAAACGGCGAAACGGAACCCTAAACCAAACCACTGAAACCACCAGATCCTTGCTTTTTGTGGGTGGTTTTGGGTCGTTCCCTATCTTTCCAGACAGATCTGAGATGCCGGCGAGGAGCCTGAGCTTGCGCAACCGGTCATTTGAGCCACGCCTGCGTGAGAAAAATGCTTTGACAAATGGATGGGAACGGATGGTATGTCGAATTCTGGGTTTTTCCAAAACTAGGATACCCAAAAATTCAGTGGTTTTGACATGGCTCGAATTAATTTTCCCCATGTTCAAGTCATTCATCATGTTTCGGTGAGGAGTACAGGTGGCAGATTGTCGGTGACTATCAGAGACTCATATCGCCCATGTGGCAGCAGCAATGACAGCTGGTTTCCTGGTCTGGGTATCTTTAGGATTTCCACACCCGAGAGTTTGCCATCGAAATGGGGAAAGTAAGTAGTCCCCGATGTTTTTTTACAGCAAGATACTCTCCACTTAGCCTCCAGTAAACGAACATAGACACAGAAAAGGGGAACACATTTGTATCCCCAAAAATTTCCACTCCATTATCAGGACCCCCGGGATTCCACCAAAACCCCCCCAGGTCATCTTTTGGGGGTATACATTTGTAGGTTATTTCCAGGGGAAACAAAGATGGATTTCCATAGCTATGTTCGCGCACGAGGTACTTGACGGATCATCCCGTAGCAATGAGACTCTGGATTTCCCGTGGTCGTCCCATTAGCTGTGGCTTATCCCATATAGTAATCCCCAAAAAGGTAGACAAGTGATGAAACGTGAATCTTCCATAATTAGCTATATCCCCACTATTGGATGATGTCAAAAACACTATCACTATTCATTATATCATATATATATATATCCCCTCTATTTAATTAGATAATGTTAAAAGCATTATTATAATATAGTGATATAAAGCACCATTAGATGGGGATTTAATGTTCGATATTTTTGGAGGACCCCAGCCAGGCCACGCATCAGTCTTCGCCCAGGGCCTGGGGCCAGCAGGAGATTGTCCATGCTATGGTTGAAAATCGTGAAAAAGGAACTCCCAAGAAGAAGATAGAAACAAGTAACATCCTACATCATCCTTCCAAAACAGTGAATAGTGATAACTATTACTGTTCGAATCTGTTCGATCTTTACCTCTTAGAACACACACGAACAAACGCCATGTTTGGTCATACCCAGAGCTGTTTTAAGGGATATACGGTATACAGCATTTATCAACATCCTGTGGGGCCAAGTGGTAGATGTTTCTGACCCATCCGACATCAACTGGGCTCATCTTCCCCATACTCTTGATGGCCGAACCTACAAACCAAAGTGATCAATGAGGCTAGGCGAAATTGAACCTCCTTATGATTTACCCAGGCCAGTACTTGATGCACTTGTTGGGCAGTATTGAACCCCATATCCATCCATATCCCTGTTCTGGTTGGTAAAGTACTGAACAGAATCACACGCGTCTGCAGATCCCGCATCTCAAATACTGACCAATCTCCAAATGGCATTGGCTGAACATAACTGTCCCTCGATGGATTATTGCAAAGTATATAAGTTTATCCGCAACCACCATGGTTTATCATCATTTCCCCCATCAAAGTTGCACTGTTTTACCATTCAACATCATTCAACCCTGAAAATCTTTAAAGTGCTCTTAAAATGTGGGGTCAACCCAATCAAAGTTGCCAACTTTTACCATTAAAACCCAACTTTGAATCGGCCCAAAATTTCCGATGGACGCCCGATGTTGACTGACTGCAGGAGAAGCCGATCGAGAAGTCGAAGTCCCCGCGGTTCTTCAGGTCAATGTGTGGTCCGCAGGTGGACAAGGAAACTACTGAGAAAATGGTGGTTGAACCATCAAGATTAGGGATGTTTATATATTGGAATCTATATACGTATAACTAGCAACTTTTAATGATTTTGGATGTATCAGAAATATGAGGATGAATCATGACATTTGGAACTTTGGTGGTGTATGCTATTTTCAAACAAACAAAGTTCACCATGATAATAATGGTGAAACTTAGCAACCATTTAAATTGGTTTTCGCTAATCAAACATTGGCAAGTCAACCTACGTGGATGGGTCAGTAGCTTTTTCCTATGAGTTTACCATGTGAGCGAGGGAGATGAATATCCAGCTTCCTAGCGGTTGATGTGAACTTTTCCGGGGATCCTAGGTTTTTGATCCGGGAAGACTTAACCTTGGATCTTCCCAGCAATGTAGATGGTTCATGATTGTTCCAAAGTTCTATGCCAATAGTAGCCTGTGGTAATCAAACATGGTTTGTTAGAAAATCATGGAACATCACATCATTCATAGATGATTTTCCGATTAAAAGCTTTGCTGTAGTTGTAGGGAAATTCCCATTGCTATGTTTGACAGAGTGTACCTTGGTTTTTTTTCGGGGGATTGACTGTCAATTTCATCAATTTCATATCAAAAACCAACTCAACCTGCTCAAGTCTGGATGGAACATCCTCCATTTCAGGTGACAGCGCTCGTGCTACTGGGCAGAAACAACGCCATGGTTGACAAGTTATCAATCATTTAAGGGCTGGGTTGAATTGAAGATTTTTCAGGACTCACAGATGTTTATCAGATTTTGGTCATGTCATTAGTATTTTGGATCTCGCTTCATGGGCATACAGTCAACCCCTGAACTTGGCAGGTTTACCAGCCTTGGCTTTCTGCAATTTGTGAAGGATTCTGCGAGTTTTCTCTCAGGAAGAGTCGAGTGAGCATGGAGAAGAGGAGGAGGAAGAGGAAGAAGAGGAGGAAGAAGAGATCGAAGACGATGAGATCGAGGCCACAGCTGGGAAAATCTGAGATTATGGCCCTGATTTGTTTTGGCGAAGTGGCTAAATTAAGTCGATTGACTTCCCCTTATGGTATATGTTGGTGGACGTTGGTTGTAAAACTGCATCCATATGTGCATAAATTTTCCATCACTCCCCAAATCGAATGCTCAAGTACTAAAGATGTAAGATGACCATTTCCGAGTCCATCGGAAGCTCATTTGTGAGCCATGCCCAACTGTTACCTAACATCTAATCATGCGGCATATGACTATGGCTTCTCTATCCCCAAAAAAATCCAATCGACTTATATTGGGATAGGTTGAAACCACAAACTGGTGCGATTCAACAGGTTTCATTCGAAAAAACCTGGACCATATTGTGTAACTAGAGACAGGCTTACACAAGCTGGCAGCTGGGAAGTCATGGCATATTCGTTCGTTTTAACTTCTAGATTTGTACGTGCAGGAGGCCGGCAGCCACCGCCGGTATCTCGAACCCAAGAACTCCACGTGAACCATTGCCCAAACGCATCTTGCATAACCTGAAAACATGAGTCAAGAATCGGATAGGTCGCCAAAGGTGCCACCCTGCCTTGACAGGAAGAACACGAGGAGCGAAAGAGAAGTACACTTGGCTGAAGCTGCGATGGTTCCCGAAGCCAGATAGTTTGAATGGCAATTGAGCCAACCAAAAACAGGTCGGTCATATCATAGATATGTCATAGATATGGGGATGGGTCAAAAATTAAGACCAACGGGACTGCGGATTTTAGTCAATTTTTAGTAATGACCCATTGTTGGGGTGCCCAATGTTGATCCATACCCATACAACCTAATGAATTTGTTTCTGAACTGGTCAAAGCAGCAAACATAGTGATGATATAATTGCAGCATTATGAATTGTTGATTTTGAAAGCATAACCCCTTCTATATTTGTAGGGTCCAGCATCGTGTGTGGCTAGTTTTTGGCGCCTCAAGGGAATCATATTCTTCTCTTGCTGGCCATGCTGATCAAAAACCATCCAACTGAGTTGACCGACTTAATGCCTACTCAAATGTTTGTGTTGGATAGAACAGGTCATTTCCACTGGTGAGTGGGACAGAAATCAGCATAAGTTACTCAAGCATGATTTCGAAGATTCGAATTAGATTCAGGACTTGAACCCAGCAGTTTTGACGGTGGAGCACCTCGGCATCCCCTTAGGACGGAAAGACAGCAGCAGCGAGAGCAGCGCCAGCCAACAGATTCTCAGTCAGGTCGCATCATGTTGGCAGCTTGAAAAAAAAATGTTACCGGTAGTAACACCTCCAAGAAAACATCTTCATGTTGATTCGTAGATTTTGGGGCTGACATTGGAAAAAAAACGACAAAAATAGCACGCTGAAAACTACTCTGACAGCGCCTCTTGGAATAAACTGTGAGAGTATTACCAAGTGTTGCCGAACGACCAGCACTTGAAAGATACTTGTAAAAGAATGTGAACGGCGACTCAGACAGTTCACATATGTCCTTCCTTCTTGCCGGGAGCCCAATAGATGAAGAAAAATTGGAATGTAAACCAACGATGAACTTGAATCTGACTAAATCGCAAGCGGGAATGGTTTTCGGAAGGCCCACTTGTGGTATTAGTGCATCCAGGAGCGTTCCACTAAATGACCATTTGCGGGAATTCGTGATCTTGTAAAGCTACAATGCAAACTTGTGGCAGCGGTAGATGCTGGAACATATCTCCGCATCAATCTAAAGGTGACCCCTGGTGACCCCTGGTGACCCTCCATCAGCTTGCAAAGTTGTTTGAAACTATGGAACTATATTCAGATACCCAGTAATTAGTTACTTCAGGTCCTATTCATAGATACCATCACCCCTAGTATTCGAAAGCCACTAGGTCCAGGTCGAACTTCAATCTCTGGGATCTGCCAGGCGCAGGTTGAAGAGAGATTGGACAGGCCTGGATGCAGATCATGACAGAGATGACTGCTGTGCCCAGTACTGGTGCAATTAAAAAAAACAGCCCTCCATGAACAACCCTGGTCGTAATTTTGTGAGTGACCTCTCCTGGTCACAAAAAAACAACTCAGTACTGGTGTAATTAAAAAATGTCGTAATTACACTTCTACACGTTCCTTTTGTGATACATAATCAATGCCAGACAACGAATTGGAGCGTTTGAGCGTGAATTGTGCGATTTAGTTGATTTTGAACAGGCTTGAACGATTTTGAAAGCATGAAATGAAAATATGTTTGAACCCAGGAAGCCGGGTGAAAAGTGTCACCACGTCACCCTTGACCACCATGACTGGGAATTGAGGCTCCTTAACCAGCTGAAGCAGACCGAGAAGCATGGATCAAGTGCTGATGTGAGTGGAGGCAGCGCTGCCCCTGATTCCCTGTCGCAGCCAAATCTGAAAGCCGTAGAACACCCAGAGAGGTCGACAGATCACCAGGAGATGTCAGCACATCCAGCAGATCACCAGGACATGTCGGCAGATCACCAGGACATGTCGGAAGATCACCAGGAGATTGCAGCAGATCCAGCAGATCACCAGAAAATGTCGGCAGATCACCAGGAGATGTCAGGAGATCCAGCAGATCACCAGGAGATGCCGGCAGATCACCAGGAGATGTCAGCAGATCCAGCAGATCACCAGGA
>Ga0126342_10005003_pt1 | contig 22931 bp, 22 predicted proteins | sample Cyp1metagenome_FD_92528 | JGI IMG/M metagenome (GOLD analysis project Ga0126342, IMG submission 92528) | Coral microbial communities from Lord Howe Island, Old Settlement Bay, Australia - Cyphastrea 1 metagenome | ecosystem: Host-associated > Invertebrates > Cnidaria > Coral ...
ACGTACATACGTACATACGTACATACGTACATACGTACATACGTACATACGTACATACGTACATACGTACATACGTACATACGTACATACATACGTACGTACGTACGTACATACATAACATACATACATACATACATACATACATACATACATACATACATACATACATACATACATACATACATACATACATACACACACATACATACATACATACATACATACATACATACATACGTTACATACATACATACATACATACATACACAGACATACACACATACATACATACGTACGTACGTACGTACGTACGTACATACGTACATACGTACGTACATACATACATACATACATACATACCATACCATACCACACCATACCACACCATACATAACATACATAACATACATAACATACATAATATACATACATAACATACTTAACATACATACATGCCATACCATACATACCATACATACCATACATACCATACATACCATACATACCATACATACCATACATACCATACGTACCTAACATACCTAACATACCTAACATACCTAGCATACCTAGCATACCTAGCATACCTAGCATACCTAACATACCTAACATACCTAACATACCTAACATACCTAACATACATAACATACATAACATACATAACATACATAACATACATAACATACATGACACACATAACATACATAACATACATAACATACATAACATACATAACATACATGCATACATGCATACATGCATACATGCATACATGCATACATACATACATACATACATACATACAGACAGACAGACAGACAGACAGACAGACATACATACATACATGTATATACATACACATGATATATATATATATATGTGCATGCACACATATATTTTATATATACATATCTATAGGTTATTCATATGGTGGTTGGTGGTTTCAATCTCCTCTTGCAGGTCTTCGCCTCCCAGAGTTTAAGCACGGTGGATGCAGGACATGCGGTGGGCAGTACCTTAAGTCACTTTGCGAATTGGGGAACTGGAGCGAATTGAGGACTCTTTTTAAAAGATCCCGGCAGATTCGATGGATATGGATGGATATGGATGGATATGGAATGATATGGAGAAAGAAGTCAACGTGATTTTCAACGCCCTTTCACTGTTGATTTGGGGGACCGCCTGCATCATCAGTGGCTAGTGGCCAAGGTGGTTCAGCTTGGCGCGAGTCCTTCCGTGGTGTCGGTGCGCCGGGGGTGCGGTGGAATATGTCATGGGGTACTGTACCCGGCCGTATTTGGAGAATATTTGACCCATTCCGATACCTAGATTACCTAGTAATGTTATGTATAATTATATAACATTGAGATGGTCACTGCCTGTTGTGGCTAGTTTTGGGGAGTGTTGAATTAAATATATTAAATGCCCCGCATTCAGATGTATCCACATTTGTTCGTTGAACATGCAGTAATCCGAATGTCACATGACCGCCAACTATATACCTCACGTTCGGAGACACATCTTGGATCTTAGAGTTCGCCAGCCATCAGTATGGCCAGTTTCAGGGGGAACTCATGCGTTCCCTCAGTTCAACTGTTCAACCCCCTTTTTGGTTGATTATTAAAATTATTACAGGAGATCATAGTATTATGGAGACAGTGTTTCACCCATTTGGTACAACCCAATCTTGCTTTTTAGACTTAACTTTCTCATTTCATGTCACGCTCAACTGGCAACCCTTGCCTGCGAGAAGATGCGGGCAGTGTGGTGGGGCAAATCCTCTGAGGAGCCCTGGCAAAAAAAAATACTGTTTAAAACTCAACCAAACTATATTAGGAGGTTTCCTAAAATAGGGGTACCCCTGTTCATCATCCATCTTAGTAGGATTTTCTATTATAAATCAATATAAATCATCCATGTTGGGGACCATTTTAGGAAACCTCCGCATCAATCCCCGTGACCCAACCGGCAGAAAGGCGCCTCCTTGAACGAGACAGAGACCGAGAAGGCAGGTCGGGCCGAGAAGGGCCGTTTGAAAAAGGGCTGGGATTTGATCGCCATCCTGGTGCTTTGTTTTGCCTTGATGCTTGATATATACATTATACATATTATACATATTATACATATTATTATTATTATTATTACATATATATATAATAACACACAGATTATATATATATAATTATAATCTATAATTATATATATTAGATATAGATATAGATATAGATATAGATATATATCTGAACTTTGCCATCAATCCTACGTGATTTTATCTGATGCACTGGAAGTTAAACATATATTGCGGCCGTTTGGTATTTGCTGTGTTTGTTTTCTGTGTAAACACGATGGTTCTTTGAAGGTTTTCCTTGATTCGGTTGATGGGTATTTCGGTCCAGGAGTCTGAAGCACCAGCAGTGCAGGCTGGAGATGGGCCAAAATCTCCTCTGGTTTCCCTGGCTCCAAATCCCTCACGATGGCTGGTTTTTATGGGGACATTTGCTGATACAATTGGGCCCATCAGCAGGCAAACCTTGTCATATGTTGTCTTCGCGCAGCTTCCTGCCAGAGCATAGACAGCACAAGATGATACAAGGCTGAGATCGCCATTCCATGACTGGCAACCCTTTGCGTCATTCACTCTGATTTTCTTGCACTTGAGAAGGGAAGAACGAAACAACATGAAACAACAACTATTTGGCACCAGCTGACCTCCAATTTCGACCTCAAAAGCTCGGATTACCACCTGCCGGCACCAGATAAAATGGTGCAGAGATATGCACGCATATGTATATATATATTATATATGCTTATAAGAGCTCCAGGACTTGAACTAGCTGATACTGATGTACCGATACCCTGAAGAATTTCTCCGTAGCCGTCGCCGGATTGTTGTCATGATGCCGAGCAATTTGGCACTGAAGTCCTCAAGTGCCCTGCGTTGCCCGGCAGATCAGACTGGCTGCAAAGAACTGTCTGAGAGATGGCAGTTTTAATTAGAATGTGGCAAGCCCAATGATGAACCCGTCCTTGGGGTATGTTTTATAGTTAACGACCTCCAAATCATGGAAAATACAATGATGTGGGTTTTGTATGTTGTGTTTGTTTGCCAGGGTTGTTCAAGAATGGACTGGCTCTACTGACTAGCTACCATATTGCCCACACAATTTAGGGAGAAACATCAGTTCCTTAGGTGGGCCTGACTAGCATTTCTGGCTGACTATTTGGTTTACCACATTATATCCCATAACCCCCCAAAAAAGATTGAACAGTAATTTGCCAGTGTTTTACCAGGATATTATACACTTTTCATTCAATGTATGGCTGGCAGAGCTGTGGACTTTCATTACTTTTCTATTTTTAGCGGGTTGCTGAAAAATGGGTATACCGTATACCGTAGTCGTAAAATGCTAGTTTCAATAAGGGCAATTATGATAAATCATGATAAACCATCAAATCGAGTGGCACAGCATCTTTCAAAGCCATATTTGACACCCCAAACTCAGCGCTGGGCCCAGGCACAACTGTTGGCGATCTGGCCACCCTGGTGCCCGCCCTCCCGCGCACGCGGGGGGAGCTGGTTGCTGGGGGAGGGACATGGGTGGGCACTGGGATTTGCAACTCGGGCTGCGCCTTTTGGGGATGAGAGTTAATCCCCCCGGTTGGGAATTCCTGGTGACCTTCAGGCATTTGAAAACCCGAGTTTGAATCACTATCAACCCCTCCACAGAGCCCCCGAAACCCTTCATTTCGCGGCTGAAATTTCAATTGTGTCGTTGTTAACAACTCAATTTCAATCCAAGAATATCTGCACCGGATTTTCTTAGAATTGACCCAGCAACAAGCCATTGCCTGTTGGCCAAAGACCCGTTTTTGGCTCAGGTGATCTAAGGGCCTCCGTGGCCTCGCAGCAGAAGCAGCTGGATTCGCTGATCGACAAAGTAGCGCTGCTGCTCTCCTCCATGCACTCGGAGGCGGTGGAACACATGGCGGCCATGGGGGCCATGGGGCTATCGAAGTGGACCTGGCGAAACCTTGAAAATGAATGGCAGAACTTGAAAATGGATGAACAGTGATGAACATGGTGATTTTCCAGATCAGTTTACCTGAGACCAGAGGGTAATTATGGGAAATGAATGGAAATTCATTCACGGGAATTGACCACAATTGACCATTACTCGTAATATCTCGGGGAGAATACGGAGATAGATGGATATAACCTGACCATACCTGACCATGGTTGATGAACTCTGATTGGGAGAGCATTGGATCCAAGAATCCAAAGACAAACGATTCCTTATATCCATCATATACCCCTAAGATTTCAGGTTGAAGTGTGACCATTTCCCAGAACTGAGTAGAAAGTTTATAGACAGGAACCACCCCATATATTGGATAGGAAAACGATGGGGTCCTCTAGAATATCTTTAGAGTGTCCCTCAAATCAGCATTAAATGGTCCAAATAATGTTGAACCATGTTGAAATTATTCCCAACAGCTTCAACCAGTACGAACCATACTACTACATATCGTATTTAGTGGATAAAAAATTGATCATATTTGATCATGTTCCCATGTTGACGGGTTTGATTTCCGATTCTACCCACCGTACCCCGTGAAAAAGAGATCGGATCGCGAAGTGATCACTATTTTCAACCTGGTGATCATCTACATGTCGGATCTTTTGCGGAAAAACACCTTTCTATTTTGCGGGGCGGAGTCCTATGGATTTCACCGGCGGATTTCCGGCCTGCCGCGAGTCGTGCTGGCTGCGAAGGTCCTGCAGGACCTCCGCTGTGCCGTTGCGACGCCCGAGTTCGAGGCCCGCCTGGCCGAGATGCGTAAGGTGGGTGAGGCACGGACCTGGGAAGGGATCGAGCTGGGATCTCCCCAACAAAAATTGGAGAAAGGGAGGTTCCTGAAGCTGGTAGCGTGTTGATTTTTTGGTGCGAACCAAGGAATTGTTATAAATTATTCTCATTTATTACTCTAAATCTTTCTTGTGGGGGTTGCTGTCTATTTTAAAATTTCACTGTTCTATCTTGTTTTTGGAGGGTTGCTATTGCATTAATAGCCACCTGAAGTTTGAATGCACTGGGACGAACTACTGAGATGATTAAGACCGGGGTCTTCTGGAAGGGGATCCAGCACGGGTTTGAAGATGGGCTACCCTCCGGCAATCAGCTCCATGGCTGCAAAATCCAGCATTTAGATCTATAGTTCAATGATTTTCCATCGGAAAACCTCCGTTTGTACAGGATTTAATGTGGGTAAAGCAATGCCATAAACAACCCATGACTTGGGAATGGTAAACATACCACCTATAAAAAGGATGATTTGGGGGATGGCTTATGGCATTGTATTACCCACATTAGTTCAATGACGGTCTTCCCATTATCTCCATGGCCACCGAAAGAAGCCAAGTAAAAACGTCGTAGGTCTTGGATGAACGCTTGGCGGAGCTGCGGGCTGAAGCCGCCCAAGTGCCAGAGGGAGTTAGGCGGGCGGGGACAGATGAGCCACGAAAAATGCGATTTTCATGGGATTCCGATGGGATTTACCATCCAGTAAATTAACATAGACCCTGGCAGTCATCCGGGGTTGGAAGATCAGTTTCCACTCCAAAATTGCGTATTTTTAGGGTCTATTCTATGTTAATTTACAAGAGGGTAATGGTGATTTAATGATCGCCCAGGTTGATGGGATTTCAATGGGATTGAACCATCGACGTCAATGGGGGGTTGAGGGGGGGTTGAGATGGACATATATGGAATTTGGGAGGCTTTTAGAAGTTCAAGCTGTCAAAGATATGGTGATACAATGATACAGATGCAGGGATACAATTTGACATAGTTGAGACGTGATGGCTGAAGGGCTAAGAACTAGGGGTTTTTACTTATTGGTGACTATGAACTAGTCCATCACCGGAAGATTCACTAACCAAGCAGTATACTGCGATGGGATTGGGGACATTTTTGTCAGATTGGTATGGCATAAATGGGTCAATCGGTCTTGGGGTATTGGAAGGTCATCTTCGTATGAACCCATCCCAATTCTGTAGGTCATCTTTGTATGTTTTTTTTTTGTTTGGATGAGCAAGGCCTAGGTGATTTTCTGCTGGAAGCCACGGAGTTACTAGGACTAGGACAAACAGGTTTTTTTTTGCAGACTTTCCCGTAGAGCCATCCAATGATATGAGCGGCTGAGCGGTTGGGGTGGTGCGGTGCCACCATGATTATAGGGATGATGGATGAAACGACCATCATCATGGTATCAAACTTACGCAGGAGTTCAATGTGAGGGTTAAAAAAAACCCAAAGTGTTTGCTAGCAACCGCTCGTTCTGAAACAGTAGAGACTGGACCTCATGAAACCCCAGATTTTGTAGGAAAGTAGGCCCAAGCCTTTTTGGGTTCCCGGTATCCCGCACTCATAGATTCTTGGCAACCCAGGATGCTACACGTGGAGTTGCAGCGTGTGGAGGAGAAGATGAACTGCTTGGATGATCGTTTCTCCAATTTAAGCGATCTGGAGGCTACGTTTTGACTGGGTGATGCTTCAGCTCTTTGGAAGTTCCTGTTGTCTTTTGGAACTCCCAAGATTGGTTCAGGTCAGGTGCCATGAGGGGTTTGGAATTGAAGATACCACGGAGTCACTTGAAGCACGGAGTTTCACCAGTGCGACCGTTTCACCTTGGGATTGCTGAATCTATCATGGCAAATAATATGTCGGATGGTCAAAACATGGCTTGCTTTTCCGAAAGAAAGGGGACGGTGACATCAATCCATCAAGGGATTGATGTATGTAGCCGCATTATAAGAATTCCCCTTCTGGCATGGATTGCTGTAAACCATTGATATGCCATCTTTTGATGCGTTTTGATCTGTTTTGATAACACAGATGGTGTTTTTTTCACCTCACAACAGCAATTTTTGGGGGCTCCCCCGGGCTCGACCGTGACGATCCCATGGCGGCCTAGGCTTCAGACAAGACTTCGAGAAGACACAAAATTTGGTCACAGCGACTGGGGCCCCGCTGAGTGGATCTCACTGGTAATGCCTGGGATAAAAACGCTGAGTGATGCAGTGATCTTTGGGGTCTAATGGAGAGAGACAGAGAGAGAGAGAGAGAGAAAGAGAGAGAGAGAGAAAGAGAGAGAGAGATATATATATACATATTATATTGTATATATATTTTTCTATCTATCTATCTATTTATCTATTTATATATCATAATATCTACAACCAAGCAGGGGTTCATTGACCTGGTTCCACATTGACAGGGGCCAGGAATGTGACCCCCAGCAACTTAGCTTGTTGATATGGGGCTGAAATCCCTGGCAGCCCTGGTTGGACGCTGTCGACTCATGCCCTGGTTTTCCCAGCATAGCACACGCAGCCCAGGAAAGCCTGATGTCGGTTCACGATCGGTTTACCACCGAACTTGAAGGTGGCACACCAAACAATGGAGATGGAGCAACGGAGGGGGTTAATTTTGAGGTTCCGGAGGTTGAGAAACCGGCCCTTCAGGCTAAGGTGTCGCAGCGTTCTCTTATCTCTTCTAGGTGTTTGCCATGAATTTGATAGCTTGAGGCTGTGGTCATGTGTATTCCTTCAATTCCTTCAAATTCTCTACAGAAATGACGCAGCTTGGGGTTTGGATCAAGGTTGTGTGGGGGAAAGGGGGATTGTTTATCTAGTACCAAAAAAGTGCATCAAAATTGCAGGTCCGTCCATGACACCCCGTTCTTGTTGCTCGAATCCCCATGAGAAAGGTGGGACTCCCATAAAACAGACTGGAGCTTTGATGAGGTCTGAGCCCTTTCGATTTTTCAGCCCCTGGTGAGGTGTGATCACAGAGCTCAAGAAGTTGGAAACTCGCTTGGGTTCGGCCGAGACCGTGGCTTGGCTGTGTTCGCAGCCTGCGCTGGCTCCGAAGATCTCCGAAGTAGGTAGGACAGTGATAGCTGGGAAAAGCCCCGAAGGCACTTGTTCAGGTGGGAAGCCTCTGGAAATCGTCTCAGCAAGGACTAAGTTTAGGTTCTTTGAGGCTTTGTTGCTCTCTTGCCTTGGCGGTGAGCCTTGTTGGCTTCCCGAGGATTTGGGACTGCTCTCAGATGACGACCTGGAGATGAACCTGAACCAGGCCATCCTGCAACAAGCAGAGGTCCTTAGAAGCGAGTTCCCCAAATTTCTGGCGCCCTACTTTGCTGCCAGTCAGCACTGGAAGTGATGGGCATAAAGGGGTACCGGTAGGGTGGTGCAGTACAGGTACGGTATGGGTACAGTACGGGTACGCACTGTACCGTACCCGTACTGTACAAGGTGAGGCCCCCTAGATAGCTAAGTTTACTTTTAGTTAACATCTTTTAACATCTTTCAACATCTTTCAACTGGGTTTTCTTTGGTATATGGGGGATATACTTATATTATAATATTTATATATTGAATTACGAAAACCAGCTGGTAAACCTGGCTGACATTCTTTCTGCGAGCAAAGCGAGTTTTTTGCGGACCATACCTGTAGCCCGCACCGTACCACGGCACGCCCTTTTCTAGAGGATCCGTACCTTTAGATAGAGCATTGTTCTTGACAACTCAGCTATATATATATAATTATATAATTATATATAATTATATATACACACTGTAGAGTCCATAACTTCTAATCACATGCTTCTTAAGTAATCATTAAATGTCATATAGATTCAGAGTTGAAACTGCAAAGCCAGTCTAGACTACTTATGATTCCTCAATAGAATTGCCTTTGGAAGATGAACTTCTTATTTCTTGCTATGTGGAACCCATCTTTGGGTTCCAGACCTTCCATGTCAGTACCCAGCTGTCTCCAGTTTGTACCACTTTTGCACCTCCACTTAGAATCTAAGATCATCCAAGGCGTTAGACATATCAACCAAATCAGGCCATGGTTCAAACATGCTCAAATCAACAGAAACCAACTAACATGATCCATTTCTTGCACCATGTTGCGCCCATTGGTGCATGGTTTTTCTCCCCCGGTCACCTGGGTCTGAGCTCTGAGGACCAAACCGCCACTCGGATTAATGCCTTGGAGGACCACCTTCAGCGCGAGCACAACGACTTGTTGGTGGCCCTGCAACAGGCAGCAGCAGCCACTGGCGTCACCTGGATTGATTGAATGGTTAAAGGATGTTAAAGGAACGCAGGGTTTTTTGGTGCTCGATGTTTGGGCAAATTTTTGAGACAGCAATGAAACGTGTTAGATGGTTGGCCAGATTTTTTCCAGATGAATTTTGCTGCTGGATGGAATGGTCAAGCAAGACAATTGACAGTGGTTGAAGATCAGGTGGTGAAGCAATCATAGTCTAAATACCGTCCATAATACTATGTATGTCCATGCCCATCCATGCCCATCCATAGCCCCATAAAGCCTACACACAACTAATTGGACGTGCATCCCCGGGAATAGTTCGTTTAACTGTGACTATGACCAACGCCTGAGCCGGTGCCCCATGCCGTCGATCAAGGTGCAAGAGGGTGATCGAGCCTTGCAGAGAGACTTGGCCAAGCGAACCAAGGAGGACTTGAGGCCGGCGCCGCCTGGAGATCACGGGGAAATGGCTGTGAAGCTGGTAGCATCTGGTAGCCATTGGAAACTTACATGCAAGTCCATCCATAAAAGGGGTTCAGAAAATGGTTTAGAAGAAACACATCTCCCCCTGAACGGCTGCTGGTCACTGACCCGATGTCATTTTTTTTTCATTTTCTCCATGAATCATCCATGTTTTAGGGGTGAATTGAGTGAATTGACCCATCCACGGAAAGTCACAGGGGTTTATGGACTCCCACCAGCTATCAACAACTAATGACTTATATTCACACTTAACTTACTCCACGTAATTATAGCTAATTATGCAGTTATCCTAGGCTGCTAGGCCATTTTTGTAGAGGATCATTAACCCATTCTGGGACACCTGGCTCAGCCCTGCGGCTGCGCTCGCAGAGGCAGCAGAGTGAGGAGCTCTCTGCTCTGACCCGACAGATGTCGGACATGAAAATCTGGCAGAGCAGTGCCATGGAAGAGGCCAAAGTCTTGCGACTGGAAGTCAAACAGCGAGAGGAGGACTGGAAAGTGGCGGTAAAGTTTATGAAGTTTGGAGAGGAGATGATCTGGCTGAATTAAAAAAACACGTCGCAGTGATGTTGTTCTATAGATTATTTTGGCTATGGATCAAGACCTATAAACAACATGTTTAGGGTGATGGACATCCAATTGCCAGCCAATTTGATGTTTACCCGGGGTACAGGGTTTTGACTCACGCCCCCTTTACTCATTGTGCGCGAGATGGCCCATGATTCTATCATCCTCCATTTTTAGTGAAGGTCCACTAATTAGTATAGATCCAAAAGAATGATGAACACGCAAATGCTCCTAATTCCCAGTGTAGTGTCAGCCCCCTACAAGGTGGTGCTCACCCCAGTTATGTTTGTTTGTTTATAAAGTTCAGTAACCAGTTCGATGTATCCATAGACTCCATAGACCCTCGTGAAATTTGAGTTATTGACGCCACCAACTTAGCGATTCCGAACTGGGGCACCACCTTGTATGTTATATATATAGATATGTATATGCGAACAGATATAAATATAAATACAATATAATCAAATAAATAAATGACACAAACACACAAACAGAGAGAGAGAGAGAGATAGAGATAGATAGATAGATAGACAGACAGACAGACAGACAGACATATATATATATTAAAGATAAATATAAATACACTATTCAAATACCCACCATTCCCGAAAGCCTCGTGAAATGATAGGATCCTCCAGTCCCAGGACACCTTCGGCCGTGTGCTTCCACTGGAGGAGCGGATGGCTTCCACCATCACCAGGTGCCACACTTGGACGCTTTTGGATGCGCTTACTGGGAATATTTATAATGGGAAAATATACATATATAATTATATGCATAAATAGGCCATAATAGGATATAGTTAATGGGATATCATGATCTAATGGTGATTTACTGGTATTAAAAGGGGATTGAAGATGATAAATGGGATAATCCCATCCACTATTAAACACTCACTACATGGTCCCAATTCTGTGGAACTCCCCGACGAAACCATGCTTTCATTTCGGGTGTTTAATGTTGAGGGGGGAAGGGACTATTGGGGTCTCCGAAAATGGGGATTCGGGGTTTTTATTTTCAGTCAAATAAAACAAGCAGCAGCAGCACTATGATATAAAATGAAGTAGTTGCAATGGCAATGGCAATTTTAACGGGGAAAAATGCTGATAAAATCTGATAAATTAGGAATCCGATTTGACAATACCCCAAACAAACCCACAAACAGCATGTCCATGTGTTTGTAATTGAGGTATTCTCCCCGATGTGAAATCGATTCCGAAGGATACCACAGGATCATACGTCTGACCTGAGTCAAGATACTGTAGTTATATAAAGTTCTATAAGTCTATATATATAAAATTATATAAGTAATGTTGAGTATACAACGAGCATATTCAGTGGTGATTTCGTAATGTGATTTTTTTTAGACAAACCGAAACCTGCTTAGAGCTGCCCCTGGGCCAGGATGTGTCAGCTAGAGGAGCAAGTGAAAACGGACTCGACTGAGAAAAGACTCAGTGCCCTTGAGGACCTTCTGCAAGGCGCCTTGGTGGTTGCTGCGATTTTTGAAACGGGTCACTCATGGTCACTCTTGATAAAAACCCATTGCAAAAATATCTGAAAGCAGCTGATGGTGGCGATTCTTGTGCGGATTTTGGAGGATCTAGCTGGTGGTTTTTCGAATCTTTGTGTATTTTCACCCACGCAAAGTGGGACGATGCCCCCAACGCTGGCCTTGGTGGTGTTAGGGTGCCACTGGGGCTGGATGCAGGCCTGGAGGAGAACATGAAAAGTGTGGTGACTCGGACGTGAAGTTGGGCGGTATGCAGTACCTGGTGGTTCATCGTCCTTGGCAAATAGGAGGAAACATGTGAAAAGTCTTGGTGCTTCATCACACTCGGAGTTCATGCACGCAGTGTTTTTTTTTCAATGAAGGGCTTCAGTCAGTTAAGTCATGTTAAGTCCTTCAAAAACCCCATGTCCACTTTTTACTAAACTTGCGGTTTTCGCTGAAACTCCCCTTTTGCGCGCGTGAAGCCGCTCAGGAACCGCTTCAACGCTTGGATGTGAGGCCGAAGGAGGACAGATTGCTGACAGCCTTGGAGGAGAAAGTGGACTTGGCGGTGCAAGATCTCAAGAGGTGGCAATCCCATGGAATCCCCGATGGAAGGTTGGTGCACCATGGTAAAACTACTGTGAACTCTTAAGAATGGGGAGTTTACATAAACTATTGTGAAGGGCAGGAACCATTGTTTTAGAACGGTTTATGCCTTTCTATTTCTACAATTTTCGACGCAGGCAGCTGGAGACCCAGATCACCGAGCTGGTGCAACGGGACGAGACGCAAGCCCAAAGGCAGCAGATGGGGACATGGCGGGTCATAGAAAAATCCAAGAATATATGTTAACATTAAAAAATCCATAAAAATCCTATTTAGAGGGGTTTGTATCCCAACTTATGGTGGTTGATGGTTGCTGGCAGGGCCAAGTTGAGATATCTTTCTTGGATGTCTAAGGTCGGTTTTGACAGTGATTCTTCCTTTTTCACTTCAACTTGTCGCGATGGGATGGGTTCTGCTTCTATGCCAGGGTGTTGCAAGTTGCATTGCGAAGTTCCCTCTCCTGCACGTGGATGCGTTTTCTGCAGATTATCTGTGGGTCTTAAAGAAGTTTTCAAAGAATCCTTAACAGGTGGTACTTCCGTGGCATGCTCAGCTTTTAAAACCCGTGGCTCAGCCCACATCTCCAGCCCCAGGGCGGAAGTGAGAAGGGACTTGGAGCAACGACTGCTGGACGTGAACTCCAAGACGCAGCACCTCTTGGCAGATCAGAGGGAAGACTTTGACGCGAGGCTGGCGCAGGTGCCATCTGGGGATGGGATGGTGATGGAATGGGCTGACTCCATGTGCCATTCGCATCGTTGTGCATTTGGGTTTATGATAGTTTATGACAGTCCCCAGCATGAATTACATCGACCTTCTCTGCCGCAGTGCTGGCTTTCAAAGCCGGATTCCTTTTGGCCCCTAGGTGCAGCGCCAAGGGGATGAGTTGAGAAGAGAATTGGAGCTCAAGAACCTTGGACTTGACTTGGAAGTCACCAGGTGGCTGGGATCGGCTGGGATACAGTGCAGGACGTAAACTGTGCAGATGGGCCCATCCGTTTTTTCTCAGGTGCACCACCAGAGGTCCCGTTCTGATTTTCCAGCCGACCCACCTAGTGGCGAGCAACCCAGGTTGCAAACTTTTCCAGTGGATACAGTGACAAAGAGGCAACAAAAACACATCTAAGATCATCTAAGAATCTCATATGTACAGATGCAGGAAAAGTTGGTAACGCCAGTGACGCCTGGACAAAGCGGTGCCATAGGGTTTCCTTCTCAACTCCACCTGTCATTGGTAGGGTTCAAGTGAAAACCTTCAGGAAACCATTGAATTATTGCGGAGAGTGATGTAACATTTTCCCTAGAGCACCCCCCCCAAGGAAATGTCCGATTGATTTGCGGCTTTATTGTGCAATCAAATGAGATCAAATGAGATCAACCTTGGCATCGAGGATTGAAAAGCGAAACTCTTCCACTGAGACATCTCTGGAAGACTTGAAGCACCAACTGGAGATCCTGAGCGCTCAACAGCAGAGCGTCCCTGAGTCAGAATCTGGCACCGGTGGTGTTGGAGTGAGGTCTATCAGCCAAGAAGTTCGGGGAACGTGGTGTCCCCAACTTTACTTCAGACACCTTATCCAGTTAAGAATTCTTAAGACATTTAAAACCTAAGCCTTTACTTTCGACTTAGCTTAAACAAAGGAACATATTTCAACGAGATATGGTTATACCATTTATTGTTGGTTTTACCGTTATACCCCTATTGTTAACCCCTTTTTCTCAGTCAACCCACCATGTTCACCCCAAAAGTCGGGCCATTTCCATCACGTTGGCCAGGTGAGCAAGAAACAGGCGGATGACCTCAGGCAGCTGAGCGCGGAGCTGGAAATCCGCATGGTGAAGGCCACACCTCTGGGGGGCTGGGGGTGGGAAGGGCCGGTTCCCGGTCCGGGGAAGATACGCACCGTTCTGCAGCTTGTTTTGGGATGTTTTGGGAAATTTCCATTGTATTATAGTAAGCCCCAAAAAGGTAGAACATAGTCAAATCCTATTACAATGGTGGTTTAGAGAAATATATACATGTCTGCATTTTGTTGGGGAGGGGATTGCCCATATACGCGAAGCCCTGACAAAAAAAATTGCACATATAGTGGGGTCCCTAGTTATAAGCTGGCTTAACAACCCCATCTAACAATAGATACATCACCCAGAAACCTTAGTTATTGTAGAAATATCATTAGATCCCATTGATATCCCATTAAATCATATTAAATCACTATAAGATCCCATTAAATCCCCTTAAACGCCCTAAACGTTCGCCATGAGGAACAAAGTGCCGTGCAGCGCTCCAGCATGGAGCTTCGGACAGACTTGGCACCTTGGTAGTAACGGTAGGTATCTGGTTGGTGGTTTGGAACATGACTTTTATTTTCCATGATATATGGGATAATCCTTCCCATTGACTTTCATATTTTTCAAGATGGAACATGACTTTTATTTTCCATAAATTTTCACAATATATGGGATGTCATCCTGGATAATCCTGACAAAATTGACGAACTCCATCATTTTTCAAGATGGTTGAAACCACCAACCAGGTATATGATGGCATACGATATATGATGGTATATATTTATACTGTGAATTATATATAGATAAATAAATCAATGCATACATATATAATTAAAAATTATATTGATTTATATTGTTCCCCACCTGCCAGGTGAGGGTCTCTAGATTTTTAACAAAAGTGCAACACCTTCCTTCTCCTTCTCCTTTCTCCTCCTCTGGCAGCTCCGGATGCAGTGGGTGACCAGCTCTGGATGCTGTGGAGGGCGCCTGGACGCGAAGACATGTTAGATAGAATGCCAGAAAGAATGTCAGAACATACTGTATGACAGATGGATAGAATGCCAGATAGAATAGAATGCCAGAATATATGCCAGATAGAATGTCAGGTAGAATGTCAGAGTATATGCCAGATACATGCCGGAAAGAATGTCAGAACAATATGTCAGGGCGGGGGGATCATGCGAAGCAAAGTAATTGAGGTATTTCTTGAACATTTTGTTTTTTTGGTTGATTTTTTGGGCCCAAATAGCCTCTGGTAATTGAACATAGCAAACTGGAAAATGACCAGAGAAATAGTTGATTTACCGAATTAAAAAATGGTGGATTTTCCAGTTCGCTATGTTAAAGTACCAGAGGGTTTCTTAGATTTCGATGTTTTGGAGAATAGGTTTCACCACCTGATGATCATCCCGATAGGCAACTCCGCGCACAGAGGGGCGACATCTCAAAAAATATATTACTCCATTGAGTGGTATATGTATATACTGTATATATATACCTACAATATATATATATAATTATATAACAATTATTATATAACAATTATTGTTTTTACATATGTAATATATATTGAACACTGTTGAATGTATATGTTCAACATTCGGCAAACAAAAAACCAAGGAGCGCGGCGCCCAAGAGGCAGTAAATCTGTGCAGCGAAGTCTTGCGGGAAGAGCAGGCGCAGCTGGTACGCGAGTTCCGCCAGGAGCTGGGTGTGAAAAAAAAACGCAGATCCAGCTGGGTTTAGCAAAAAAGATGCCAATTTTATGGTACTTTCATGGGGAAGATTCAGTGATTGAGCTTGATTTTTTGCGTGATTAAGCTTGCATCACAGGTACTTACTAGCCTATTTTTCGGACAAACCCATCTGACACCTGTTGCAATCGTTCGGAAATCTGTTTGATTATAAGAGACGGAACATGAGGTCCAACAAAACGATGTTTTCTCCAAATATGTTCTTTCTTTTTCAACATGTGACCATGTTGGGGCTTGCAGCTTGAATTCAAGCAAATCGTACGTTGTCTTGATTTTCAAGAGGTATGAACTGAAGCTACGTGGAGACCCCCTTTTCGCATTTGCTGGCTGCAAGTTGGTCAACAAAGATGTCGTGCCATTGGCAGCCTCGAAACCTTTGTTTTCAAGCGGGACATCACTAGTGGCAGAACGGATTTTCTGGGAAAATGTTTTTTTGAGCCAGCCATTTGTCCTTAGCTGTGGCTCATTTTCCTCGTCATGGTGGTTTCCATTGAGAATGCAACCAAAAGATATCTATGAGTATGGTTGCATCAAAATTATTTGGCTGAGAATTTTAAGTTTCAATGCTCCAAGAATTCCATGGGATTAATGTCCACTTAGTCCACTTGTAGCTCTCCGCATCCCAAGACATGACAGATATCAGCCCTGAACATCAGGAGTTGGAGAGGCGTTTATCCCAGGCGCCCACACCAATTTTGGTGGAGGCCATGGCCTTCGGGAACCTGTTGAGCTCTGAGCCAAAACTTCAATGGCAGGTGGTCATGGAACGTTTTCGTGGCCTGATTTTGGGGAAGATCACTCCCAATGGTGTTAGAACGAAGACACCTTGCAACCATAGCACCGACCATAGGCTTGGATGAGTATGGGCACATAAGGTCATTGAGAGTTGTTCCCGGAGCAACTTCCAGAGAATTTCTCAGACATTTGCAGGAACCCCCCTCATTATTTGACCGGGGAAAATCCATCAGTCTCCGGTGAAGACTTTGCTTTGATCATCATAAATGATGGGACAAGAATGGGTTTAAACCATGAAAAACAATCTTAAACAACTTACGAACCATCTATATAAACCTTGTAAACCAATGATATCAATCATCTTAATCCAGGACGTGGTTAAATGATGTTAAATGGTTCATCATGATGGTGGATATGTAATATCTATTTACAGACACACACACACATATATATATACACATTGGAAATCACACAGTATAAACCATCATATATATATAATATTTAATAAACCATCTCATTTTCTTTTAAACCATGTTGCGACCAATCGCCAACCATCTATCTACAGTAACTCCGTGATAAAGCCATGATTTCGACCATCTTTATTAACTGTTGATATAAACCGCACAAATCCACTATAAACCACTATAAACCCATGATATGACCCATCCCGTAAACCATCTTCCAATCCATTGCTTTGCTTCGATGCCACTTTTTCGGCCAGGGCTTGGAAGAAATCCAAGAGCTCCGTGAAGAGCTTCAGGAGCTGAAGGAGGGAATGGAGGAGACTCAGCTTTCCCAGGGGGTTTTCGATGGATTTCTGGGAGATCTAATGTCCTATAGTTTTTTTTTTGGGAGCTATTTGTTTTTGTTGGTGCAAAACTAAAACTGTTTGAATTTCATTGTAGATATCCGAGAACTTGTGGTGGATGGACTCCGATTCAAAGTGATATGTGGAAAAACTTGATTGATTGACAATGCAACTTCCGGGGGTGTAGCTCCCAACGTGGTGCCCTCATTTCCAATTGCAATCCCGCCAACAGCCCTCAGTTTTTCAACGTGTTTTCGTGACATCGAGCTTTCGGTGCACATTTTTCCGACCTCATCTTCCAAAAGTGCTCCGAGACCGTCAGTGTTTTTAAGATTTTGAACTGCAAATTAAATCGGGCTCTTGCTACAGTCTCGTGCACTTTTTGTCGGCAGCTTTTCCAGATCGAGGCCTGCGACCGCGGAAACATAGACCCTACCTTCGCGACCCCAGGAGCCACCGCACCTGTAAAACACAGGGATTCGCGCGCTTCCTTACATGGGTTCACCCGCAAATTCCCGAAGTGTTGCTGCCATCTACTGTTTCATTTCCCAACCACTTGATGACTTTCATGATGGTGTGAAAACTAGCCATGACTAGTCCTCCGTAACTTGGAAGTTTGGCAACTGCGGTAACATGCGGTAACTCAATTTCCTTAAATGATCACCCACGTAGAGGCTCCAAAATGGAGAAATATGTCTATAATTACCTGGGTTTGTTTAAGGATGCTTAAGGTGATTTTTTGTTTCCCAATGGAAAATCCACCATTTGGGGAATCTATAGTGAATATGTTCTATTTTTTTGGGGGCCCCTTAAGAAAATCCAAGATAGCTACGTCACAATGTCTACACGAAGCTACGGGCTGAGGCGCCGAGGCCGCGCGGCAACTCGACTTTTTTCATGGCGATGCTTTGGCGGTCGAGGGTATAACTTGCTTCAACAATTAATGGGTCATAATCATCCTGATACATCTGTATATTCTTGCTCTGTATAATCTTGCTTGATGTATAATATCTTGACATATCGATCTTGGTAAATCTTGGTGTCAATTTTGGAAGCGGCTTCAACCATTGGGATGGTTTGATGATTGGAACAGATTAAGATAGACTGTCCGTCAGACAGGGTCCAAGGTGAGGTTTGAACGCTGCAGGTGAATACAAGTGCCATCACATTTCCCTGCCAAAACAGGCCTCTTCCCAAGACACCCTGGTGGAAAAACAGGATAAAACAGGTAGCAACAGCAACCTTTGCCCCGCAATAGATGCCACCCAAGAAACTCTGGTTTAGTACTGGCTTTGTCCATTTTGGAGTGGCACATGAGGCAGTTGCTGCAATGCTGGGGGATGATGATAAAATCGCTCTTCACCACATCAACGATCCACCATCAAATCTGAACGCCAGCCCTTTACAAGTGGATTAACATGATTTTCAATGATTTTCATTGATTTTCTTATGGGAAACTTGCAGGTTGATGGCATTCCCACATGGATCAAAGGTGACGTTTCGCCCAATACAGATGCCAACCGCCTACTTCGAAGTGTTGAGGACTGTCTCGTAATTAGAGTAGTTTGGGATGGAAAACATCAGCAGGTTATCCATGTTGAAGTTCGTTTCGTTGAAGTCATTTTGTGACATGGCCATTGCCGATTGCTGATCCCACCTGGCGAATTTTCCTTTCCGAAACCTAAGTTCGTTAAGTTATAACAATCCTCAGAGTGGGTTGCTAACAAGGACACTAAGGAAACTAAGGTCCTTCACTGGAAGCGTCTGAGTTCGGATTGATGATTAGATCAATCAAGGGTTATGTACGCTATTTTTTCCTAAGCGTACACAGTTGGCATCCATTGAAGGGTCTTGCAATGGGAACCCAACCCAGGGTTAATTTTATGCATTTTTTTAGAACCTCAAATTCATTGAACTAATTGCATAATCGTATATATTTTGATAATCCATTCCCTATAATATTTCTTAGATATCTCCCAAACAAAACCATGGTTTAGTACTGGATCTACTCATTTTTTGTTGGATAAGTTTGGATATGTATCCCCGGATTCCAGGTATCAGGTTAAGCCAGGTTAAACCCTACTTGATGACCCAATGTTTGATGGTTACCTTCTGTTTATTTAACGTAGCATAACGTAGCTAATTACTGAAATTTTTGAATTTTTTAAATAGGTAAATCATCATAAATCATCTCATCATTGGGCAATTTTCGTAGCTATAGGCCATGTTAAATCCCATAGGATCCATGTTTGCCATATATAGTAACATTTACCATCAATATACCCCAAATGTTGGCATATATACCATACATGGATCCTATGGGAATAACTAGAGGGTAACCCCCCATGGCAGGCACCCCATGGCGTCACCGTCCGGTCGCAAGGAGACCGTCTCAGAGAAAGTCCGCCGCTGCGACGCCGCGGCGGAGCTCTGCGAACGCCTGGCAAGGCGCATGGAGTGGCAGCTGAACCCAGAGGTGCAGGGTGGAAATGGGTATGTCTGAAAATGGGGTATACCCCCAATTATAGCCATTTAGTAGGGATAATGATCAGCAAAACCATTGGGTGTAGGGGTACACTATTTTCAGACAAACCCTTAAATTCTCCATTGGTCTGGGTAAATTATAACGACCTCACTGTTCTCCCTCACTGGAAATCATGGTTAGTAAGGGAAATGATCCCCAAATGGCCCAACTATTCAGGTTAGTGAAATATTATAATTTACCCAGATTGGTCCATGGCCCAAAATGGGATTCTTCAGCTGAACCAATTTTCGTGAAGAAAATCCCAGCAAAAAATATGCAAAAAATAAGAGCTAAATGGCACTTATTGGCGAAACCTCTTAGTTTTTGGAGGGGTGTAGTTTGGTTTCGTGGACTACTTGGTCGACGATTCCGCGAACCATGGTATTTCGTGATGAATTTGAGTGCCCTTTCAACAAAGTGCAAGCTGACTGTTTGGTCGCCAGGTTTTTTCTCTCACGGGGAGGGACTATGGGATCGAACTTCGAATCATGATTCCAGTTAGCAACAGGCCAAGACAACTCTGCAGATCAATACTAAACCCATTACTCGTATTGCACAAACTAACAATGAGCCCCAGTTTCCGGGGTTTATTCAAGCACAAATAGATAATTACATACATATATATACACATATACTGTAACTGCTCTATATTTTGATGTAATGATGTAAACGATTTAATATAAAGTATACATCCAACTAGCGGCTTAGTGCTTGAAAAAGTACGAGATGTAGCATGCTACCAGCATTTCATGATCACCCACAGGACACCCGTGCTGGGAGCGGCGTGCCGGGCGAGCAAAACGCCTACGCCGCTGGTGAAACACTCCGATGGGATGGCCATTATCACTGTCACTCACTAGTGAAACAATATGAAAAATGATAGGTTTTCTTAAGCAGTTTATGAGACTTCAAGTGATACCTTATTTGGTTTTTTCATGTTTTTCCGTTCTGAAAAACTCACCTGGAGGCTGCGGATGGGGATGGACATGTGCCAGGGTGGGCCTTTCACCCCCACCAAGGAGGGCATGATCTTGCAACGGGAAGGCCCTTGGTCTCTTTACGAATCGAAAGGTCGCTATTCCTTTGACGACACATCTGGCTGGCTCAGTACTGCAGGGAGCAAAGTTGGACAATTCATTTGCAGGAATCTTGGCGGATGTGCCCCGCACGGTGCCCATCAAAGTTCGGAAGTTCTTCTTTTCCTTCATAGCTTTAAAGTCCCAAAACCATACTGTATCACACACATATATGTACTGTATATATATATATATAGATAGATATACTGTGTATATATATATATACATACACATACATATATGCATATTATAGATATATTCATCACATATCCAAAACTTTCTCCATGCCATGTTTTTTTTCGGTGAAATCCCTTGACCATCCGAGTCCAAGGAGACTCCAGCCGTTCCCCTTGGCTTTGGACGACATGGCACGACCAGAGCGTCGCTTGTCGGTGAAGATCATCACCTCAGATCTGGTGGCAGAGATGCAGAAGGTGGAGAACCAGGGAGCAACCTGAACGCAAAGATTGGAACTAAACTGGTTGATGGTTTAGAACATGACTTTATATGACTTTTATTTTCCATAATATATGGCAATATATGGGATGGAACTAAACTGGTTGGCAGTAAATCAGTGTATCCATTCATAAATCACTAATATAATCTTATATAGTAAATTAAGTAAATTAATACACATATTTATAGTTGGTTGGTGGTTTGGAACATGACTTTTATTTTCCATAATATATGGGATAATCCTTCCCATTGACGAACTGCATCATTTTTCAAGATGGTTAAAACCACCAACCAGTAAAAAATGGCACATGAACGGGATATTCATGACTGAGATGGGGATGATCTCTGGTAATCCAACAGAACGACAGTGGTTTGGATCCAGCAACAGCATGGTTGTTAACCTATACATGTCTATACTATATATAAGTCAAATGGTCTAATCCATGACTTGGATGAGAAGTGGGCGTACCCCCATGACTTTGGAAACATCCAATTCAGCATCTTTTTTGGCTGTCCTTTTTTTTGGGGGGGATTTGGAAAGTGATTTTGTTGAACAAAGTCGTTTTTTTGGGATTTAAACCACCGTTTTTTGTCGTTTTTTGGGGATTTAAACCACCGTTTTTTTTTTGTCGTTTTTTTTGGCCATTGGCAATCATACTGGAGTTCAAAATCAGGGGATCTGGCGGATTTCTCGGGCACCAGTGGTAAGCCATAGATGTCCTGAAAGCTCACATGGAAGCCGTGGAAGAACAATGAAAAAACAATCCCCAAAAAAAAACATAAAAAAACATTAAATATGGAGATTTAAAGGGCTGTTAAAGTAAGATGGCCCCGCGAAAGGTAAAACCACGTTCGCGAAAGATTTGCGAAAGCTTTTGCGAAGATTTGCTTCCGCGAAAGCTCGCGAAAGAGACTTTCAAGGCTCAAAATCCATCAAAATCCTGGTTTTAAGTTTTAAGTATACCTAGAGACTCATGTGGGAGCCGTCCGTAAAAGCAGGTCACAAATTTATGAATTGATGCGTTTACTTTGCTTTGCGCGAATGCTAAAACCTTCATCGCGATAGGCTGAGCGATTGGTTGGCGATTGGTTATACGGCTACCACCCTATTACTACTACTACTACTACTACTACTAGTACTACTACTACTGCTACTAGTACTACTACTACTAGTACTACTACTACTAGTACTACTACTACTACTACTAGTAGTACTGCTAGTACTACTAGTACTACTAGTACTACTACTACTACTACGACGACGACGACGACTACTACTAGTACGAGTACGACGACGACGACGACGACGACGACGACGACTACTACTACTACTACTTTCGAGACCAGAACCATGCCAATAATTGACATGGCCGCGCGGATTCCGCTCAGGTCAGAAGGACATTCAAGCTAGCTCCAATTGAAAACAGGTCAGAAACAGGTCAGAAACAGGTCAGAAACAGGTCAGAAACACCAAAAAGGCAGCACTTGCCTAGCATCCCATCCATCCA